>JACDJA010000142.1_pt1 | contig 97353 bp, 81 predicted proteins | sample 7449241 | NCBI WGS metagenome assembly JACDJA01 (sample SAMN14253289, study PRJNA609438) | sludge metagenome | isolation source: initial anaerobic sludge | collected 2018-12-20 | reverse complement strand
TGTTGCCCTGGTTGTCCCAGACCTGATAGCCGATCCGGCCCAGCCCTTGCGTTGCGATGCCGACCAGGATCTCCGGCGTGCCGTCCTGGTCGATGTCGGCGATGGTGATCGAGGCGTTGGACATGTTGCCTTCGTAGGCCAATCCTTGCGCCGTCGCGTACCTCTCGGGCAGCGGCTCGCTGATCCACTTGACCTGGCCGGTGTGGTCGAAGGCCATGAGTTTCTTGCCTGCTTGCGACCTGCCCGGTTCCTGGGCGATCGCGATGATCTCTGGATGGCCGTCCAGATCGAGATCGGCCACCGCGAACGCCGCGCCACCAGGAAGGGGTTCGTTGTTGTAGAACACCTTGAAGTATTCCGACCCGGTATCACCGTGGATCGCGTAGATCTGGGTTTGACTGCCGACTCCGTCCATCATGATGATTTCCGCGATGCCATCGCTATCCAGGTCGATGATCGGGGGCATCCGATCCGGGATGCCGCGACCGGCATAGGCCCACTTCAACTGGATGCCGATGGTGCCGGCCGGGTTGTCGGGCGTGTAGTTGAACGAGCCATCGTCGAGCAGATCGAGCACGCCCCTGGTCGGCCCGCTGCCGAGAACCGCCGTGATCGGATCGCCGTTCGGGTCGGAATCGTTGGCCAGGACACCGGGCGCGGGCACATGCAGCGTCGTGCCGCGCTCGACCGTGTACGGGCCATCGTCCACCGCGACCGGCGCGCGATTGTGGTCGATGGTGACGGTGAACGAGGCGCTGTCGCTGAAGCCGAGCGGATCGGAGACGCGCACCGTGACCGCGTTCGGGCCGGCCTGCTGGGTGGCCGGAGTCCAGCGGATCACGCCCGTGGCAGGATCGATCCCCATGCCGGGCGGGTGCTCGGGCAGGAAGAACTCAAGCGGATCGCCATCGGCGTCACTGGCCTGCGCGGTCAGCGTGAACGGCACGCCCGGATTGCCGCCCTGGTCGGCGATTGGCGCCAGCAGGGGCGCGGAGTTGGACTGCACCACGGTCAGCGTGAACGGTGCGGTGTCGCCCTGGCTGTTGATGTTCTCGGCATGCACCACGACCGATTGCGTGCCCAGATCGCCCACCGAGGGCATCCAGGTGATCAGCCCGGAAGCTGCATCGATCTGCATGCCCAATGGCGCCTGGGCGAGTGACCAGGTAATCGGTGCGCCACTGACCGGGCCGCCGAGGGCAGCCTGCAACTGGAACCCGCTGCCCACCAGCGCCACCTGGTCGTCGATTGGCGCAATGAGGGGCGCCGAGGTCGGCACGATCACCGTCACCTGGAAGCCCGCCTTTGACGAGTGCGCATAGCGGTCGCAGGCACGCACGCTCACTGCGTGCGCACCCGTCTGACCCGGCAGGGGCGTCCATTGCACGTGGCCGCTGTTCGGGTCGATCTGCATGCCGGCGGGCGCAGCGATCAGCTGGTAGGAAACCACGTCGCCCGGGTCCGGATCGTGCGCCATCACGTTGAACGCGAAGGCTACCCCGAGCAAGCCGGCACGGTCGGCGACCGGTTCGAAGACCGGCGCGGAATTGGCGCCATCGAAGCCGTCGGCGAGGATGCCATCATCCGAACAGGCGTGGACGGCCGGAGCGGCCAGCAGCAGACCGCCGAGGGCGCAGGTGATCAGGGCTCGCAACATGTGGAGGGTCATGTCAGCGACCTCCGTGGCGCGCGGCATTGCCGTCTGCGAATGGATTGGCGACGCGGAAAATGTCGCGCAGCGTGTTGCTGTCGCCGGCGACCAGATTGGTCGCATCGGACTCGAACGCGATCCATAGCCCGTCGCCGGAAATCACCGGCTTGTAGCTGTTGCCGTTGGATTCGCCCGAAGCCGGCTGGCTGACCCGCGCCGTGTGCGCGCTCTGGCGATCGTGCACGAAGATGTCCGAACGCTGATTGGTGTCGCCGGGCACGAGGTTGCTGGCGTTGGAACGGAACACGACGAAACGGCCGTCGTTGGAAATGTCCGCTTCGAAGCTGTGGTTGTTGCCTTGCGTGCCGTCGCTGGCGACGCTGACGCGCGTGGTGGTGCCGAGCGTCAGGTCGCGCACGAAGATGTCCCAGCGCTTGTTGCTGTCGTCGGGCACCAGGTTGCTCGCCTGCGAGCGGAACACGACGAACCTGCCGTTGCCGGAGATCACCGGCTTGACGCTGTCGCCATTGCCGAACGTGCCATCGCTGGCAACGCTGGCGATGACCAGTGCGCCGGTCTGGCGATCCTTGACGAAGACGTCCTCGTGCTCGTTGGTGTCGCCCGCGACCAGGTTGTTGGCGTAGGAATAGAACGCCGCGTAGCGGCCGTCGTGGCTCAAGGTCGGCGAAAGGCTGTCGCCCACGCCTTGCACGTTGTCGCTGGCGCGGCTGACCATCTGGATCGGCACCATGGGCGTGGTCACGCGGTCGACCACGAAGGCGTCGATGGTGGAGTTGGTGTCGCCATCGACCGGCCGCGCTTCGGGCGGATCGATCTCCTGCATCGAGCCGGTCGAGTAGAACGCGATGAACTGGCCGTCGCCGGAAACCGAGGGTTCCAGGCGCGGATAGATGGCTCCGTTGGGCATGAACGGCAGCGCCGAGGTGCCGGTGGCGCGATCGTGGATGACGATGTCGGCGTAGCCGTACCGGCCGGTCGGCAGGTAGGTGGTCATCACCACGACCTGGCCGTCGCCGGAGATGCTCGGAGACAAGCTGTAGGTGCCGTAGGGCGAGATCTGGCCGCTGACCTTCTCGGTCGTGCCGCTGGCAAGGTCGCGCACGAAGATATCCGGCCAGCCGTTGTCATCGCCCGCCACCAGGTTGCTGGCAGTGGAGCGGAACGCGACGACCTGGCCGTTGGCGGAGACCGCCGCATCGTAGCTGGAACCGTTCGCCTGGGCGCCGCCCTCTCCCGTGCTGATGCGTTCAACCTGCGCATGTGCCATGGAAGTTGCCAGCAGCAACGCAGGCAACGACGAGATCGCTGCCACCAGTGCACCTCGCAACAGGTCTGGATTTTCCGGACGATGAGCCATGGAGCGTCCCCTTGCGGCCGTGAAGGACAGGCACGCAATGTGCGCCTGCTTCAATCAATGGCGAGAAATGGCGCAAGAATGGCTCACGATCTGGCAAGCGCAGCGCCGGGCCAGTCGCATCGGGTACGCGGCAAGGGATGCTCGCGCCCACGGTGACGCGCACGCCGGCGGTGATGCTGCATGGGCGCGCGCGACGAATCTTGGAGCGTTGTTTCGCGCGCGCCGGAGCGCCTGCGCGTGCTCGCCGCCGGCCCCGACGCAACACCTTGCGGCCAGGATCGACGGCGTGGTCGAGTTGCACTGCGCCGCTTGAAACGCCGGGCGCAGGCGCGGACACTTTGTTCCGGTCGGCGGATTGCCGGATGGCGGCGCGTTGCATGGTGACCTTTTCATCCGTGCTGCGGGAATTGAAACGCCGCAACGTGCTGCGCGCGGCCGCGCTGTACGTGTGCACGGTGTGGGTGCTGGCGCAGGTGATCACACAGCTCGGTCCGGTGTTCGACACGCCGCTCTGGGTTGCGCGCTGGTTCCTCATCGCGGCGATCATCGGCTTCCCGTTCTGGGTGGTTTTCGCCTGGTTGTACGAATTGACGCCGGATGGATTGAAGCGCGAGCATGAAGTCGCGTCGGGCGATTCGATCCGCCATCTGACCGGACGCCAGCTGGATCGCGCGATCATCGCCGTGCTGGCGGTGGCGGTGGTGTTGCTGCTGACCAACACGCTCGCGCGGCACGCCGGCAACGATCTCGATGCCGACCTGCCGGCAAACCGGGAATTGTCCGTCGCCGTGCTGCCGCTGGCCAATGGCGGTGGCGAGGGCCAGCAGTTCTTTTCCGATGGGCTGTCCGAATCGCTGATCATCGCGCTGTCCCAGTTCGATGGGCTCAAGGTGATCGGCCGCAACTCCTCGTTCCAGTTCCGCGACACCACGGAGGGGAGTGCCGTCATCGGCCGCAAACTCGGCGTGGCCCATCTGCTCGAAGGCAGCGTGCAGCACGCCGGGGACGTGGTGCGCGTCAGTGTCGAGCTGATCGATGCGGCCAGCGGCCAGACCCGGTGGTCGCAGCACTACGACCGGCCCTACAAGGACCTGTTCAAGCTGCAGGACGAGATCACCAGCGCCGTGGCCGGTGCCTTGCATGCGACCCTGCTTGCGCGCGATGAAGCGGCGATCCAGAGCGATCGGCCGCCCAGCGGCAGTATCGAGGCCTACACCGCCTATCTGCAGGGTTTGCAGCGCTGGCACGAAGAGGATTTCCCAAGCGCAGCGGGGTTCATGGCCAAGGCGGTGCAGCTCGATCCCGGCTACGCAATGGCCTGGGCGCACTTGTCGGGCTCGTGGAGCACGGTCGCTGCGTTCCGGAACGAGCCCGCCACGGTGGCTCGCGCACACATGCGCACTGCGCGCATCGCGGCCGACAAGGCGTTGCAGCTGGCGCCCGGCCTGGGCGCGGCCCATGCGGCGCGCGCCTACCTGCACTTCTACAGCTTCGATGACCGCGCCGCCCTGGCCGAGTGCCGCCGCGCCGTACGGTTGGCGGCGCGCGATGGCACGGTCCTCAATGGCTGCGGCTATGTACTGGGTGGGATCGGAAAAATGGCCGAAGCACTCGGGCTCAGGGAGCGCCTGTTTTCGATCGAGCCGATGTACACCGTCAACTATTTCCAGTACGCGACATTGCTGACGGCGACCGGTCGTCTCGACGCGGCAGAGAAGTACCTGCGCATGGGTGAGGAAATGGCCACGGCGTACCCGCTGGACCACCTGAAACTCGCCGTGCTGCGCGGCGACGCGCAGGCAGCCCTGGCGATCGCCGGCCAGGCACCGCCCCAAGATCGCACCCTGTACATGACGCTGGCGACACAGATCGGTCCGGATCGGCTGGCGGCCGACCAATGGCTGGATGATCTGCTCGCGGACGAGAGCTGGGTTGAACAAGGCGGCAGCGGCGACGGCAGCGACCACCGCTACGTGCTTGCGCAGATCTATGCCCTGCGCGGCGATGCCGGTCAGGCGCTGGAATGGTTGGAGCGCAGCGTGGCCACCAACCCCTCACGCGCCTATTTCCTGCTCGCGGATCCTTTGCTCCTGCGCTTCCGCGCGACCCCGTGGTTTCTCGCCTTCTGCAGGGAACGGGGATTGCCAGCGCCAAGCGAAAGCGAAGCGCTGAGCATCGACGAGATCCGGGCGTGGCTGGCCAGCGGCTGAGGCCAGTCAGACACGCGGCCATGCGCTGGTGGTTGATGGAAGCCGGCGCGTGCGCAGGCGCGGCCACGCCGGCGCTTGAGGTGATCGGCCCGGATGATTGCGCGCCGTTTCCTCATCAGTCGCGCATGCGGGAAGCTCCTTCCACCCGAGAGGTGTCGTGCCGGTCTTCGGTGGCGGGTCGGTGACCGTCAACGAAGCATTTGCGACTCGAAGCTGCTGCGGAACACGGTATTGCGCAGATGGACGTAGGTGCCTTCCTGAGCGGCATGCGCAGGCTCGAAGCTGGCAATACGCACGACCGCATACGCGCCGCTGTCCGACAATGCCAGTGGCATGGCAGTAAATCCGGGGGCTGTCTCGGTGGGGGTCGGATAATCGGTGAGCCGCCCCAGGCCGGCGTCGCGCGTCCATGCCAGGACGTCGCCGCGACTTGAAGTCGAGCCCGGGGCGAAGCTGTACAACTGGTTGGAGCGGAACAGCACGACAGCGGCGTTGCGCGCGACCAGGGGCGTATCGTTGCCGCAGCAACTGTCGCTGCCCTTGATCCATTCGCTCGGCTGCATGTCGATCCGGCTTACCGCGCCGGTCGCAAGCTGGTGGACGTAGATGTCGCCTCCTGAAGGATTGGGGTCGCCGCCGATCGGGTCTTCGAAGGAGTTGAAGACGAGCCAGCGTCCGCTGCCATCCAGGTCGAAATGCGCGAAGGGGGAGGGACTGCCGATCTGGGCTCCACCGGGCCCGACATTGGCACGCACGGTCCGCGTGGCACCGGGTTCGTCGAACACGCCGTTGACATCGCTGTCGCGGTCATGCACGAACAGATCGGTCTTGTGGTTGCTGTCGCCCGGGACGAGGTTCGTCGCTTCGGAGGAGAACGCGACAAAGCGGCCGTCGGCACTGATCCGCAGGGGCGGCGCGAAAAAGTTCGGGCTCGACTTGTCGCCGATGACGCCCGCCGTACTGATACTCATCACCGGTGTCCGGGCCTGCTGGAGATCGCGCAGATACACATCCGATTTTCCGTTGTTGTCGACCGGATCGATTGGCGTGCTACTCGCAAAGGCCACATGATTGCCATCGTCGCTGACGGCACTGCGCACATTCTCGACCCCGGCCGGCAGCTCGATGCCGGCATTGTCCACGCTGATGCGGGCAAGGCTTGTACCGCCAGGCTCGTCGAACACGCCGTTGCCGTCGGCATCCCGGTCGAGCAGGAACACATCCGCCTTGTAGTTGTTGTCGCCCGCCACCAGCTGCGCATCCCCCGAGACGAAACTCACGAACCGTCCATCGCTGCTCGCGTGGGGGAAATAGCTGCTGCCGGTTGCCTGGCTGCCATCCGGCCGCAGGCTCAACCTGCGCGTGGTGTGCGTCTTGCGGTCGCGTACGAACACGTCCGTGGTGCCATTGCTGTCGTCCGGCACCAGGTCGGTCTGGTTGGACGCAAAGACAACCCAGCGACCATCGTCGCTGATCGAGATGGGCGAGTCTGGGCCGGCATCCGCCGAGGGTTCGCCATCCGGGCGAACATCGATACGCTCCAGCCGTTGCCATTCCTGGGCCGCAAGGGGGCCGACGGCAAGGATCGAGGCCACGGCCCAGCCCACCATCGCCCCTGAAAATGACCGCCGGTCCGCCGGTCTTGCGAGCGACCGCGCGGCGACGCCAGCGCACGGTGCCGGGGAAGCCGCGTCCACGGCCGGTGTGTCGATGCATTGCCCATCATTCATTGGATTCATGTTTCGCCTTCTCTCCCGCTGACCTGCGCTCGATGCGCATCACATACCTGTGTATGCGTGAAATGGCACGAAACCGGCTCAAGTGGGCACAAGCAGGCGGCCATCGCCCTGCGCCGCTGCCGTGCATCAGGGGAAAAGGCGGCGTGAAATCACGCGGCGTCATGCCGGGGTCGCCCCGGCGCCACGGCACCTCGTGAGAGTCGGGAGAGGGATGCCTGGATGAGGCCTTGCGGGCCGAACCCGAAGGTCGGGTGGCGCGCGGGATCGCTGGCAAGTTGCCGCGGTGTGAGGAATCCGCAAATGAAAACGCCCAACCGGGAACGGTTGGGCGTTGGATAGTGGTGGCCAAGGACGGAATCGAACCGCCGACACGGGGATTTTCAATCCCCTGCTCTACCAACTGAGCTACTTGGCCAGGCTGCCGGCGCCGCGCGGGTGATGGGCGCGACGGGTCGCGTATTAGAGCCGCGTCCGGCAGGTTCGTCAAGGTTTGGCGTATCGGCGCGGCGCGCGGCCGGGTCAGTCCGTCGTTCCGGGCAGGCCGGCCGCGAGCGCGACAAAGGCGGCCGGTGCAAGCTGCTCGGCGCGGCTGCGTGGATCGATGCCGAGCGCGGCGATCCGTTCGGCGGGCAACAGGCCGGAAAGGGCGTTGGCCAGCGTCTTGCGGCGTTGGCCGAAGGCGGCACGAACCACGCGCGCGATCGCCTGTTGATCGGCGGTGGGACGCTCGGCAGCAGGCAGGGGCGTCAGTCGCACTACGGCCGAATCGACCTTGGGCGGCGGGCGGAATGCGGCCGGCGGGACTTCCAGCAGTGGCTCGACCCTGCAGGCCAGCTGGAGCATCACGGAAAGCCGTCCGTACACCTTGCTGCCCGGCGTTGCGGCCATGCGCTCGACCACTTCCTTCTGCAGCATGAAGTGCATGTCGGCGATGGCATCGAGTTGCTCGACGCAGTGGAACAGGATCGGCGAGGAAATGTTGTAGGGCAGGTTGCCGATCACGCGCAGCCGTGCGCCGCCGGCGAGTGCGCGCAGATCCACCTTGAGCACGTCGGCATGGACGATGGTCAGCTCGCCTGCGCCGACGGCCGCCCGTTGCAGGCGCGGAATGAGGTCGCGATCCAGCTCGATGACCGTCAGGCGGCCGAGTGCGCGCAGCAGCGGCAGGGTAAGCGCGCCTTCGCCGGGTCCGATCTCGACGCAGGTGTCGCCTGGCCGTGGCCCGATCGCACGCAGGATCTGCGCGAGGATCGCTGCATCGTGCAGGAAATGCTGGCCGAAACGCTTTTTGGTCCGGAGTTGCCCGGTCATGATGGTGTCGTCCCGCTTCTTCGCCGCTTGCCTAGCGCGAGCGCCAACTGCGCCGCCGCCAACAGGCTGCCCGGGTCGGCGCGCCCGCTGCCGGCAAGGTCGAGCGCGGTGCCGTGATCGACCGAGGTACGGATCCAGGGCAGGCCGAGGGTGACGTTCACCGCATGGCCGAACCCGGCGTGCTTGAGTACCGGCAGACCCTGGTCGTGGTACATGGCCAGCACCGCATCGAATCGTTCGAGTTGCCGCGGCACGAAGGCGGTGTCGGCGGGCACGGGGCCGGCGATGTCGAAACCCGCCGCGCGCAGCTGCGTGATGGCCGGGGCGATCACGTCGATTTCTTCACGGCCCAGATGTCCGCCTTCGCCGGCATGTGGGTTGAGCCCGAGCACGGCGACCCGCGGCGCCGCGAGGCCGAACTGGCCGATCAGCGCGTCGCACAGGATGCGCAGGGTGCGCACCAGGCCGGGACGGGTAATGGCGGCGGGCACGGTGGCCAGCGGCAGGTGGGTGGTGGCCAGGGCCACGCGCAGATCACCCGATCGTCCACCCGCGCCGGGGGCGACCAGCATCATCACCACGTCGCGGCTGGCGCGGCGGGCGAAAAACTCGGTGTGACCGGTGAACGGGACGCTGGCTTCGTTGATGATCCCCTTGTGCACCGGGGCCGTCACGATGGCGTCGAATTCACCGCTGGCGGCGCCGTCGGCAGCGCGGGCGAGCGTGGCCAGGACATAGGGGACATTGCGCGGATCGAGCCGGCCCGGCACGGCGCTCGTGCCCAGCGACATCGGCAGCAGGTGGATTTCGCCGGATGCCCGTGGTTCCGGCGCGGTCCCGGCGTGGTAGGCGCGGATGTGCAAGGCGACGCCGGCATCGCGCGCTGCGGCCGCAAGCAGGGCCGGATCCATGATCGCGACGAGCTCGGCGGCGATGTCGCTGGTGGCCAGTCGCGCCACCAGCTCCGGGCCGATCCCGGCCGGTTCGCCGGCGGTCAGCGCGAGACGGGGCAGGCGGGCGGGCTCAGGCATCGATGCTGGACGCGGATGGCGAAGCGTTCGCGGGCTTCCCGGCGCCCCGCGCGCGCCCGGCACTGCCGGTGTGCGGCAAGCATGGGCTGGGCGTCGGCATGGGCTGCCGGGGCGCGCGGGCGCAGGCTACGGCGCGCCGCCCTTGGCCGCTTCGGTGCCGGGCAGGCGAATCTGGACGTAGGCTTCGCTGCGCAACTGGCGCAGGAAGGCTTCGTATTCATCCTCGGCCTTGCGCTGGTAGACGATGTTGCGTGCCTCGTCGCGCTGCAGTTCGCCGGACTTGTCGGTTTGGCGCACGTCCTCGAGCTGCAGCACGTGCCAGCCGAGCTGGGTTTCGAAGGGTTGCGAGATCTCGCCGGGCTTGAGCTCGCTCACCACGCTGGCCACGCGCGGTCCGTAGGCCGTGCCGGAAAACCAGCCCAGTTCGCCGCCGAGCTGGGCGGTGGCCTCGTCCTGCGAGGATTCGCGCGCCGCCTTGGCAAAGTCTTCGCCCGCCTCGATGCGCTTGCGGATCGCCGATGCCTCGGCGTGCGCCTGGCTGCTGGGCACGAGTTCGCTCACCTTGATGAGGATGTGGCGCGCCTTGTACTCGGTGATCAGATGCGCGCCCTGCTCACGCTGGCCGATGCGCTTGATGAGATAGAAGCCGTTCGGCCCACGCACCGGTGCGGAAGTCTGGCCATCCTGCATGTCCTGCGCGATTTCGACCATGGCCGGCGGCAGTTCGGTGGTATTGCGCCAGCCGAGGTCGCCGCCCTGCAAGGCATTGTCGGCATTGGAGTAGCGGATGGCTGCGGCAGCGAAGTCCATGCCGGCGTCGATCTGCTGCTTGATTTCCTCGGCCTTGGCGTGCACGGCGTCGATTTCCCCCGGGGTGGCGCCATCGGGCACGTTGATCATGATGTAGCCAAGATGCATCTGACCCCGTTGCAGTTGGCCGTTGCGGATCACGCTGTCGATCTCGGCATCACTCACCTGCACGCGGCTCTGGGCGATGCGCTGACGCAGGTTGTTGATGAGCAGTTGGTCCTGCACGTTGTTGCGGAAGTGGTTGTAGTCCAGGCCCTGGGCTTCGATCGCGCTGCGCAGGCCGCTGATGTCCAGCCCGTTCTGCTGGGCGATGGCGGCCATGGAACGGTCGACCTCGGCATCGGAGACCTTGATGCCGGTGGCTTCCGCACGCGCGACCTGCAGCTTCTGCAGGATCAGGCGGTCGAGCAGTTGCTTCTCGAGCACGCTGCGCGGGGGCAGCTGGCTCGGATCGCCCGCGTACTGCTTCATCACCGATTCGACGCGCGCGTCGAGTTCGCTTTGCAGCACCACTTCCTCGTTGACGACGGCGACGATGCCATCGATTGGGACGATGTCGGTCGCTTGTGCAGCGGCGCGCGGTGCCAGGACCGGGGTGGCCGCGAGCAGGGCGAGGGTGAGGATCAGGGGAGTCTTCATACGGATTCCGGAGGGAGGCAGGCATCGATGCCGCGCGCGCTGCCGGCGCACGTGGCCCGGTGGGGTGCAACGGGTGCTTGGACAACCAGGGCGGGGCGCAGTTCGGACGCACGTCCGCGCGCAGCCATCGCCATGTTACTGGTAGCCAAGAATAGCACGCCGCAGGAAGGCGTCCGTGCGCTGGCCGAGCGCGCCGATGCCCTTGAGGTCGAGCTCGAAATAGATTGCGTTGTCGCTTTCGCCCTCGGCATTGCGGATCCAGCGTCGCGCCAGCACCCGCCAGGCCACGCAGCAGGTTTCGTGCTCGATGCCGATGAAGCGCTCCAGATGGCGCCCACTGGTGCCTTTCGGATCGCTGGCGCTGGCGCGCGGCACGTTGAGCGCGTAGTTGTCGCGCGCGATCAGGCGCCAGCTCTCGCCGAGCGGGATGGCTGCACTGAGATCGACCTGCTCGAGCCAGTCGCGCCGGTAGCGGTAGGAGAAGTTCACCACGCCATTGCCGGCGAAGCGATTCTGCACGGTGACGGTGGACAGATCCGTGTGCTCGGTGTTCGGGTTCCACTGCTGGTCGAGCACCACGCGCCAGCGCTCGGACAGGCGCAGGGCCAACTCGCCGGCCCAGGTCGAACCGCTGTAGTCGGTGGGTGGGGTGCCGGGCAATTGCACGCGCTGCTCGTCGAAGTAGCGGATCTGGCCGATGCTGGCGGAAACGCGCTCCTCGCCGGTCGCGCTTTCCAGGAAGCGCGTGGTGAGCGCGAGCGACAGGTTGTTGGCGTCCATCTGCCGGTCGCTACCGACGAAGCGGTTCGGGCGGAACAGCTCGGCAAAGCTGAACGGAATTTCCTGGGTATCGAAGATCGGCAGGTCGGTCTGGTCGCGGTAGGGCACGCGCAGGTAGTAAAGGCGCGGTTCCAGCGTTTGCGTCCACGGGCTGCCGCGAAACTTGAGATCGCGTTCGAACACCAGGCCCGCATCGACGCTGAAGATGGGCAGGCCGCGGCTGGGGTGGCGACCGGTGACATTCGGGTCGGTGGCGTACTGCATGTCGTCGAGCTGGTAGCCGGTATAGCGATAACCGAGCTGGGGCCGCACGAACCAGGCCGCCGACTCGATCGGCCAGGCAATGTAGGGGAACACGTCCAGACGCTGGCCGTCGAGCGCCAGGTCCTTGGAAAAGGCGACGAACTCGGCCTCCATGCCGGTCGCGAAGCTGCCGCCGAAGTTGTGTTCGCCGGAGAACAGCGCACGCGGCAGGCGCCGGTAGGGTTCGGAACTGATGCCGAGGGTCGGATCGGTGAGCTGGAATTCATCGCCGCCAAAGCTCGCCGTCCAGCCATTGCCGCGCCCATTGATGTACGCGCGCGATGGCAGGAAGCCGATCGCCGAGCTGTACAGCCCGCGGCCGAAATCCTCGAAGTAGCGCGCATCGGACACCCGGTTGATGTCCACCGTGCTGCTCCAGCGGGGGCCGAAGGCATGGCGGTCCTGCCACTGGTACCACCAGCGGCTGGACGGCAGCGACTCGCCGTATTCCACTTCCTCGTCGCCGGCACGCCGGTCGTGCGGCAGGAAATCGAAATTGAAATGACCGCTGCCGGAATCGGCGAGGTAACGGAATTCGCCGCCCAGCATCAGGCCACGCTCGCTGAGGATGCGCGGCTGCAGGGTGGCGTCGTAGTTGGGCGCCAGGTTGAAGTAGTAGGGTACCGTCAGATCCAGGCCGCGGCGCTCGCCATAGCCGATGCTGGGCAGCAGGAAGCCGCTCAGGCGGCGCTCGTCGATCGGGAAGCGCAGGTACGGGAACCACAGCACCGGCACGTTGACGATGCGCAGGGTCACGTCGCGTGCCCGACCGACGCCGGTCTCGCGGTCGAGAGTGATCTCGCGCGCCGCGAAGGCCCATTGCTGTGCGTTCACGTCGCAGGTGGAATAGGTGGCTCCGCCGAGCCGCGCATGCGCCTCGTCACTCATCACCGCCACTTCGGCAACGCCATTGCCGCGCGAGGCCAGCAACTGGTAGCTGACGCCTTCCAGTGTGCACTGGTCCTGCGCCGTATTGCCGTGGGCACGGTCCGCCCCGAGCAGCAGCGAACGGTCCTGGTAGCGCACGTTGCCTGCGGCCGAGTAGGCCGTGGTTGCGTGGTTGTATTCCAGCCGGTCGGCGCGCAGCACCAGGTCGAGCTGGCGCAGCTCCGCCTTGCCTTCGAGCAGGTAACGGTCCTTGTCTGGCGTGCTGATCTGCTCGGCGCTGATGTCCTGTGGCGCCGCCTTGCGATCACCCGTGGTCGGCAGGCCCGGCAGATAGAAGTCGAGCAGGTCGTTCTTCGCGCACATGCCCCAGTCGACCGGCGGCTTCGGGCACACGAAGGCGCCGGCCGGGCAATCCACCGTGACCGGTTCGGCCTGCGCCAGCAGCGGCAGGGCCAGCAGGATGGCGAGCACGAGGCCGCGGCGACCATACGATGGCAGGGACGGGAACGGCACGGGGGATGGCTCTGGCCAGGCGGAAGCCGCTAGCTTGCCGAATCTGTGCGCGCGCGGCAAACCTTGCCACCGGATCCCGACGCCGACGCAACGGGAACCGGCGCGGTCGCATCACCGTCGCCGACAGCATCCCCCGGCGGGCGGCATCGACCCGTCAACGGACCAGGCGCCGACGACGCAGCAGATCTACGACGTGGCATGCATCATCGCCGCCACGTGGGCGGCGGCGGATTCGCCCAGCGCAGCCAGGTCATATCCGCCTTCCAGGCTCGAGACCATGCGACCGTCGGCATGCCGTTCGGCAACCTCGACCAGGCGCGTGGTGATCCAGGCGTAATCGTCCGTGAGCAGCGCCAGGCCGGCCAGCGGATCAGCCTGATGCGCGTCGAAGCCGGCCGAAACCATCAACAGGTCCGGCGCGAAGGCTTCCAGTGCCGGCAGCACGCTGCGCTCGCAGGCCGCGCGGAACGTCGCCGAGCCGGCGCCGGGAGGCAGCGGTACATTGAGGATATTGCCGACGCCCTGTTCGTCGACGCTGCCGGTGCCGGGATAAAGCGGCCACTGGTGCGTGGAAACGTAGAGCACCCGCGCCTCGGCCTCGAAGATGTCCTGCGTGCCGTTGCCGTGGTGCACATCGAAGTCGACGATGGCGACGCGCTCCAGGCCGTGCGCAGCCAGGGCGTGCGCCGCGCCGACGGCGATGTTGTTGAACAGGCAAAAGCCCATGGCGGTGGCGGCGGTGGCGTGATGGCCTGGCGGGCGCACCGCGCAGAAGGCACGCCGCGCCTGTCCGGTGATTACAGTGTCGGTCGCGGCGCAGGCGGCGCCCGCCGCGCGCAGGGCGGCCTCGGCAGAACCGGGCGACATCCGCGTGTCGGCGTCGATTTCGCGCCAGCCGTCACGTGGTGCGTGGTCGAGCACGCTGGCCACCAGGGCCGCGGTGTGCACGCGTTCGAGCTGGGCGCGGCTGGCGCGCGGCGCCGCGTTGCGCGCAAGGTCGGCAAAGCGCGGGGCCGCCAGTGCCGTCAGCACCGCCTGCAGGCGGGCGCGGGATTCCGGGTGGCCCGGGCCGGGATCGTGGGCAAGGCAGGCCGGGTGGGTGTACAACGCAACTGTCATGGCCGGCTCGGACTTCGCATGGCGTCAGGATGCCGGTGCCGGCCTGGGCCTGGGTCGCCGCTCATGGTTCCACAGCACCTCGCCGTGGCCGGAATGGCGGGCCAGCACGCGCGCCACCACGAACAGGACATCGGACAGGCGGTTGAGGTAGCGCACCACTTCGCCGCGCACGCTGGAATCGCGGGCCAGGGTCACCGCCGCGCGCTCGGCGCGCCGGCACACGGTGCGCGCGACGTGGCAATGCGCCGCCGCCAGGCCGCCACCGGGCAGGATGAATTCCTTGAGCGGCGGCAGGTCGGCGTTGAAGATGTCGATGGCATGCTCGAGGCGCTCGATGCCGGCCTCGTGCACCAGTTCCATGCCGGGTACGCACAGCTCGCCGCCGAGGTCGAACAGGTCGTGCTGCACCTGGGTCAGCAGCTCGCGCACGTTCGCCGGCACGTCGCAGGCCAGCACCACGCCGATCTGCGAGTTGAGCTCATCAACCGTGCCGTAGGTCGCCACGCGTGGCGAGTCCTTGGGCACGCGCGTGCCGTCGCCGAGGCCGGTGGTGCCCTTGTCGCCGGTGCGTGTGTAGATCTTCGAGAGACGGTTGCCCATGGCGTTGGCGAGCGGCCTCAGCGATGGCCGAGGCGCGCGCCGCGCGCCGTCGCGCCGCGCAGCTCGCGTGCCGCCAGCACGCTGGCGGCGTGCAGTGCCGCACCCACGGCTGCATAGATCAGGCTGGTGCCCAGATACGGCACATACCAGTCACCCAGGTTCTTCATCCAGCCGCCGATGTTCGGGGTGGCGACGGCCGGGCTCAGCCAGTAGAAGCTGCCATTGGACACGAGATAGCACAGGCTTGCGGAAACGAGCACGCTGCCTGCCAGCAGGCCCAGTTCACGCATGCCCAGGCCGCGGTAGCGGCGTGCAAGCCAGGCGCCGCCCAGCCACATGGCGCCGTAGGCCGGTGCCAGGAACCAGTAGGCCGGAGATACGCAATAGTGGTTCCAGAAGTTCAGGCCCTGGCCGCTGATCACCGCGTAGTCGATCAGTACCGCCAGCGCCAGCAGCAGCGGCAGCGCCCAACGCCAGGCGTGGCGCAGGTAGAAGCCGCCCGCGAAGAACACCAGCCAGGAGGCGTCCGGCAGCGCGCCGAAGTGGTGGATGCGGGTGGCCAGCATGACCACGGCAAGCAGCGCCAGGATGCCGCCGCGCGCGGCAGGGGAAAGCTCGGGTTGGGCAGTCGTCATGGTCGTGTCCCGATGAGGCAGACCCCAAGTTTAGCCCAAGCGCATCGCGTGCGCGGCGCGCCGCGCCATGCGCCGCTGTGGCCCGTTATCATGCCCGCGTGAACCACACTCTCGACGTCCTCATCATCGGCGGCGGCCTGGTCGGCGCCAGCCTTGCGATCGCGCTGGATGGTGCCGGCCTGGCCGTGGCCCTGGCTGAAGCGGTGCCGCCGCGCGCGGACCTGCAGCCGAGCTATGACGAGCGCAACCTGGTGCTGGCGCGGGCCAGCATGCATGCACTGCTGGCCCTGGGCGTGCTGGATGCCGCTTCGCCTGCGGTGCCGCTGCGCCGCATTCATGTCAGCCGCCGCGGTGATTTCGGCAGTGTGCGCCTGGATGCCGCGGCCCTTGGCCTGCCGCCCTTCGGTGCCGTGCTGCCGGCACGTGAACTTGGCAACGCGCTGCTGGCGCGCCTGGCGCGCTGCTCGGGACTGCTGCGCATGGCGCCGGCGACCGCGGTGGCCATCGTGCCGGGCGAGGACGCGGTCGAGGTCGAGTTCGATACCGACGGCGCCCGCCGCAGCATGAGTGCCCGCCTGGTGGTCGGTGCGGATGGCGCGACCTCGTTCGTGCGCGAGCATCTGGGCATTGGCGCCGAACGGCACGACTATGGCCAGAGCGCCATCGTCACCACCCTCACCACCGAGCGTCCGCTGGATGGCCAGGCCTACGAGCGCTTCACCGATTCCGGCCCGGTCGCGCTGTTGCCGCTCGGCGACTGTCGTGCCGGGCTGGTGCTGACCGTGCCGGCGACCGAGGCCGGGCGCGTGGCGGCGCTGGACGATGCCGCATTCATCGATTGCGTGCATGCACGCTTGGGCTGGCGCGCCGGGCGCCTTTCGCGACCCGGCCGGCGCAAACCCTATCCGCTCGCGCGGTGTCTTGCCGCGCGCACCACGGCCAGGCGCTGCGTGCTGGTCGGCAATGCTGCGCAGACCGTACATCCGCTCGGTGCGCAGGGCTTCAACCTCGGCCTGCGCGACGCGCTCACCCTGGCCGAACTGCTGGGCGAGGCGGCCGGGGCTGGGAGCGATCCGGGGGCGCCGGACCTGCTCGCGCGGCATGTCGCGCGCCGGGCTCCGGATCGTGCCGCCACCACCGCTTTCAGCGACGACCTGGTGCGCCTGATGGGCAACGAATTCCTGCCGCTGCGCGCGCTGCGCTCGCTCGGCTTCCAGGCCCTCGAGCACAGCGCGCCGCTCAAGCGCCGTTTCGCCCTGCGCGGCATGGGATATCGCGGCGACGTGGCCGCGGCAGGGCTGGCACCGTGAATCGGCGCGGCCTGCTCGACGCCATCATCGTGGGCGCCGGCGCCGCCGGCGGGGCGCTGGCGCTGGCGCTGGCACGCGACGGTTTCGATGTCGCCGTGATCGAGGCGCGCGAACCGCGGGCCTGGCACGTCGAGGACGAGGTGGACCTGCGGGTCGTCGCCCTGGCGCCCGATGCGCGTGCGCTGTTTGCGGACCTGGACGTATGGCCGGCCATTGCGGCGCGCGTCGGGCCCTATCGGCACATGCGCGTGTGGGACGCGCGGGCCCCGGGGGAGCTGCATTTCGATGCCGCCGAGCAGGGCGCCGCCGCACTTGGCTGGATCGTCGAAGTGAAGCTGATCCAGCATGCGCTGTTCAGCGCCTTGGGCGCGGCGCCGCGGGTCGGCAGTGCGCCGCGCCTGTACTGCCCGGCGACGCTCGAGGAACTCGACGATGGCGCGGACGCGGTGCGCGTCACCCTTTCCGACGGCACGCGCCTGGCGGCCGCGGTGCTGGTGGCGACCGATGGCGCCGAATCGGCGCTGCGCAAGCGGCTTGGCCTGGGTTTCGCCGGCCGCGACTATGGCCAGCGCGCGGTGGTCGCGCATGTTGCCACCGAGCGCGCGCACCAGCGCACGGCCTGGCAGCGCTTCCTGCCGGGTGGCCCGCTGGCCTTCCTGCCGCTCGCCGACGGCCGCTGTTCGATCGTGTGGAGCCTGCCAGAAGTGGACGCGGCGCGCGTGCTGGCGCTCGATGACGACGCCTTCTGCGCCGAGCTGGGCTGTGCCTTCGACTTTCGCCTCGGTCCGATTGTCGGCACCACCGCGCGTGCCGGCTTTCCCTTGCGCCTGCGCCTGGCCGAGCGCTATCGCTCCGGGCGCTGCCTGCTGGCCGGGGATGCCGCGCATGTCGTGCATCCGCTGGCCGGCCAGGGCATGAACCTGGGCCTGCGCGACGTCAGCTGCCTGCGGGGGGTGCTGCGCGAGGCGCGCGAGCGCGGCAGCGACCTGGGCGCGGCGCATGTGCTGCGCCGCTATGAGCGCGACCGGCGCAGTGAAACCACCCTGGCCGCGCGTGCCTTCGACCTCATCGAACGCGTGTACGGGAGCGGCCTGCCGCCGGTGATCGCCGCACGCGGGGCGGCGCTGGTCGCCGCGAACGCACTCGCGCCCCTGCGCCATCTGCTGGCCGATGCCGCGGCCGGCCGCCGCCCGGGCCCGGGCGGTCCACCCGCATAGCGTCATCGCCGGCGCCGCTGTGCCGGCCTGTGGCCGCGATCCGCGTTTCCTGGTGCCCGTCACCCGCGGGCCACGGCTGCGTCAGCGGTGCCGGGCCTGACGATCAGCCCATGCCGGTGCCGCTCGCGGCGCGACGCCGTCTGGCCACCGCCTGTTCGATCAGCGCCTTCAGCGCGGCTGCCTCGCGCAGCGGCACGCCGTGGATCTTCACGTGTCGCAATGCCTTGCCCGTGCCCTCGAGCAGATGATTCGGGTCGGCCAGGAAGGCGCCTTCATAGAAGCCGAGATTGAGATGCCGGGCGTGGATGGCGAGGTAGGCATAGTGCTGGGTCAGCTTCCTTGGCCCCACTCCGAAGCTGGCCATCTTGAGTTTCGGCCACACCAGCTCGACGCATGCGGGGTCGCAGTCGCGCACGAGGGCACGCAAGGCAAGGCCGGCCGGGTGCAGCTCGGCGCGCGCCAGGGCAAGCAGGTCGGTAAACGGCTCGCGGCCGCGGGTGGCCTTCGATGCGCTCATGGCAAGAGCCCTCGCCGTAGCGGATGCGCGCAGGTCATGCCGCAGTGCGGCGTGCAACGCGTGCGCGATGCGCGGATGCTTGCGCACCGTACGCTGCAGTACTGAGTCGCTCGACCCATGGCATGGCTGCCGCGGGGTACGAACTCCAGGCCGGAGCCGGTGCATCGCTGCTTCATCCAGCCACCTTGTTGGGGAGATACACGCATGTCTCGTTCCTTGCTGATCTTCGCGCTTGCCGCGGTATTTGTCGCGCCTGCCATCGCGCAGGATGCCTTGTCCTTCGATCCGGCCATGGCCAAGCAGTTGGCCGGCCCGCCTGCGGAAATGGAGGCCATGCGTGCGCCTTCGCCACTGGCCGGCACCATCCACTCCCATTCGGCGCTGCTCCCGATCGGGCTGACGCCGGTGGCCGGCAGCAACCTGACGCGCTGGCAGGGCGAGCTGCCGGTGGATCGTTCGCGCGTGCGCGCCCTGGTCTTTGGCAATGCCGGGGAGCTTGCACAGTGGCAGTTGCGGCCGGGCAGCGTGCGTGGCGTGGCCGCGGCGAGCCTCGTGCAAGCGCCGGTGGAGACCCGCTTCGGCATCGGCGCTGCGCAGGTGCCCGCCATGGCGTACGAGTTTGATGGCTTTGCCGGTGATCGCCTGCCGCTGGTACTGGAAGCGCGCACCGGTGCGCGCACCGGGATCCTCCTGCTGGAGGGCGATCCGGCGACGGAGCTGGCGTCCTGGCCGGTGGCCCGCACGCAGCGCGTCGGTGATGAGTTCAGCCTTGCGGCCGTGCTGGAAAGCCTGCCTTCCGGCGCCGCCCGGGCCCTCATCGGCGATGACGCCGGGCAGATCGAACGGGCCGTGCTGCGCGTGACCGATCCCGCGGGCGCGGTACGCGAATGGCCGATGCGCGAGGATGTCGCGTTCGGCGCCGGCGTGCACGTGGCGGGTTTCCCGCTGGAAATGGCCGGCGCCTATACCGCGCAGGTCGAGGTGCGCGGCCAGGATGCCCATGGCCGCGCCTTCGTGCGCACCGCCGAGCATGTGGTGCCGGCCGTTGCCGCTTCAGTCGAGGTGGCCGGCGCGCGCGTGGGCGCCCGGCGCGCAGCCACGGACCGTCTCATGCTCCAGGTGCCGATCAAGCAGCGCGCAGGCGGCCCCGACCACTACCGTGCCCTGGCCGAAGTGTGGGGCCGCGACGCGGCCGGGCGTGAACTCCCGGTCGCCTGGATCGGCGGCATGGTCGCCGCCGTCGACGGCGCGCTGGAGATCGGTTTCGATGAACGCTGGATCGACCTTGCCGGCGCGCATCCGCCGTTCGAGCTGCGCGAGCTGCGCATCGAGGATCCGGATCATTCCGTCACCGTTGCCAGTGCCGCGAGCCTGGCGCTGGAGCTGCCGCGTCGCAACCGCCTGTTTGCCGATGGCGCCAGGCATGTCGATGACACCATGCTGATGGGCCCGCGCCCGCGCCACATTGCCCCCACCGGCACCGGCCAGCGCCTGCTGCTGGTGCACGGCTATTGTTCCGGTGGCGTCTGGCCGGCCTCGCAGTTCACCGGTGACTCGACCTTCCTGGATGCGAACCAGAACCGCAGCAACGATCAGTTCGCTCTGCGCATCAGGAGCTTTGGCGCCACCTGGAACTCGTTCGGCACCGTGGCCCACAGCCAGGGCGGCATGGCGGCGCTGCATCTTTACACCTACTACTGGAGCGGACTGGACAATGCCAGCGGCAATCGCCTGCTGCAGTCGGTCGGCACGCCCTACCAGGGCACCAACATCGCCGGCATCCTGGCGACCCTTGGCAACTGGTTCGGAATCGGCTGCGGCAAGCAGACCGACCTGACCTATTCGGGCGCGGCATCCTGGCTGGCCGGCATCCCGTCCTGGGCGCGGGCCAAGGTCAACTACTACACGACCGCCTTCAAGACCACGCACTGGTGGGTCAACGACTACTGCCAGATCGCCACCGATCTGGTGCTGAGCGATCCCGAGGATGGCACGGTGGAAAAGGTGAACGCCCAGTTGCCCGGGGCCGTCAACCGCGGCCATGTCGCCGGCCAGTGCCACACGTCCAACATGCGCGACCCTGCGCAGTACCTCGACGCCTCGCGCAACGCCACCATGAACGCCAACGCGGCGCGCTGAGGGCGCCGACCGGGAAGCGGCAAGCGCATCCCGCCTGGAGCGGGTCCACAGTGGTCGGGTGCCCACGCGTCGCGTGCGTACCCGGCCACTGCGATTGCGCTTCCCGGTCGCGCGTGGCCCCTGCGGTCCGGCCCCAGGCCGTCAGCGCCGAGCCCGCCTCAGCGCTCGTAACGGTAGTTGATGCCGGCGCGGCTGCCGGTGGTGGCGTTCTCGGCCTCGAAGTTCCAGCGTCGATTGAACAGGTACTTGAGGGTGACCACCTCGCCCGGCGAGAACAGTCCGACGCCATAGCTGAGATAGAGCTTGGGCGAGAGGTACTTGCCGACCGTGAACGCGGCGCCGCCAAGGGCCGCGCTGTCGGAGACGCCGGCATCGAGGCCCATGCGCGCGCCGATCTTGCTCGCCAGCAGGTCGCCCCCGGCGGAGCCGAGCGCGCGTGCCGCACTGCCGAGCATGTCGCCTTCGCCGCTCTTGAGGCCCGACAGCGGCTTGCCGGTGATGAGATAGGAGAGGGCTTCGGATTGCGCCATCGATGGGCGTGAAAACACCGTCAACACGGGGATCTGGGCAGTACCGCGCACCTGCAGGCCGACGGTGATGGTGTCGTTGCCGGGACTGCCCGAGGCACCGCGGATCTTGCGCACTGCGCGGATGTCCAGGCCCGGATTGTCGAGTGCGGTGCCGGCGAACATCACATGGCCGGTCTCGATGCTGAGGTTCTGGCCATAGGCCTTGTAGGTGCCGCTGGCGTTGAGCGTGCCGGTGCCGGTCGCTTCGCGCCCGGGGCGCTGGTCGATGTGCAGCTGGCCACTGACCTTGCCATCCAGGCCCATGCCGGCCAGTTTGACGTCGTCACCCAGGCGCAGCTCGACGGACACCACGACCGGCAGTGATTTGCCGCGGGGCTCCTGTTCGGCATCCGTGACCACCACGTCCCGCGACACGCCGGCTGCCCCGCCGCCGGGCAGGCGCGAAAGATCGATGCGCGCGGCCGGTATGGTCACGCCGCCGCCGACCTCGAGGCGCTCGTCGCTGCGCTCGATGGTCAGGTCCGGCGAGACGAGTACGTGGGCGGCCGGAATGTCGGCGGCAAGAAAATCCTGGCCGCTGATCCTGATGGCGAACGGGGCGTCGGCGGCGAGCCCGCCCGTGCCGTCGACCTGCAGCTTGCCCTGGCCCGAGGCCAGGCTGCCCTCCAGCACGAAGTGCTGGGCGTCGCTGGCACGCAGGACCAGCTGGCCGTCATGCAGTTTGAGGCCCGCGTCGGGAACTTCGACGGCGAAGCCAGCGAGTTCCAGGGCGCCGGTGAGTTGCGGTTCGGCGGGCGTGCCGGCGATGCGGTAGTTCGCTTCCAGGCTGCCTTGCGTGTTGGCGACATCCGTTGACAGGAGCTCGATGAAGGCCAGGCTGTTGAGCTTGAGGTGGAGCTGGCCGGCCAGGGTCGGCGCGCCGCCGGAGACATCGCCCAGGGTCACTTCGCCGTCGAGGCCGCCGCCGTGGTCGAGCGCGGCGGCGATGCGCGCCTGGATGGCCTGCGGCGACAGCGTGGCAGTGATGCCGGCGTCATGCCAGGACAGCAGCGCCTGGCCAGGTTGTTCGGGCAGGAAGAGGCGCCCTTCCGGCAGTTGCAGGGTCGCCGTGCCGTCCAGCGCGCCGGCGGCCGAGCGGCGCAGGTCGCCCGTGCCGGCGAGCATGCCGTCGATGCCAATGGGCGCTTCGCCGCGGGCCGCGAGTTGCGCAAGCAGCGCCAGGGGCAGGTCGGTGATGCGATAGTGGGCGGCGAGCGCGCCATCGCTGCCGGCATTGCCGCCGATGCACAGGCGCGCGCTGGCTCCGGCAAGGCACAACTCGCCGACGTCCAGGGCCTTGCCCGTCCATGCCAGCGTGGCCGGGTGTTCGAGCGCGAGCGGCGGGGCCTCCTTCACCTCGAGGTCCAGGGCCGACAGGTTGCCGACCCAGCGCCCGTCCTTGCCCAGGGTGCCGTTGAGCGCCATCGAGATGTCCAGCGGAACGCCCTCTGCATGCAGCGAGAGTGCGTGCTGGTGGCCTTCGCCGCTGGCATCCAGCACCAGCGTGGTGAACTCGAGAGTGCCGGCAGCGACCTGGCTGGCCCGCACTTCCAGCGTGCCACGCGTGACGGCCAGATCGCTGATGTCGGCCCTCAGATCGAGGTTGCCGACACGGGTGGCACCCAGTTCGATGCCGGCCCCATGGGCGTTGCCGCGCACGGCGAGCTGGGGCCACTTGCCACCGACATGGAAGTGCGCATCGAACCGGCCCTGGGCATCCGGCAGCCAGTCGCCCAGGGTGCCGACGACCAGCTTGATATCGGCGTCGGTTGCGCCGCCGCCGCGGCCGCTGGCCTGGATGCGGCTGGCACCGGCAGCGAGCACCAGGCTGCCATCGACGACGTAGCCGGGCTGGAGCGTCAGATCGGCATGGCCGGACACCGGGCGCTGGCGCAAGGTGCCGCCGAGCCCTTCAAGCTTGATCGTCGCTTCGGGCCCGGCATCGGCGAAGGTGCCGTGGCTCGTGAGGGCGAAGTCCAGTGCGCCAGGCCACTCGGCCAGGAAGGCCCCCGGGTCGAGTCGCTGCGCGTTGGCTGTCACCTGCCAGCCGAGTCGCGGTCTGAGCGTGATCGTTCCCTGGGCATCGAGACCACCGTTGGGTTGGCGCAGCGCCAGCCGCTGCAGGTCGATCGCGTCGGGCGTGCCATCGAGCAGGAGTTCCAGATCGGCCAGCTGGCCCGGCGGGCCCACCGCCAGCCGGCCCTCGGCGTGATAGGCGGCGCTGCTCGCGTCCACCTTCAGGTTGCCGTGCGTGGCCAGCGTCTGGCCGACCAGCTCGGCGGGCAGCGTCACATCGTCCCACTCCAGGCTGGCCGAGGCGGACACCGGGGTGGCGGCAAGTGCGATCGTGCCGCTGGCCCGGAAGCTGCCCTGCGCGCCGGGGGCCTTGAGGGTCAGCGTCTGGATGTCGAGGGTCTGCTCGACGAGGGTAAAGCGCAGCGGATCGAGCAGCAGCGGATGGTCGTTGAGGGTGATTTCACCGCTGAAATTGCCCTGCGACTTGTCGCCACTGCCTGCAAGGTCGAGGGCGAGCGCGGTGATGCGTCCCTCGCCGATGAGGCTGCGCGGGTCGAAACGCGGCACCTGGGCCTGCACGCTCCAGGGCCAGGTCGGGGTCTGCTGCACGCTGGCCTCGATGCGTGCCGGGGTGGGCTCGGTAAGCGTCAGGTCCACGGTGGTGCGTTTGCCGTCGCCCTGCGCGGCCAGCGTGCCGGCCAGTCGCGTGGTGCCTGCCTGCCAGTGGAAATCGACCTTGCCCTTGCCCGGAAGCCCGGCCCGTGCGGTCAAGGTGCCGGCCAGATCGACCTGACCGTCCGGCGCGCGCAGAGCCAGCGACTGGATGGAAATGCCAAGGCGTGTCCACGCGCCGGCAAGGTCGAGCCGGTCCAGTGCGAACAGCGGCTCGCCGTCCCTGCTGATGCGTGCCGCGTCGAGCGCAAGGCGATCGAGCACGATGTCGATGGGCGCGGCAAGGGAGATCGAACCCGCCGGCTGTTCCGGCCGGGGCGGCAGCGTGGCCAGGGCAACGTCGACATCGGCCACCTCCAGCGTGGTGAAGTGCACGCGCCAGGCAAGCAGGTCGAGCAGGGCCAGATCCATGTGCACACGCGCCACGCGTGCATCCACGCCGTTGTCCGGATCGCGCCAGCGCAGTTGCGCGAGCGTCAGCGGGCCGGCGAGACGGCCTTCGACTGCACCCACGCTCAGCTTGCCGTCGGTGAACGCGGCCGCGCGTGCCAGGGCAAAGCGCGCCCCCGCCTGGCTGGCCAGCAGCCAGGCCAGGCCGAACGCCAGCGCGACCAGCAGGACGAGGATGCCCAGGCCGACCCAGCGCAGGATGCGCCACGAACCGCGCCCGCGCGGCGAGGAATCGCTGGTTGGGGATGGTGGCGCGACGCTCACAGGTCCGGCCCGATCACGAGATGCAGTTCGACGGCCTTGGCATCCTTGTCATTGACCGGAAAGCCCAGGTCGATGCGGATCATGCCCACCGGTGAGCGCCAGCGCGCGCCAATGCCCACGCCGGTCTTCTGCTGATAGTCGTTGCGGTCGCTGAAGGCATCGCCGGTATCGACGAAGGCGGCAATACCCCACCGGGGCTTGAAGTAGTACTCGTACTCGGCACTGGCGACGATGAGATTGCGCCCGCCGATGACCATCGACTGGCAGCGCCGACTCGGGTTGGCGGCGCAATAGGCCTCGGCGACCGGCACCAGGTAGGCGGGCAGCGGCGGGCCGATGGTCTGGTAGCCGTAGCCGCGGATGGAGCGGTCGCCGCCGGCGAAGAAGCGCAGTTCCGGCGGCAGCTTGCTGAAGTCATCCACGCTGGTGGCGCCGAGCGTGCCGCGCGCGATGAAGCGCGAATTCTCGCCGATGCCGCGGATCCACTTGGCATCCGCGATGGCCTGCACGAAACTGGTGTCGGACACCAGGCCTTCCTGCGCGGCGCGCGCCGTGACGGTCAGTCCCCAGCCGCGACGCACGAACATCGGATCATCGACATTCTTGCGCGACAGGGTGGCTTCCGGATACAGCAGGGTGGTGTCGCCGCGGATGTTGGAGACCGTGTAGCTGCCGGTCAGGAACTTGAGGCCCAGCGTGCGCGTCCAGTCATGCCAGAGGCGGCTGTCGGTTGCGGCCAGGCTGAAGGTGCGCGAGGCGCTGGTGTCGGTGTCCTCGTCGCGCCAGTTGGCGCCGAAATTGAGACTGTGGTCGTCCGGCCCGGCCAGCGGGACCTGGTAGAGCACTGCGCCGGTCTTGAGGCGCTGGGCAGCGAGCACGTCGAACTTCAGCTTGTGGCCGCGCTGGTTGACCCAGCGCCGTTCGATGCCGCCACGCAGGCCCGGACCGGTATCGGTACCCACGAAGATGCCGCCGGTATAGAGGGTGCGCTTGGCCGGGGCGAGCATCACGGAGACCGGGACGATGCCATCGTGTGCCTGTTCGCGATCGGGCTGCACCTGGGCGATGGCAAAATAGTCCGCGTCCACCAGGCGCTGCTGGAAGCCGAGCAGCTTGTCCTGGCTGTAGAAATCGCCTTCGTGCCACGGGATGAAGCGCTCCATGAAGCTGTCGGGAAACTGTCCGCCAGTGAAGCGGGTGGCGCCAAAGCGGTAGCGGGGGCCGACCTGCCACGCCAGTTCGATCTCTGCCGAGGCGCTGGCGCGCGTTACCTTGACCACGTGGGTGACCAGCTTTGCATCCAGAAAGCCGGTGGCGTAGAGGGCTGCCTGGATGGCCGCCTTGCTCCTCTCATAGGTGGCGTGATTGAGCGTTTGCCCCTTGGCGGGCGCGAACCCTTCAAGGGCCTTCTCCACCGGTTTCTGGCCGGACGCGGTGCCGTCCAGCGCGATCGTGATCCTGGTCACCTTGACCGGCGTGCCTGGCGTGACGTGCAGTACGGCGAGCCAGTCGCCAGCGACTTGCGTCAGCTCGCCGGTGATGGTCGGGTCGTAGTAGCCGTAGGGTTCGAGAGACTTCGCCGCCTGTTCCTCGGCCCGGGCGTAGAGTCGATGCGCCTGGGCCGGCGTGACCGCGCGATCGCCATAGTGGGCAATTTCCAGGCCAGCCAGCACCGCGTCCTTGAGTTCGCCGTCGATGCCATCCACGCGCACGCTGATGTGCGCGGCCAGCGTGTTCGTGGCGCCGAGGGCGAGGATACATGCCAGCAATACACGCACGGCGTGCAGCGCCGGGCGCGATGCTTCAGGGGAGCGTCGAATCGGTGGCATGGACCCCTTATAGCAGGACTGGCCGCCGCGCCGACGCCTGTCATGTGGAAATTTTGGCAACGATGTGCGCATGCAACATGCGGCCGGTGGCGGTCGTTCGGGGGCAGGGCGCGGCACGCCCGCCATCAGGACAACTACGGAATCCGGCCGCCGGCGACGTCTGTCCGATGCCCCGTGCGGCGCTCAATCCTGCTGCTCGTCGCGTGCGACAGGCGCACTCCCCACCGCGTCGATGGCGAGTGCGCGGGCCGCCTGGCACAGTTCCTCGTTGCCCGCCTCGCTGCAGGCGGAGGCTTGCACGTGGCCGATACGGGATGTCGCATCACTGGCGCCGCGGTCTCGTGCGATACGTGCGGCCAGCACTTCGGTGCGGATGCGGCGGTAGCTTGCCTCGTCGCCGGCGGGCAGGGCCAGCAGGGCATCGGTGAGCGCCTGCGCGTCGTCCAGCCGCCCGAGCGCATGCAGGGTTTCGGCGTGGCGAAAGCGCCAGTAGCGCGTGCGTGGGTTGTCGAAACCGGCCAGTTCGGCGGTTCCGGCGAGGGTCGCGCGCACCAATGGTTCGGCCTCGGCATGCCGATCGAGCGCCTGCAGCGCGCGTGCCCGCACACCCTGTGCATTGACCTGCAGCGAAGGCGGTACCTCCGATCCGTGCAGCAGCGGGTCGTCGAGCACGCGGTCGGCGCGTTCCAGAGCGTCCGCGCCACGGCCAAGCGCCGCCTGCAGATCCGCCAGGCCGATCTCCGCCCACAGGTACTCATACGGGTTGCGGGTGCGCACCTGGCGCCAGGCGGCCACTGCCGCCTCGCCTGCCTGCAGTGAATCGTCCTTGCGGCCCAGCCCGTAGAGCACGCTGCCGCGCAGTTCCTGCAGCTTGGCAAGCTGGGCGAAAAGTCCAACTTCCGTGGTCACCGATCGGGCCACGCGTGCGACCAGTTCATCGAGCCGGGCGAGCGCGGTCGTGGCGTCGCCGCCGATGTAGGCGTAATAGGCCAGACGGCCGCCGGCCGACGCGGCAATGGTGAGTGAAGGCCGCGCCGCACGCTCGTTGGCCGCCAGGGCCTCGCGCAGTGATTGCTGGGCCAGATCGGACTGGTCCAGCGATACGTAGGTGTTGCCGATCAGGGCGAGCAGTTCGGCGGCGAGGGCCGGCTCGTCGGCCAGTTCCGCGCCGATGCGCGTGTGTGCGGCGGCCAGCAGCTCGCCGGCGGTGGTATCCACGCCCTTGGCCTTGGACGGGTCGGCCTCCAGCAGGATCGAGGCAACGAAGTCGCGGGTCGCCTCGGCCTGGCGCAGCGCGAGGCGTGCGCGCTCGGCTTCCGCACCCTTCTGTACGGCCTGCCAGGCGGCGATCGTACTGGCAGCGAGCAGGGTCGCCAGACCGGGTGCGCCGACCGCCACGGCAGCCCGGTTGCGATGCACGAACTTGGCGGCCCGATAGCTGATGCGATCCGGGCGGGCCTCGATCGGTCGGCCATCGAGGTAGCGCTGCACGTCATCGGCGAGTTGCTGCGCATCCGCGTAGCGACGCGCCGGATCATCGGCCAGGGCGCGCGTGGCGATGGCGTCGAGGTCGCCGCGCAATTGCGTGCGCGTGATTGCATCGGCGCCCGTGTGCGCGTGCGCAGTGAGCGCGGCGCTGGGGCGCAGCGTGATGTCATGGTCCGCATGCACCGCCCGATAGCGCAGCCCGGTCAACAGCTCGAACAGGATCAGGCCGAGGGCAAACACATCCGCCGAGGTGCCGGCCGACTCGCCACGCAGAAGTTCCGGCGCGGCGAAATCCTGGGTGAGGAAGCGCTGTACGGTTGCCGTGCGCTCGGGGTCGCCCGGTTCGAGCAGCCTGGCGATGCCGAAGTCGAGCAGACGCGGCTCGCCGTCGGACTGCACGAGGACGTTGGAAGGCTTCAGGTCGCGGTGCACGATCAGTTGCCGGTGGGCGTGCGCGACCGCGCGGCAGAGCTTGGTGAACAGTTGCAGCCGTTCCACCAGGCCGGGCCGCTGCCCTTGCACCCAATCCGTGAGGCTGACGCCATCGATGCATTCCATGGCAAACCATGGCCGCCCGTGCTCGTCCACGCCGCCGTCGATGAGTTGGGCGATGTTGGGGTGCTGCAGGCGGGCGAGCAGGGCGCGCTCACGCCGGAACTGGCGCAGGATGTGCACGCTGTCCATGCCCAGGCGGATCAGCTTCAGTGCCACCTGTTGCTGGAACTGGCCATCCACGCGCCGGGCCAGCCACACCGAGCCCATGCCGCCACGGCCGAGCTCGCGCACCAGTTGGTAGGGTCCGACGCGGGCGTCCGCGCGCAACTGGCTGGCCGCTTCTTCCTCACCGGCCAGCAGTTCCGCCGCACGCAGCTCCGCCGGGTGATCGAGCGGCAGGGCAGTGGCCGCATCCACGGCCAACAGCCTGCGCAGCGACTCCAGCAATGCCGCATCGTCAGCGCACGCGCGGACCAGGTAGTCCTCCCGTTCCGCAGTGGGCAGGTCGAGCGCCTCGCGCAGCAGGCGGATGCGACGCGGATCGGACTCAGTCATGTGCCGCCTGTCCTGCGCCGGCGAGAGAATCATGCAGCAGGGCGCGTGCCGCGCGCCAGTCGCGGGCAACGGTACGCTCGGAAAGCGCCAGCATTTCGGCGATGGCGACAAATTCCAGGCCGGCATAGAAGTGCAGTTCGACCACCTGCGCCATGCGTGGCTCGGCGGCGGCGAGTCGATCCAGCGCCTGGTCGAGAGCGATCACGTCCAGGTCCTGCCCCGGCACCGCCAGCGAGGTGTCGAGCGTCACATGGCCTTCGCCGTCACCGCGCTTGCGTGCGCTGCGCCGGCGGCTGGCATCGATCAGCACGCGGCGCATGGCCCGCGCGGCCAGGCGGAAGAAGTGCGCCTTGTCGTTGAGCGCCAGCGGCGAACCGGCCAGGCTGAGGAACGCCTCGTGTACCAGGGCGGTGGTGGACAGGGTTGCCCCGCCGCCCTTGTTGAGACGGCGTGCGCGCCGGTGCAGGTCCGCGTAGATCAATTCGAACAGTTGGCCGTAGGCGGCCTCATCGCCGCCCGAACAACGACGCAGCAGCGCGGCCGTGTGGTCGCCGTGGCTTGTCATGTCCCGTTCATCGTCCCCGGCCGCAGGCGGCGGATCGCGCGGCGCAACGGCAGGTTAGGCCGCAGATGCACCATCGCGCAAGCGGCCTACAGCCACTTGGCGCGCTTGAGCACGAGATACAGCACGCCGCAGATGCCGAGCGTGACGCCGATCAGCGCCGGGTAGGCGCCGTTCCTGGCAAGTTCGGGCATGTCGCGGAAGTTCATGCCGTACCAACTGGCAATGAGTGTGGGCGCGGCGAGCAGCGCGGCCCAGCCGGCGAGGCGCTTGACCACCTCGTTCTGCGCCACGCCGACCAGGGCGAGGTTGACGCTGATCGCGGCCGTGAGCATTTCGCGCAGGGTATCGGTGGATTCGTTGATGCGGGCGGCGTGGTCGTACACGTCGCGAAAGTAGGGCCGCACCTCGTCGCGGATCAGGTTGGGGTAGAAGCGCACCAGCTGGTTGAGGATGTCCTGGATGGGCGCCACCGCCAGGCGCAGGGTGACCAGTTCCTTCTTGAGGTCATACAGGCTGCGGATGGTCTCGCGCTTGAAGGTTTCCTCGAACACCTCGTCTTCCAGTTCCTGCAGTTCCTGGCGGAACTCGCCGACGATGGGGAAGAAGTTGTCGACGATGAAGTCCAGCACCGCATGCAGGCTGTAGCTCGGGCCGAGCGCCAGCAGTTCCGGGTCCTGCTCGCAGGTCCGCCGCACGCCGGCATAGGAAAGCGAGGCGCCGTGGCGCACCGTGACCATGTAGCGGCGCCCGAGGAAGATGTGGGTTTCCCCGAACTCGATGCGGCCGTTCACCGTCTGCGCCGTGTGCATGACGATGAACAGGGAATCCCCATACACCTCGATCTTGGCGCGCTGGTGGGCCGTGTGCGCGTCCTCGATGGCCAGCTCGTGCAGGCCGAATTCTTCCTGGATGACTTCCAGCAGGTCTTCGCCCGGTTCGCGCAGTCCCACCCAGACCCATTGGTCGGGCGTGGCGAGCACGTCGCTGATTTCCTCCACCGTGATCTCGCGTGCGCGGGTGCCGTCCGCGCCGTAGGCCACGCAGTTGACCACCACGGGCTCGGTGCAGTGCGGGTCGGTGGGCAGGCTGGCGCCGGGTTGATCCATGCGCGGATCATGCCTGCATCGGCGCGCGTGCGGCAATGCCGGTCCTGGCTCCCGGCCAATGGTCGTCCCCGGCCCGTCCGGGCGCGGCCGGATAATCGTGCCGACCATCGAACCTGGCCGGCCTTCCCGGGTGCCGGGTCGAGCGGTGCGCATCCAGGTTGCCGATCGGGCGCGCGGGTGCGGCTTGCTGGCCGGGAAGTGCGACGGCACTGCCATGTGCGTTGCCGTTGCCCCGCGCTTGCAGTGCGCTCGACTCGAGCCTGACCTGCGCGGCTACCTGGTGGCCGGCATCGGGGTCATCCGACGTTGCCGGAGATCCAGCGCCAGTGCTGCATGCAGCGGCAGCAGCAGGAAGATCCAGTGCGCATTGGCCTGCGGGAACCAGGGCAAAATCTTGGAAAACAGGGCCAGCCCGGCAATCAGCACCACCAGCCAGGCGATGCCCTGGCTGAGTTTTCCGGGCCGCCATGCGCGGCGCCAGGCGCCCACCCAGGCCGGCACCAGCAGCAGGCACAGCGGGTTGAGCAGGGCCAGGTTCTCGTTGCCCCAGGCGGCCTGGTGCGCGCTGCCGAACCAGAGGAACAGCAGGGCCAGTCCGGCCAGGCCGCAGGCGAGCACAAACACGCTGGCGAAGATGGCCACGGCGGCCTGCGCGACACGCTCCGGCCGGCGGCCGAGCCAGACCAGTCCGGTGCCCAGCGCCAGGCCGAGGATCAGGAACGGCCAGCGCAGGTCCGGCGGCAACAAGGGCGGCTCGGCGACCTCGCCGCGCGCAATGACCTCGGTTGCCGCCACCAGGGGCCGGCCATCGGCGCGTCGGGTCTCGGCCACGACCTGTGCCAGGGTCATGGGCACGAAGCTTTCCTGCCAGTAGTCGATGCGCTGGTCGGAGCGCGGCCCCAGGCCCAGGTCGATCAGCAGCATCAGCGCCGGTTCGGGCACCATCAGGCGCAGGGCGTCGAGACGGTAGGTATAACCACGCGAACGGCCCTCGCTTTGCAGCTTGATCCGTCCGCCCAGTACCCGGTCCAGCGCATCGCGCACGCGCGTCGAACAGTTGTCATCGAAGTAGTCGTAGCGGTACCAGGCATTCTCCGGCCGCGCGTTCCATTCCAGGAACGCGGCCAGGGCGGCTGCCTGGTCGGGATCGAGATCCAGGTGCTGCTCGGTGATCGAACGCCCCTCGGCCCGATACATGGCCAGGTCGAACGCCAGCGGATTGGCGGCCATGCGATAGCGCATGCGACCACGCGCGAAGTTCCACAGGAAGTCGTCCTCGGCAAAATCGAACATGCCGTAGTTGTAGGCGATCGCCGCATCGCGCAGCGGGTCGCGCACCACGATGGCGTTGTGGCCGAAGCGCTCGAAATAGATCTCGCCCGGGCCAATGGTCAGCAGGCTGATTGCTGGCGCGGACTGGGGATTGGGGAATGCGGATTGGGTGACGCCGGGCGCAGGCGGGGACGGCAGCGCCTGGCCGTGGAGGGCGTCGGCCAGCAGCAGGCAGCAAGCCGCGAGAGCCACGGCAAGCCACGCGCTCGGCTGCGCTGCCCACCGTGACCGGCGCACGCCCCCGAATCCCGAATCATGCATCCCCAATCCCGGCTCCCCTAGGCCTCATGCACGCGCACGACCAGTTGCAGGATGCGCCGCGGATCGGCCTTGGTCACCTGGAAGTGGAAGCCGCCGAACGTGATCTCGGCCCCGGCTTCCGGCAGCTCGCCCATGCGCGCGGTCACCAGGCCGCCGATGGTGTCGGCATCCGGACCGGAAAATTCGCTGCCGAAGCGCTTGTTGAATTCGGCCACCGGGGTCAGCGCATTGACGATGAAGTCGCCGTGCGCAGTGCTCTGGATCAGGCTGTGGTCGTCGTCGTCGTCGTCGTGCTCGTCGCCGATGTCGCCGACGATCTGCTCGAGCACGTCCTCGATGGTGATGAGCCCGGCCACGCCGCCGTATTCGTCCACCACGATGGCCATGTGATTGCGCGAGAGGCGGAATTCCTTGAGCAGGATGTTGAGCCGCTTGGACTGCGGGATCATGGTCGCCGGGCGCAGCAGCTTGCGGATATCGCGAATGCCGTCCTCGGCGAAACAGCGCAGCAGATCCTTGGCCAGCAGGATGCCGAGGATCTCGTCCTTGCTGGCGGCGTGCACCGGGAAACGCGAATGCCCCGAATCCAGTACGTCGTTGAGAATCTGGGCCGGGGTCGCCTCCACCGGCAATGAAATCATCTGCGCGCGTGGCACCATGACATCGGCGACGGTCAGGTCGGCCACCTGGATCGCACCTTCGACCATCGACAGCGTGTCGTTGGACATCAGGCCATTGGCCTGGGCGTGGCGCAGTTCTTCAAGCAATTCTTCGCGGTTCTGCGGTTCGCCCGAGAGGGCCTGAGTCAGGCGTTCGAACCACGATCGGGGTGGGGGACTACTGGGAGGGTCCTCGCTCATCGATGACTAATGCATGCCCTGCTGGGCGGGTTTGCAAGTGTAGCAAACGCCGCCGCCGCATGGTGGCGCCCTCAGCGCCGCGGATGGTAGGGGTCGGCAATGCCCAGCGAAGCCAGGATCGACCGTTCCAGTGCCTCCATCGCTTCCGCCTCGGCGCGCTCCGCGTGGTCGTGGCCGAGCAGGTGCAAGGTGCCGTGAATGGCCAGGTGCGCGTAATGGTCGCGCGGCCGCTTGGCCTGCGCGCGCGCCTCGCGTGCCACCACCGGCGCGCAGATCACCAGGTCGCCCAGCAGTCCGCTCGGCACACCCGGTGCCGCCGCGCAGGGAAAGCTGAGCACGTTGGTGGCGTAGTCGCGCCCGCGGAACTCGCGGTTGTAGGACTGCCCGGCCGCTTCGTCCACGATCAGCAGGTTGACTTCGGTGGTGCCCGCACGCGCCGCCAGTTCGGGAATCGCGCCGATCCAGCGCTCGAAGGAGCGCCGCAGCGGCACGCCGCGCCGCCCCGCTTCGTTCCTGAACCACAGGGCCAGCTCGCCAGTGTGGCTCCGCGGCGACTTCAAGCAGCCGGCCCCTGCGACCCGGTCGACGATTCGCGGCTTTCATAGGCGCGCACGATGCGCTGCACCAGTGGGTGGCGCACCACGTCGTGGGCGGTGAAGAAGGTGAAGCTGACGCCTTCGACCTTGCGCAGCACATCCACCGCGTCGCGCAGGCCCGACGCAATGTGACGGGGCAGGTCGGTCTGGCTGATGTCGCCGGTGACCACGGCGATCGAGCCGAAGCCGATGCGCGTCAGGAACATCTTCATCTGCTCGACGGTGGTGTTCTGTGCTTCGTCGAGGATCACGAAGGCGTCGTTCAGCGTGCGCCCGCGCATGTAGGCCAGCGGCGCGATCTCGATGACGTTGCGCTCGATCAGCTTCATGACGCGCTCGATGCCGAGCATTTCGTAGAGCGCGTCGTAGAGCGGGCGCAGGTAGGGATCGACCTTCTGGCTCAGGTCGCCGGGCAGGAAGCCGAGCTTCTCGCCGGCCTCCACCGCCGGACGTACCAGCACCAGGCGCTGCACGCGGCTGTCGTTCAGCGCGTCCACCGCCATGGCCACGGCCAGCCAGGTCTTGCCGGTGCCGGCCGGGCCGATGCCGAAGTTGATGTCGTGGGTGGCAATCGCGGCCAGGTAGCGTTGCTGGTTGGCCCCGCGGCCGCGGATGGTGCCGCGCTTGGTCTTGATGGCGACTTCGTGGGCGCCGGCATTCGGCGCGTCCTCGCCCGCCTCGGCCAGGTGCAGGTTGACCTGTGCCGCGCCCAGGATGCCTTCGCTGGTGGCCGCATACAGTGTGCGCAGCACGTGCTCGCCGCGGCGCACCGCGGGCGCCCGACCGCTCAGGCGGAACAGGTTGCCGCGGTTGGCGATTTCGATGCCCAGCCGCAGTTCCATCTGGCGCAGGTGTTCGTCGAAGGGGCCGGCGAGGTTGGCCAGGCGCTCGCCGTCGTCCGGTTCGAGTGCGAATTCGTGCTGGATGGGTTCCGTCATAGGCGGGCGAGGGTAGCGCGGCATGCGGGCCGCCGCCAGTCGGCGCTCGGCCGCCTGGGGCGCGGCAATCCAGCGCCTGCGTCGGGTTCGATGGAAACCGGCCGTGTTGCGCGCGCCCGGCGGGAGGGTGGCGGTTCATCGCCCCGGGCCGGGTGCACGGCATACTGGCCGCTTTTCTCCCGGGAGGAACCCCATGCGCCCCGCCATCCTGCTGCTGCCCCTGCTGCTGGCGGCCTGTGCCACGCCGCCCACGAGCGACCCGGTGCGACCGGCGGCGGCGTCCGTGGCGGACTCCGCCACCCTCTTGACCCGCTATCACTGGCGGCTGGAGCAGGCGAGCGATGCAGGTGGGCAGCGCATCTTCGCGCTGTTCGCGCGGCCCGGGCGCCCACTGCAGCTCGATTTCCAGGACGGGCGCCTGGCCATCAGCAACGCCTGCAATCGCATGGGCGCCAGCTACGAGCTGCAGGACGGACACCTGCAGCTCGGCCCGATCATGGCCACCAGGATGGCCTGTGCCGATCCCGCAGTGGCGGCCCTGGATACTGTCATCAGCGAGCGCCTGCCCGGCAGCCGCCTGCACATCGCTGATCGGGCCGGGGCGCCGACGCTGGTGTTGCTGACGCCCAAGGGTGATCGTTTGGGCTTTGTCGGAGAGCCGACCGCGGCTGCGCGCTTCGGCGGGCCAGGTGCGGTGGTGTTCTTCGAGGTGGCGCCGCAGGCCGTCGCCTGCAGCAGTGCCGTCGGCAACTGCCTGCAGGTGCGCGAGCTGCACTACGACGCGCAGGGCCTGCGTGAGGGCGAGCCCGGCACGTGGCATACGCTCACCCAGCCCATCGAGGGCTACCGGCATCAGCCCGGCGTGCGCGAGGTGCTGCGCGTGCGGCGTCATGGCAGCGCCGGCAGGGACGGCGCACTGGTACTGGAGCAGGTGATCGAGTCCGGATCCGGCGCCCCGTAGCCGCGTTGCGCGCCCGTTGCCGGCGCCCTTGGTGCCGCGCATAATCGCTGCGTTGCACATGCGTCGGCGGCCCGATGGCCGTCGGCGCCTTTCTTTTCTCAACAGGGGATCCAGACATGCGTTATCTGATTCTTGCCGCAGCCGTCGCAGTCTGTTCAGCCGGTCACGCTTCAGCCCATGAGCTGGACGTGGTCAACAGGTCGAAGACCTCGATCCATCACCTGTATCTCTCTTCGGTGAAGGCAGATGAGTGGGGCGAGGACCAGCTCGGCGACGGCAGCGGCGACACGGTCGAGCCGGGCGACACGTTCACCCTGACCGACATCGAGCGCGGCCACTACGACGTGATGCTGGTGGCCGACGATGGCACCGAATGCGTGGTCGAAGACGTGCGCTTCAACCAGAGCAAGGAATGGGTCATTACCGAGCGCATGCTGGATCGCTGCGAGGAGTGATCCCCGCGCCGGGTGCGCCGGCCGTCCGCGGCGGGCGCGCCTCAGGTAGCGTGTTCACGGCCGGTGACCCGGCCGCGCAGTGAATTGGCCAGCGCCGCGGTGATCGTCACGTCCACGAACTGGCCAACCAGGCTGGCCGGCCCGGGGAAGTTCACCTGGCGCATGTTTTCGGTCTTGCCGGTCAGCTCGTTGGCGTCCTTGCGGCTGGGGCCGGTGACCAGCACGCGCTGGGTGCCACCGACCATGGCCTCACTGATCTTCGCCGCGTTGGCGTTGAGCGTGGCCTGCAGGCGTTCCAGGCGCTGGTGCTTGACGGCATCGGGCGTGTCGTCGGGCAGGCTGGCTGCCGGCGTACCCGGACGACGCGAGTAGATGAAGGAAAAGCTCTGGTCGAAGCCGACGTCCTCGATCAGCTTCATGGTCCGGTCGAAATCGGCGTCGGTCTCGCCGGGAAAGCCGACGATGAAATCCGAGGACACCGAGATATCCGGGCGCACCGCGCGCAGCTTCCTGATCTTCTGCTTGAACTCCAGCGCCGTGTAGCCGCGCTTCATGGCCGCAAGGATGCGGTCGGAACCCGACTGCACCGGCAGGTGCAGGAAGTTGGCGAGCTGGGGCACGTTCGCGTAGGCCTCGACCAGCGAATCGGAGAACTCCAGCGGGTGCGAGGTGGTGAAGCGGATGCGCCCGATGCCAGCGATCTCGGCGACGGCGTGGATCAGCAGGCCCAGGTCGGCGGTACCGCCGTCGAACATCGGTCCGCGGTAGGCGTTGACGTTCTGCCCCAGCAGGTTGACCTCGCGCACACCCTGTTCGGCAAGGCTGGCGATTTCGGCGAGCACGTCGTCGAAGGGGCGGCTGATTTCCTCGCCGCGCGTGTACGGCACCACGCAGTAGGAACAGTACTTCGAGCAGCCCTCCATGATGGAGACGAAGGCGCTGGGGCCTTCGGCGCGCGGCTCGGGCAGGCGGTCGAACTTCTCGATCTCGGGAAAGGAAATGTCCACCTGCGGCCGGCCCGATTCGCGCCGCGCCTCGATCAGCTCGGGCAGGCGATGCAGGGTCTGCGGCCCGAATACCAGGTCCACGAAGGGCGCGCGCTTGACGATGGCCTCGCCCTCCTGGCTGGCCACGCAACCGCCCACACCGATCAGCACCGGCTTGTCGCCCTGCTTGAACTCGCGCCAGCGGCCGAGCTGGCTGAACACCTTTTCCTGCGCCTTCTCGCGGATCGAACAGGTATTGACCAGGATGACGTCGGCCTGCGTCTCGTCCTGGGTCAGTTCCAGACCATGCGCCACGCGCAGCACGTCGGCCATGCGCGCCGAGTCGTACTCGTTCATCTGGCAGCCGTAGGTCTTGATGTAGAGCTTGCCGGGCATGGCGGTGCGTGCAGACGGGAAATGGACCGCGAATTCTAGCAGGATGGCGGCGCCACGCCGGCCCTGCCGGCAGGTTTCGCTTGGCTTTGCGCGTGATACGGCGGAAACTTCGGACCCGGACACGTATCAAAGACGGCCATGTCACCCCTGCACGCCCTTGCTGCCTGCGCCCTGCTCGGTTGCCTGCCGGCCACCGCGGCGCACGCGCGCACCAGCATCGTGTATCGCTGCGATGCCGCCGATGGCAGCATCGCCTATGTCAGCTCGCGCGAGGGCTTTCACAACTGCCGGGTGGCGGCGACGTTCGTCGCGCCGGCAGCGGCCAGGGCGGCGCCCGCTCGCGCGCCTGCCGGCCCCGCGCCGGCGAAGGCCGCCACCGACGCCACCGTGCCGCGGCAGCGTGGTTGGGTGTATGAGGAAGACAAGGCCGACTTTTCCAATGTCGCCGCCGGCGTGGCGAGCATGCCGCCCGGCGTCGCGCGCGCCGACTTCCGTGCGGTGGCGGCTGGCGTGGCGAGCAGCGCGCGCAGCATCGAGCCGCAGGACTTTTCCCTGGTGCTGGCCGATGTCGCCAGCAGTGCGGCGAGGGTGGGTGTGCCGACCTTCGTCGCCGCGCCCTATCGCATGCGCCGGGCACATCCGCCGGCCGTGGTCGCGCCGCCGCCGCGCGCTGCCGCAGCCAGCACAGCCCGCCCGGCCCCGCGCGTGCTGCGCGGTGCGGTGTACAAGGTCGCACGCCAGGACGGCATCACCGAGTACACCAACATACGGCCGTCCAGCGGCAGCGCATTTGCGGTGCTGTTCACCTACATCGCGACCTGCGTCGCCTGCGACGTGAACTCGCGGATCGACTTCGCGCGCACCGCCTTGAACCTGGATGCCTACCGCGACATCGTGGCGGCGGCGGCGGCGGATTACGGTGTCGATCGGGCCCTGCTGCGCGCGGTGATCCACGCCGAATCGGCCTTCAATCCGCTGGCGATCTCCAGCAAGGGCGCCCAGGGCCTGATGCAATTGATGCCCGGCACGGCCGGCGATCTGGGCGTCACCGACGCCTTCGACGTGGCGCAGAACATCCGCGGCGGCGCGCGCTATCTCAGCCAGCTGCTGCAATCCTTCAACGGCGATGCGCGCCTGGCCACCGCGGCCTACAACGCCGGGCCGGGCGCGGTGCAGAAATACGGCGGCGTACCGCCATATGACGAAACGCAGGTGTACGTCGAGCGCGTGGCGACCCTGCGTGATCGCTACCAGAAGGCGCTCTGATCGGTTCCCGGGGCCGCCGGCTACGTGCCGGCCGCGCCCGGCGGCGGGCGTTCGGCAAGGGTGACCTCCACCGTGAAGGGCACCCCGTCGCGCCGGCCTGCGAGCCTGATGCGGGATCCCGGCACCAGGGCGGCCTCGCGGTTGCGCAGGTCAAGTGGATCGATGATCGGCGTACCGTCCAGCTTCAGCAGCACGTCGCCCGGCTGCAGGCCGGCCTCGGCGGCCGGGCTGTCAGGCACGACCCGTGCCACCAGCACGCCATGCTCACGCGTCGCGGCATCGGCGGCGGCCGGCAGTTCGATGTAGTCGATGCCGATCCAGCCACGGATGACGCGGCCATGCTTGATGATCTGTTCCAGTACCGCCTTGGCCGTGCGCACCGGGATGGCAAAGCCGATGCCTTCGGCCGAGGAGGTCCAGGTGCCGCGGCCGTCCGGTGAGGGGGTGCGCGGGTAGATGGCGGTGTTGATGCCGATCAGTTCGCCCCGCGTGTTGACCAGGGCGCCACCCGAATTGCCGGCGTTGATCGCGGCATCGGTCTGGATGAAGTCCTCGTAGGCGCTCATCTTGAGCTGGCGTCCGGTGGCACTGACGATGCCCATCGTCACGGTCTGGCCGAGGCCCACCGGGTTGCCGATGGCGAGCACCACGTCGCCCACCTCGGCTGCCTGTGCATCGGCCACCATGGTTGCCGGCAGGCTGTCGAGGGCGACCTTGAGCACGGCCAGGTCGGTTTCGGCATCGCTGCCGATCACCTCGGCGTTCGCCACGCGACCGTCATTGAGTTGCACCTTGATGTCGTCGGCGCCGCTGACCACGTGGTTGTTGGTCAACACGTAGCCGTCGCGGCTGAAGATCACGCCCGAACCCAGGCTCTGGTCGCGCCGTTTGAGCAGCGGGCCGGGCACGTAGCCGAGCAGGCGCTGGGTGAGTGGATCGGGGACCGGATAGAGCCGGCGCCCAAGCGTGGTGATCTTGTTTGCATAGATGTTGACCACCGCGGGCGCGGCGCGCTGCACCGCTTCGGCGTAGGAAGCCGGTCCGGCCTGCACGGGCAGCGCGGGTGCGGGCGTGGGCATGTCGCTGCGTGCGCCGCGCAGGCGTTCGACCAGGCCGGGCGTGAACATGGCCAGCACGAAGGCCAGTGCGAGGCCTACCACCACGCAGCGGACGATGAAGCTCAGCAGCTTGTAGACAGAATGCCTGCGCATGGCGTATTCGTGTACTCGATCCGCCGCCCACGCGTGCACGCGGCGGTGCAGCAAAAGCGCATGCCGCAAGGCACGGCGCAAGCGAATTGTGTGCTTGGGGTGCGTTCGTTAAACTAACACGATTTTTGGGGCCGGCCCTAACCGGAATGGGTGGTCACGAGCCGCGCCCGTGGGTAGGCTGCGGGTCGGGTCGTATGCGGGTCGTCGCGCTTGCGCGGCTTGGGACAACGTTGCGCGAACCGGTGCCGGGTGGCCGGTGTCGGGTTCTTTCATTCAGTTTGCGGCGGAGTGCTGATGGCAAACGATGTGGTGGTGGACAAGGGACGCCGTCGCTTCCTGACCGCGACGACCGCGGTCGTGGGCGGTGCGGGGGCGGTGCTGGCAGCGATTCCCTTCGTCAAGTCGTGGGAGCCGAGCGAACAGGCGAAAGCCGCGGGCGCCCCGGTACTGGCCGACATTTCCAAGATCGAGCCTGGGCAGAAGGTCACCTTCGCCTGGCGCGGCCTGCCGGTGTTCATCGTCAATCGCACCGAGGCCCAGCTTGCGGCCTTGCCGGGCGAGGATGCGCGGCTCAAGGATCCAAAATCGGAGAACACCGACCAGCAGCCGGACTATGCGCAGAACGAATACCGCTCGATCAAGCCCGAGTGGCTGGTACTGATCGGCATCTGCACGCACCTGGGCTGCGTGCCGGACTTCTTCGGCGACATCAAGCCCGAACCCTTCGATCCGAACTGGAAGGGCGGCTTCTACTGCCCCTGCCACAAGTCGCGCTTCGACATCGCCGGGCGCGTGTTCGACGGCGTGCCCGCGCCGTCCAATCTCGCCGTGCCCGCCTACCACTTCGTCGATGACACGCACATCCTCATCGGCGTCAATCCGGGGGAGAAGGCGTGATGGCCGGCGTATTCGCAAGTGTGGGCAACTGGTTCAATGAGCGTGCGCCGGGGCTGTTGCCCTTCTACCGCAAGCACATGACCGAGTACTACGCGCCGAAGAACTTCAACTTCTGGTACTACTTCGGCGTGCTGGCGTTCGTGGTCCTGATCAACCAGATCCTGACCGGCATCTTCCTCACCATGTTCTACAAGCCGAGTGCGGCGGAAGCCTTCTCCTCGGTCGAGTACATCATGCGCGATGTGGAGTGGGGCTGGCTGATCCGCTACATGCATTCGACCGGTGCCTCGCTGTTCTTCGTGGTCGTGTACCTGCACATGTTCCGCGGCCTGCTGTACGGCTCCTACAAGAAGCCGCGCGAGCTGGTCTGGCTGATCGGCATGCTGATCTTCCTGGCGCTGATGGCCGAGGCCTTCATGGGCTACGTGCTGCCATGGGGCAACATGTCGTTCTGGGGTGCCAAGGTGATCATCTCGCTGTTCGGCGCGGTGCCGCTGATCGGCGACACCCTGGTCACCTGGATCATGGGCGACTACCTGCCGGCCGACGCCACGCTCAACCGCTTCTTCGCGCTGCACGTGGTGGCCCTGCCGCTGGTACTGCTGCTGCTGGTGGTGCTGCACGTGTTCGCGCTGCATGAGGTGGGCTCGAACAACCCGGACGGCGTGGAGATCAAGAAGGGTCCGAAGGGCAACCGCTGGTCGGACAAGGCGCCTGCCGACGGCATCCCCTTCCACCCCTACTACACGGTGCATGACCTGGTCGCCATCGGCTTCTTCCTGCTGCTCGCCGCCTTCATCATCTTCTTCGCGCCGACCTTCGGTGGCTGGTTCCTGGAGCACGACAACTTCATCCCGGCCAACAACCTGGCCACCCCCGAGCACATCAAGCCGGTGTGGTACTTCACGCCCTACTACGCGATGCTGCGCATGATCCCGGCCAAGCTGCCCGGCGTGATCGTGATGTTCCTGGGTATCGCGGTCCTGTTCCTCATGCCATGGCTGGATCGCACCAAGGTCAAGTCCATCCGTTACCGTGGCCTGGGCTACAAGATCGCGCTTGGGCTGTTCGCGGTTTCCTTTGTCATGCTGGGTGCGGTAGGCGCGGGGGTCACGGCAGAGACCATCCCGGTGTGGTTCGGGGCGGAAGCCGACGTGACCTCGATCGAGAACCTGTTCGGGCGCTTCTGGACCGTGGTCTACTTCGGGTTCTTCCTGTTCCTGTGGATCTACACGCATTTCGGTTTCGAGAAGACCAGGCCGGTGCCGGAACGGGTGACCACGCATGAATAAGCCGATGACCAACCACAACCCGTTCAAGACCCTGCTGGCACGCGCCGGCATCGCATTGATCGCCTCGCTGGGCCTGAGTGGGGGCGCGTTCGCCGCGGCGGGTGCCGGCCTCCAGCAGGCCAATGTCACGCTGACTGACGTCGCCTCCATGCAGCGCGGTGCGCGCTTGTTCTTCAACTACTGTTCGGGCTGCCATTCCCTCGAATACGTGCGCTATTCGCGCATGGCCGAGGATTTGAAGATGGACCCCAAGGCGGTCGAGCAGAACCTCATCTTCACCGGCGCCAAGATCGGCGATCATGCGCTCAACAACATGTCGGTCGAAGATGGCACGCGCTGGTTCGGCAAGGCGCCGCCCGATCTTTCGCTGGAAGCGCGCGCCAAGGGCGTGGACTGGATCTACAGCTATCTCAAGTCCTTCTATCTCGACCCCACCCGTCCGCTGGGCTGGAACAACACGGTGTTTCCGAACGCCTCCATGCCGAACGTCCTGTGGGAACTGCAGGGACTGCAGGTGGCCGTGACCCGGCCCGGCAGCGGCGGGCAGGACCCGCATGTCGAGCGCCTGGAAATCCGCACGCCCGGGCGCATGGACGAACAGGCCTTCGACGGCGCGGTACGCGACATCACCGCCTTCCTGATGTACACCGCCGAGCCGGCGGCCCTCAAGCGCGAGTCGATGGGTGTGTGGGTGCTGCTCTACCTTGCCTTCTTCACCCTGCTTGCCTACCTGCTCAAGCACGAATTCTGGAAGGACGTGAAGTGAGGCGTCGGCGTCGGGCCATCCCGTCGCCACGGGGACCAGGCACCAGCGTCGCGGCCGCGTCGCGGGCAGCCATCTGCGCAGGGGGGCATGATGCGTAGTACATTGGATCATGGGGGGTCGGGCGGCCAACGGGATGGGGGAGAGTCCAGCATGGGTCTCAGCCAGCGTTCGCGCACGGTTCTGACGTTGTACTCCGCCGACGATTGCGTGCATTGCCACCGCGTGCGCATGACCCTGGCGGCCAAGGGCGTCACCCATGACCTCGTCGTGGTGGACCTGGATGCACCACCCGAGGATCTCATCGACCTCAATCCCTACAACTCGGTGCCCACCCTCGTGGACCGCGACCTGGTGCTGTATGACACCAGCGTCATCTGCGAGTACCTGGACGAACGCTATCCGCACCCGCCGCTGATGCCGGTCGATCCGCTTTCGCGCGCGCGCCTGCGCCTGGCCATCGTGCGCATCGAGAACGACTGGCTGACCCTTGTCGATCGCATCGAGGCGGGCGGCAAGGATGCCGACCAGGCACGCAAGACCCTGCGCGATGATCTGGTGAGGAACACCCAGTCCTTCAAGGCCTCGCGCTTTTTCCTGAGTCCGGACATCAGCCTGGCCGACTGCGCACTTGCGCCGCTGATCTGGCGCCTGGACAGGCTGGGTATCCGGCTGCCGCGCGAAGCGCAGCCCATCATCGACTATGGTGAGCGCATTTTCCGCAGCCAGGGCTTCGCGCGCAGCCTCACGCCGGAAGAAAAGCTGTTGCACGCCTGAGCGCGTGCCGGCGTCGCGCGAAGCGCAGCGCAACCAGAGGAGATTGCCCGGCATGACCGCACCGGCGATGAGTTCCAATCGCCCGTATCTGTTGCGGGCGCTTTACGCGTGGATCAGTGACAATCAACTGTCGCCCTACCTGCTGGTCGATGCCAACCACGAAGGCGTGCGTGTGCCGCCCGGCGTCGCCAAGGATGGGCGCGTGGTTCTGAACATTGCCCCGCGGGCGATCGATCGCCTCGACATCGGCAACGACCATGTCCAGTTCCTCGCCCGTTTTGGCGGCGTCAGCCAGTCGGTCTTCGTGCCGATGGCGGCCGTGCTGGCGATTTATGCCCAGGAGAACGGCCAGGGCATGATGTTCCCGCCCGAAGACGCGTCGGGTGACGAGCCGCCTCCCGCGCCCCCGGAAGCGCCGCCCACGCGTCCACGCCTGCGTGTGGTGAAGTAGGCAGGCGAGCGCGCGGCGGCGGCGGCCGGCGTGCGCGGGCATCGCCCGGCAACCCCTTGCCAGTCGCTACCCGTGGCGTGTCAGGCGTGCTGGCGCCGCGGGCTCGGCCGCCAGGGCGGCATCGGCCGGCAAGGGCAGGCTCCAGGCTTCCAGTCGGTGGCCACCCAGGTCGAGGTGGCCGCGATGGCGGTCGCTGCCATCCAGGCTGACCTCGAAGGCGTAGCGACGAACCAACGCGGGCAGCCCGTCGCGCCGTGCCACGCGCAAGCGATGCAGCGACACGGTCTGATCCAGCAACTGCACGCCCGCCTCGCGACACAGCGCGCGCCCGTGGCGGATGGCCTGTTCGCGCGCGCGCAACGCATCCAGCCACGCCCAGACCAGGCTGGCGACGAGAAGCAGGGCAATCCAGGTTCCGGTCATGCAGCGAGTGTGGCGGCCCGGGTGACGCCTTTCAAGCGCGTCACCGCAGGCCGGTGCCAGCAGCGCGCGGGATCGGTACAATCGGAGGCTGGCCGGTCGGCCGATAACGCAGCAGGGGACTACGATGAAGCTCGTCTTTCCGGGGGGAGAACACGCACCTGTGGCGCTGGAGGAAGGGACGCTGCAGGTGGGCAGCGATGCGACCTGCCAGGTGATCCTTGCCGAGGCGGGTGTCGCGGCACATCACTGCGAGCTCAGCATCGCCGATGGCAACGTGAGCGTGACGCCCCTGGATGACACCGCGCCCACGGTCCTGAACGGCCGCCAGATCCATTCGCGCACGCCGCTGGGCGAAGGCGATCTGCTGCTGTTCGGACGCGTGGGCTGCGCCCTGGCCGGCAGCGAGCACAAGCTTGCCGCGCAGCAGCCGAGCGCGGCGCCGCAACCGCCCGCCGAGGATGATGGGCGCACGCGCGTGCGTGCCAGCCTGCCCAAGTTCGTGCTGCGCGGGCTCTCCGGCCCCAGCCTCGGCAAGAGCTACAGCGTGCTCGACAACACCATCATCGGACGCCAGCCGGACTGCGCCATCCCGATCGCGGCCGCGGAGGTTTCGCGCCAGCACGTGCGCCTGAAACCCAATCCCACCGGCGTGCACGTGGAAGATCTCGGTTCCTCCAATGGCACCTTCATCAACGACAAACGCGTGCAGTCGGGGCAGCTGATGCCAGGCGACGAACTGCGTCTGGACACGATCCGCTTCGTGCTGGTCGCGCCCGGCATGGATGCGCGCCAGCAAGCCGCGCGCCTGCAGCCGCCGCCGGCGACCGCCACCAGTGGCGGGCGGTCGGCGCTGCTGCTGGGGGTGGGCGCCATCGCAATCGTCGTGCTGGTGGTGCTGGCATTGCGCCTTGCCGGGATCTTCTGAGGCCGCGAGGCGTCGAGGGCGCGCGGGGCGGGCGCCATGCGCGCCAGCCAGGCTGTTCAAGCGCCTTGCGGGTGATGCGTTCAGTCGACGAGCAGTTCGATCCGCATCGACAGGTCGATGGCGCGCACGTGCTTGGTCAGCGCACCGATCGAAATGAAATCGACGCCGCTTTCGGCAATCGCACGTACCTGGTCAAGGGCCACCGAGCCTGAAACTTCAAGCGGCACCCGCCCGCCGACCTCCTTGACGGCACGTGCCAGGTCGTGCCGCTCGAACTCGTCCAGCATGACGCGGTCCACGCCTGCCGCCAACGCCTCGCGCAGTTCGCCAAAGTCCTCCACTTCGGCCTCGACCATCAGGCCCGCGTGCAGCGTGCGCGCGCGTGCGACCGCGGCACTGATCGACCCCGCGGCGGCGACGTGGTTCTCCTTGATGAGGATGGCGTCGTGCAGGCCCATGCGGTGATTGCTGCCGCCACCACTGCGCACGGCATATTTCTGCGCCTGGCGCAGGCCGGGCAGGGTCTTGCGGGTATCGAGGATGGTTGCACGCGTGCCGCGTACGGCTTCCACATAGGTGGCCGTGGTCGTGGCGGTGGCCGATAGCGTCTGCAGGAAGTTGAGCGCGGTGCGCTCGGCACTGACCATGGCGCGGGCCGCGCCGGTGATTTCGCACAGCACGGCGCCGGCGGCGATGCGCTCGCCTTCTGCGACCGCCCAGGTGATGTCGGCGTCGGCGTCGAGCTGCCGGAAGCAGGCCTCGAACCAGGCCTGACCGCACAGTACCGCCGATTCGCGGGCGATCACGCGGCCGCGCGCGCGCGCTTCGGCCGGCAGGAGGTCGGCAGTCACGTCACCGCGGCCAAGATCCTCGGCCAGGGCGCGCCGGACATCCCGGGCGATGATGTCCGCGGGAGGCAGGGCGGCGGCGGGCGTGGTCGGCGTCATGCGGCACTCGTGGCGGCGGGCAGGCCGCGCAGCATAGCAAAGCTGCGCGGGCTGCCGTGGCCACGCGCCTCAGGCCGCCGGTCCGGGACTTGCCGGTGCCGGCCCGGGCTTGCTGTCCTCGTTGCCGCGCAAGCGGGCCACGATGGCATCCAGGGCGCGGTCGAACAGGGGCACTTCCTCGAGCAGCACGGCGCTGCCGCGGCGCAGTTCGACTGCCAGTGCCGCCACCGTCTTGTCGCACACCTTGAGGCCGCGCCGGTTGACGAACAGGTACTTGCCACTGATCGGGCTGATCCACGACAGCTTGCAGCGTTCGCGGTGCTCGTCCTCGTCCACGAACTCGATCCAGCTGCCGACCTTGAGCTCGCGCACGGTCTTCACGTACTCGTCGTCGGCCGGCAGCGCTTCCGCGGGTTGCTCGCTCACGGACGGCTCGGAGCTGAGGACGATCTCCTCGACCGGGCTGCGGGTCGCCGCCGGCATGGCCGGCATCCCTGGTGTTTCTGTCGTGGTCGCCGCGGCAGCATCGCTGCCCTCGACCGCAGCGACGTTGTCTTCGATGACTTCCTTTGCGCCGCGCAGTTCGACACTCTGTCCCTCGAGGATGCGGCGATAGAAGGCGCCGAGCTGCTGCATCACCTGTCTGACGTCGCTTTCGTGATAGGCGACGGTGGCCAGGCCGTGGCGCAGCGCCTTTTCCAGGTGTGGCAGCAGGCTGCGCAGGCGAGCAAGTTCGCTGTCGTTCTTCTTCGGCAGTGCGCTCCACACGAACTCGTCGGCAAAGCGCAGCGCATTGCGCCATTCCTCCGAATCCTCGCCCTGGCGGAGCAGGGTGAGCACGAGGTAGTTCGCCCACGGCCGCGACAGCACGGTGTGGACGATGGGCGGCAGTTCGCGCTGGTCGATGCGCTTGAGGATCTCGCTGGCCGCGACGCGGCGCGCTTCCTGCAGCTTCTCGCGGCCGCGGGTCGCGTCGGTGGCCCGCTGCTCGGCCAGCTCGGAACGCTTCTGATTCTGTTCGATGAAACGGTTGAACGTCGCCAGCTCGCGCTCGAAGATGTCCATGTCGTCGTCGAAGTCGCGCAGCACTGCCTCGACGGCGGCAAGGATGCTCTTGTAGAGGCGCTGGTCGCGATCGGATTCCTCGGTCCAGCTCTTGCCGGCGTCGGCCAGCGTGTCGAGCAGGCGGCGCGCCGGGTGGGCGCGCTGCGCGAACAGGTGGCGATCGAGGATGGCGACCTTCAGATAGGGAATCTGCAGGCGGCTGAGCGTGGACTGGATCCTGGCCGGCAGGTTGCGATCCTGGACGATGTATTCGAACAGCATGCCGACCAGGTCGATGGTGTCCTCGTCGGCGTTCGAGACCCGCCGCCTGGCGCCGTCAGAAAGCTTGCCGGCCTGGTCGAGCAGTTCGCGCTTGATCTGCTGTACCGCTGCAGCGGTATCCTGGAGTTCGGCCTCGCGCGCGCGCGCTGCGCTCGATTGGGATTGCAGGATGCTGAGCGCGCTGATCAGGTCGGTCGCGCTCAAGCCGGCTGACGCCGGCCCTTCCTCGCCTGCCGCGGCCGGGCGCCCGTCCGATTCCACGTGCCGGCTGGCCAGCAGCGAACGCAGGGTCTGATAGAGTTCTTCCTGCAGTTCGGACGTGGCCGCTTCCTGGCGCACGGACTGTGCGTGGCCCTCGCCGGCCGCATCGTAGTGGCCGCCCGGTGGGCGTGACGGCGGCGCGGCGTGTCCGCTCGAGGCGTAGCTGTGGCGCACCTGCGGCAGCACCCCGGCGCGGATCAGCTCGATGTTGACTTCCTCGTAGACCGGCTCGAGGCCGGCCATGACGTAGCGGTCGAACAGCTTGTAGACGATGAGCTTGACCTGCACGTTGACTTCGAACTCGCGCATGGCCACGCGAAACGCGTTGCCGAGCATGGCCGGCCCGATCGGGTTGCTCGCATCATCCACCCGGGTGCCGCCGATCAGCACCGCCAGGCGCTGGTTCACCTGATACAGCGTGCGCTGCAGGCGGTTTTCGGCCTTGGCGACCATGCTGGTGACGGCCAGCGCTTCCTCCAGCTCGACGTTGTCCACCAGCGACAGGCCGCCACTGCCCGGCTGCGGATTTTCCAGCTTGACCGGCTTGAGCCTGCCTTCGGCAAAGTCGCCGAAGGCGCGCGCGGCCTGCTCGAGGAACAGGCGCTCGACCAGCTGGCGCTTCTTGCGTACCTCGCGCATGCCGTCGAAGTACTCGGTCTGCAGCGCATTGCTGCCGGCCCGTTCGGCGAGATCGAAAAGGGCGTCATCGACGTTCTCGAACAGGGTGCCGACCAGGCCGTTGATGCGCTTGAGCGAAACGCCACGCACCTGCTTGAGCAGGCCGCCCAGACGATCCACGCCGGCAGCGCCGGCCTGGCGCTGCTGCAGGTCAACGACGTTGGGAGTGTCGTGCGGAGCAGTCATGGGCATGTTCCAGGTCGGGGAGCCGGGTGCCGGGCGCAGGACGCGCTGTCCGGCGCCGGCCTTGCGGCGGCTCCGGTGCGCGATCCACGGTTGCCTGGGTACCCGTTCACGGCGATGGGAAATCCTTGAGCTGTGCGGTCGCGATTGCCTCGTCGGCAAGCATGACCGGGATGTCATCCTCGATCCGGTAGATGTTGCGCTGGTCGCGCGTGATTAGACCCGCAGCGACCGGCGCGGTGATGGGCGCGCCTGCGCCATTGCACACGCGATCCTCGGTGATGGCGCGATTGAGCACGGCCAGTTCCGCCGCGTCGAGTGGACGCACGGGTACCCTGGTCGTGGGACAGCACAGGATGTCGAGTAGGCGCTTGTCCATGTCGGATCCGGCAGGTCGGCGGTGCAACAGACAGTTGTGCGTACAATAGCCTTTTACGCGGGTTGAGGCCATGGCGGAGAGCAAGCCTGAATGCAAGCGGGTCGGCGTGGTCATGGGTTCGCGCTCGGACTGGGAAACCATGCGCCATGCCGTGGACACGCTGGAGCGGTTGCAGATCGATCACGAGGTACGCGTGGTATCCGCCCATCGCACGCCCGACCTGTTGTTCGGCTACGCTGCCAGCGCCGTCGATCGGGGCCTGGCCGCCATCATTGCCGGGGCCGGCGGGGCGGCCCACCTGCCGGGCATGCTGGCGGCGAAGACGCGCATCCCGGTGCTCGGCGTGCCGGTGCAGTCACAGGCACTGAGCGGGCTCGATTCGCTGCTGTCGATCGTGCAGATGCCGGCCGGCATCCCCGTCGCCACCCTGGCCATCGGGCGTGCCGGCGCCGTCAACGCGGCGCTGCTGGCCGCCGCCATGCTCGCGCTGCACGACACGGCGCTGGCCGGGCGCCTGGATGCCTTCCGCAGCGAGCAGACCGAATCGGTGCTCGCCGATGCCGATCCGCGCATCCCGGCATGATCGGCCTGCGTGAGTCCATGGTCGGTCGCTGACGCGACGGCGGCTTTGCTTCCCTGCAAACGATGAGGACGTCGATGCCTACGGTCGGAATCCTTGGTGGCGGTCAGCTTGCGCGCATGCTGGCCCTGGCCGGCATCCCGCGCGGGCTGGGGTTCCTGGTGCTCGACCCGGCGGCGGATGCCTGCGCCGGCCAGCTGGCGCCGCTGGTGCAGGCAGGCTGGGACGATTTCGACGCGCTGGCCGGCTTCGTCGACAGGATCGACGTGGCGACCTTCGATTTCGAAAATGTGCCGGCGGCCACCGCACGCTGGCTGGAAGAGCGCACCCGCGTCCATCCGGGCGCGCACGCGTTGGCCGTATCGCAGGACCGCCTGACGGAGAAGACCCACTTTGGCGAGATCGGCCTGCCCACGCCGCCCTTCGCCGCGGTCGATGACCGCGCCGCGCTGGATGCAGCCGTGGCCCGCATCGGCCTGCCCGCGGTGCTGAAGACGCGCCGATTCGGTTACGACGGCAAGGGCCAGGCCGTGCTGCGCGCGCCGGCCGACGTGGCGGCCGCCTGGGAACGGCTGGGTGGGCGGCCATTGATCCTCGAAGGCTTCGTGCCGTTCTCGCGCGAGCTGTCGGTGATCGCCGTGCGCTCGCGCAGCGGAGAGTTCCGCCACTACCCGCCGACCCGCAACTGGCACGAGCGTGGCGTCCTGTCGGCGAGCCTGGCCCCGGTGCCGGACCTGGGTGCCATCGAGCAGATGGCCGTCGCGCATGCGCGTGCGCTGGCCGAGCATCTGGATTACGTCGGCAGCTTCGCGCTGGAACTGTTCGAGCACGAAGGGCACCTGCTTGGCAACGAGATGGCGCCACGCGTGCACAATTCCGGGCACTGGACCATCGAAGGGGCGGTTTGCAGCCAGTTCGAGAACCACCTGCGCGCCGTGCTGGACCTGCCGCTCGGCGACACCTCGCCGCGTGGGTCGAGCGTGATGCTGAACTGGATCGGCGAGTTGCCCGATGCGCGCGTCGTGCTGGGCGTGGCCGGCGCCCACTGGCACGACTACGGCAAGACGCCGCGTCCCGGCCGCAAGGTGGGCCACGCAACCGTTTGCGCCGAGACGCCCGGCATGCTGGCGACGCGCCTCACCGCATTGGGTGAGGCGCTGGGTCGCCAGGCGCAGGTGGCGCCGGTGGTCGCGGCACTGGGCGCCCAGGGCTGACGGGCGCCGCACCCAACTGCCGGAACCTCAGCCCATCTGGCCGGCGGCAAAATCCCAGTTGACCAGGTTCCAGAAGGCCTCGACGTACTGCGGCCGGGCGTTGCGGTAGTCGATGTAGTAGGCGTGTTCCCACACGTCGCAGGTCAGCAGCGGGCGGTCGGCCCCGGTGATGGGCGTGCCGGCATTGGCCGTGCTGGCCAACGCGAGTCCGCCGTCCGGGCGCTGCACCAGCCAGCCCCAGCCGGAGCCGAACGTGGTCACGCAGGTCTTGGTGAACTCCTGCTTGAAGACATCAAAGCTGCCGAAGGCCTTGTTGATCGCGTCGGCAAGGCGACCGGACGGCTCGCCACCCCCATTGGGCTTCAGGCAATTCCAGTAGAAGCTGTGATTCCAGACCTGGGCCGCGTTGTTGAACATGCCGCCCGAGGCCCTGCGGACGATGTCTTCCAGCGCGAGATTCTCGAACTCGGTGCCGGCGATCTGCTTGTTCAGGTTGGTGACGTAGGCCTGGTGGTGCTTGCCGTAGTGGTAATCGATGGTTTCTGCGGAGATGTGCGGCGCGAGCGCATCACGCGCCCAGGGCAGGGGAGGGAGTTCGATGGCCATCTGGATTCTCCTTGGGTGATAGCCCGTCGAGTCTAGGCATCGGCGGGCCGCGAAGGCAACTGTCCGGCGCCAAGCTGCTACCATACGCGCCGATTCGCCTCAGCGCGTGTTCATCCTCCGCCAGAATCTCCATGGACGTCATCGAACGCATCAAATCCATCGTCGACAGCCACCCCGTCGTGCTCTTCATGAAAGGTACGCGGCAGTTTCCCATGTGCGGCTTTTCCAGCCGCACCGCGCAGGCGCTGACCGCCACCGGCGCGGAATATTTCACCGTCAACGTGTTGGAGGATCCCGAGATCCGCGCCAACCTGCCGCGTTATTCGAACTGGCCGACCTTCCCGCAGCTGTTCATCAATGGTGAGCTGATCGGCGGTTGCGACATTGCCCTGGAACTGCATGAATCCGGCCAGTTGGAGCAGCTGGTGCAGGATGCGCGGAAAGCCTGATCGATGCTGCCTCTGACACAGGTGGCGGCCGGTACGGCGGTGCCGGCCGCGCAATCGCTGCGTGGGCGCGTGGTGCTGGTCACCGGCGCCACCGGCGGCCTCGGTCGTGCCACGGTTCTGGCGGCTGCCGCGGCCGGCGCCAGCGTCATCCTGCTCGGGCGCAAGCTGCGCCCGCTGGAAGCGCTCTACGACGAGGTAGCCCAGTCCGGTGCGCCGCAGCCGGCGCTGTATCCGATGGATCTGTTCGGCGCCACGCCCAGGGACTACGCCGACCTTGCGGCCACGATCGCACGTGAAATGGGCCGCCTCGACGGCATCGTGCATGCGGCCGCGCACTTTGACACCCTGCAGCCCTTCGAACAGCAGACCGCCGATGAATGGCAGCGCCTGCAACAGGTCAACCTGACCGCCCCGTTCCTGCTCAGCAGCGCCTGCCTGCCGTTGCTCAAGCGTGCCGCGGACGCGGCCATCGTGTTCGTGTTCGACGACGTGGACCGGGTCGGCAAGGCCTACTGGGGCGGTTATGGCGTGGCCAAGCATGGCCTGCAGGGGCTGGCCTCCATCGTGCATGAGGAAACTGAAAATACCGTCGTGCGCGCGCATGCGATCCTGCCGCCGCCGATGCGCACGGCCCTGCGCCGTGCCGCCTATTACGGCGAGAACACCCTCGAACGGCCCGATCCGTCCGAGGTTGCACGCGCAATCGCCTGGCTGCTCGGCCCGGCTGGCGCGGCCGTGCGCGGCAAGCTGCTGGATGTGCGGCGCGGCTGACGCGCACCGATGCGCCAGGCACATGCGTGCCTGTGCAATATCCCACTCCCCAATCCGGGCACTCCCATGGAATCGCAGATGAGCACCCTGTCAGCCGGCATCCTGCTGTTCCTGATCATGGATCCGCTGGGGAACATCCCGCTGTTCCTCAGCCTGCTCAAGGACGTGCGCCCGGAGCGCCGGCTGTGGGTGTTGACGCGCGAGCTGCTGATTGCGCTGGTGGTGCTGTTCGCCTTCCTGTTTGGCGGCGAGTATCTGCTCAAGCTGCTGCAGCTCAAGCAGGAATCGGTCAGCATTGCCGGCGGCATCGTGCTCTTCATCATCGGCGTGCGCATGATCTTCCCGCCCGGGCGTGGCATCTTCGGCGACATCGAGGGTGGTGAGCCCTTCATCGTGCCGATGGCGATCCCGGCGGTGGCGGGCCCCTCGACCATGGCAGCGGTGATGCTGCTGGCCAACAGCCACCCCGGCCGTACGGTCGACTGGAGCGTCGCGCTGTTCGTGGCGTGGCTGGCGACGGCGGTCATCCTGCTGTCGTCAACCTGGCTGTTCCGCATCCTCGGCCATAGCGTCCTGGCGGCCGTGGAACGCCTGATGGGCATGCTGCTGGTGGCGCTGTCGGTGCAGATGTTCCTCGATGGTACAGTCGCCTACATGCACGCCGCGGGCATTCCGTGACGCGCGGGTGCCGCCGTCGACAAGCTACGGGACAAGACAAGGAACGCGACATGAAGCAGGCGGTACAGCACGCCACGGTCAACGCGCGGATCTCGCCGCACGCCGGCATGGATCTGCTTTCGCGGCGCGAGGTGGCACACCTGCGCGATGCCAGCTCCGGCGGCTTGCACGCGCGACTGCGCCAGTGCGCATTGGCCGTGCTGACCCAGGGCAGCCAGAGCGATGACGCGCGCGCATTGCTGACGCAATACCCGGATTTCGACATCCAGTTCCTGCAACATGACCGCGGCGTGAAGCTGGAGCTGGCCAATGCGCCTGCCCAGGCGTTCGTGGACGGGCGCATGATCACCGGCGTCAATGACCTGCTGTTCGCGGTCGTGCGCGATGTCGTGTTCCTGCACAACCTGCTCGAGCGCGGACGCTATGACCTGTCCGACTCCGGTGGCGTGACCGATGCGGTGTTCGGCATCCTGCGCAACGCGCGCGTCCTGGTGCCCAACCTCGAACCCAATCTGGTGGTCTGCTGGGGTGGGCACGCAATCCCGCGCGGCGAATACGACTACAGCAAACAGGTCGGCTATGAACTCGGCCTGCGCACCATGGACATCTGTACCGGCTGCGGCCCGGGCGCGATGAAAGGGCCGATGAAGGGCGCGACGATCGCCCACGCCAAGCAGCGGCGCAACGACAATCGCTACATCGGCATCACCGAGCCCGGCATCATCGCGGCCGAATCGCCGAATCCGATCGTGAACAACCTGGTCATCATGCCGGACATCGAGAAGCGCCTGGAGGCGTTCGTCCGTCTTGGTCACGCCATCATCGTGTTCCCGGGCGGCGTCGGCACCGCCGAGGAAATCCTCTACCTGCTCGGCATCCTGCTGCATCCGGCCAATGCGGGCATGAGCTTCCCGTTGATCTTCACCGGACCACGCGAGTCGCAAGCCTACTTCGAGCAGATCGACCTGTTCCTGCGCACCGCGCTGGGCGAGGGCGTGGCCAGGTATTACCGCATCATCATCGACGCGCCCGCGGAAGTGGCGCGCGCGGCCGCGCAGGGCATCGAGCGCGTGCGCCTGCAGCGCCTCGACGACCAGGATGCCTTCTACTTCAACTGGGGTCTGCACATCGAACGCGACTTCCAGGAACCCTTCCAGCCGACGCATGCCGCGATGGCGGCCCTGAACCTGCATCGCGACCGGGCGCCGCACCACTTCGCGGCCGATCTGCGCCGCGCGTTTTCGGGTATCGTCGCCGGCAATGTCAAGGAAGAGGGCATGCGTGCCATCGACGAGCAGGGCCCGTTCCAAATCGACGGTGATCAGGACGTGATGCAGGCGCTGGATGCACTGCTTGCAAGCTTCGTCGAACAGCAGCGCATGAAACTCCCGGGCACCCGTTACCTGCCCTGTTATCGCATCCACGCCGGCGGGACGGATGCGCAGGCGCCCCGCGCGCGTGACTGCAGTGGTGCCTGAGTGCGTGGATGTGACGCCCGGGAGCCGGTTGTGACCCAAGGCGTCAACGGCTGGTCGCGGCCTGCAGAACGCGCAGCGCATGGCGCGCGACCGGATGCGCCTGGTGAAGTGCCAGGTTACTGATTTTCCACGCATTGGCGCGGCCTGAGCGGCCGGAATCGACATCCGGCCCCCGGCCTGGCCCCGGTCTTGCTGGTGCCGGGTATCCCGGCATCCGCGAACGCCTTCGATGAACCAACCCAGGTATGCCTCGATCTTGGCGGTCTGGCTGGCCCTGCTGTGCAGCCCCGCGGCAGTGCTCGCGCAGGAACCTGCATGCGCGCAACTGGAGGCGCTCGGCGTGGAGATCGCGGCGGCGCGCGACTCCGATCCGGCTGCCGGCGTCGAGCGGGCCCGCGCAGCCCTGCGCATGGCCGAGGCGGACGCGAGACCCTGCCCGTCGGGCAAGGCGATGTTGCAGGGGGCGGTTGCCGTCAACCTGGACATGCTCGGACGCCATGGCGAAGCCGTGCAGCAATACGAAGCCGCGCTGGCGACCCTCGATGTGGCCGGTACGCCGACGCAGCGGGTCTTCCTGCATCGCGGCCTCGGCACGGCCCTGATCGCCCTCGAGTCGTACGAGTCCGCACTGCAACACCTCCTGACCGCGCTTGCCGTGAGTGACGAGGCGGGCCTTGTCATCGATTCCGCCAAGAGCGCCGGCAACCTTGGCATCCTCTACACGACGCTCGGTGATTTCGAGCGGGCGCGCCGCTACCACAAGCGTGCGCTGGAAGGCTTCGAGCGCGCGGAATTCAAGCCTGGAATCGCCGGCAGCCTGATCAACATCGGCGCGGTGGCAGCGAAGTTCGGGCAGCAGGCATCCCGGCAGGGGGACGCGGCGACGGCGTTGCGCGAGCACCAGCGGTTGCGCGAGACCAACGAGCGGGCGCTCACGCTGTTCAGCGAGCTGGGCAACCAGCGCGGGGTCGCCTACGCGGAGAGCAACATCGGCCTCGCCTGGGACCGGCTGGGCGAACCGGATCGGGCGCTGACCCATCACCAGCGCTCGCTGGCCCTGCGCGAAGCGATCGGTGACCAGTCCGGCACCATCGATTCGCTGCTCGGTATGACCGGCGTGCTCACCCGTCTCGGGCGCTACGCGGAGGCGCTTGGCGTCCTGGGGCGGGCGGACGGGCTGATTCCGCAGGATGCCTACAATCTGCGCAGAGAAGCGGTGCGGCAGCGCGTGGACCTGGCCGAAGCGCGGGGCGACCTGGCCGCCGCCCTGCTGGCCCAGCGCAGCCTGACCGAGCTGGTGGAGCAGTCCGCCGATGCCACCCAGGTCGAGAAACTCGCGCAGATGCAGGATCGCTTCGATGCGGACCAGGCCGAGCGCGAGATCGCGCTGCTGCGCAGCGAGGCGCGGGTCGATGAACTGCGACTGCAGCGCCAACAGCTCCTGACCCGCCTCAGCCTGCTGGTGGCGCTGCTTGCGGTCGGCCTGTTGCTGGTGCTGTTCAGCCGCTACCGCATCGGCGTGACCAGCGCACGCAGGCTGGCGGAGGCGGCGCGTACCGATCCACTGACTGCGCTTCCCAATCGACGCCACATGTGGGAACTGCTGGCGCAGGCAGCGGCTGCCGCGAACCGGGGTGGACCGCCGTTCTCGCTGCTGATGGCGGATATCGACGACTTCAAGGCCGTCAACGACCGCCACGGCCACGGCGGCGGCGATGGCGTGTTGCGCGAAGTGGCCCTGCGTCTGCGTGACAGTCTGCGCGGGCAGGATGCGGTCGCCCGCTGGGGTGGGGAGGAGTTCCTGTTCCTGCTGCCCGACTGCGATCGGCGCGGGGCGATGAGGACGGCCCAGCGCCTGCGCGAGCGGATCGCCACCGAACCGTTCACCGTCGGCAGCGCGCATGAACCGCTCATGGTCACGTTGACGATCGGCTGCAGCGAATTCCGTCCGGGCATGTCGGTGGACGAATGCATCCGGGCCGCCGACCTGGCGCTCTACCAGGGCAAGGAGCTCGGCAAGAACCGTGTCCAGGGGCAACCGGCCGCGACGCGCGGCCCGGAGCATGCCGGGTCCGCGCTGCACGGCCGGTCCGACGCCTTTCCAGGCATCGAATAGCTCCGCCGCTGACCGAGCTCCGCTGCTGACCGAGCGTTCGCGAGGTCGGACAGGGCGGCTTGCCAGTGCAGAAGACAAGGGTTCGAGCGCGCGAAGACGCCTGGCATGTCAAGTTTCCGGATTTCTCCAAGAGCGCCGTGCCGGCCCCACCCAGGTTGGCAGAGCCTGGGTCACCTGCAGGAAATTGTCTGTGCGCTTGTCCGCAGCATGTTGCGGGCGACGCGCCGCACAAGGGAACGGGCGTACGCCGCTTGTGCCGGAGCGGGCCCGCCGCCTGAAGGCAAGTTGACGTACATGCAGGAACACGCTCGGTATCGTTCACGGTTCGTGATGGTGCATATGCAGGTCGAGTCGCTTCCGGGGAGGGGCGCCCATGCCGCTGGTCATTGCTGCAGGCCAAGCACAATGTTTCGGCGAAGGGTGTCCGGGAGTGCTTCGAGAATCGCGTGGGCGGCTTCCTGATCGACGCTCGCGGGCGGCACCATACCGACCCACCGACGCTGTAGTTCATCGCACCCAACCAACATGACCGGCTGTTGAAGGTGTGTCTTGTCCCGCGCGGCGGCTTGCTGCACCTGTGCACCTGCTACCCGCCGAACGCGGCCGAAATCGCGCTCTACGAGAGCAAGGCATTCGGGGAAGAGGAAGGAGTGGCATCAACGAAAGACTGAATGAAGCCTGGGACTCCGGCCAGCTCGGCCGGGACATCGCCCATGCCCGGCGCGCGCCCGCCGGGCTCGAGGCCGAGGTGGAACGGACGTTGGCCATGAAGCTGGTGTCCATTCGTCTGCCGATACCGATGATCGACGCCCTCAAGGCGATCGCGCAGTTCCACCAGATCGGCTACCAGCCGATGGTGCGCGATCTGCTGAGCCGTTTCGTTGCATCGGAGATCCCGACCATCCTGGAGCGGATGCGGCACGAGGCCGAGGCGGTGGCGGAAGGGAAAACCGCGCCGGTAGACAGCTTCCTGGGGCCGGAGAAGACGGCCTGCGGCTGACGCTCCGTGGCGGCGCGGAACGCGCAAGAGCTGCGCCGTAATGGGCGGCGCCCGAAGCAATGGACAAGAAAGGGCCTGCATCGCTGCAAGCCCTTGAAGGATATGGCGCCCGAAGTTGGACTCGAACCAACGACCCCCTGATTAACAGTCAAGTGCTCTAACCAGCTGAGCTATTCGGGCGAGCCGCGCATTTTCACGAAGTTCGCCGCGGGCGTCAAGCGTAGTGGTTGGCGTGGGGAGGCATGGCCTGGCCCGTTCAGCCGGCAGCCTGCAGGCAGGCTGCAAGGGCCGCCGGGGTGGCCGGCGCGCTGCGCACGCGCCCGGCCTGGCTGATGATGAGTGCGGTAGCCGTGGAGCCATCCCGACGGTCGCAGATGGTCAGGGTCTGGTTGGTCCCGGTGGCGCTGCCGTCGGGGCGGTAGTTCACCCGCGTGCGGCCGACAGTACTGATGATGGCGGTGCCGCTCGGCATGGCCTGACCCACCGCGAGCAGGGTGTCATGCGGGCCGGGCACGCCGTCGCGGTCGAGGTCGGCGAACATGATCCAGCCATGCTGCCAGGCGGTGCCTGGATGGCACTGCGCGCCGTCCAGGCTGGGGCACATCACGACGTGCCGGGCGCGGCTGACCGCGGTGGCACGCGCCTGGCTGAGGGCGGTGGCGAGCAGGTTCTGGGCCGCGCGACCGTGACTGCGGCCGATCAGGCCGCCCCAGGAAGGCGCGGCCAGGCTCATCAGGACGGCCAGGATGGCCAGCACGATGAGCGCTTCGACGAGGGTGAATCCGGCCGGCGACGATAGCTTGCGGGACGACATGACGTGGCTCCTGTGGATGGCCAGGTCATCCTAGGCAGGGCGCCCACGGGCGACGATGGCGACCAGCCGTCGCGGGTTGTAGGAAATCGCCGCAGCAGGATGCGGGAAAGTCGCCCGGCGCGGCCGCAGCGTCCGGGCGTGGCACGCTTCGGCGTTCGCGCCAGGCGGGCGGAAAGCGATCCTCGCGGCGCCTGCAAATGCGCGTGTGCTGTAATTTCCGCTTCGCCGGCCCCATCTCGCGCTGCATGACCGATCGATTCCAACTGGTATCGCCCTACCAACCCGCCGGCGACCAGCCGCAGGCGATCGCGCGCCTGACCGAGGGCTTCGAGGCCGGTCTGGCACAGCAGACCCTGCTTGGCGTGACCGGCTCGGGCAAGACCTTCACCATGGCCAATGTCATCGAGCGGGTGCAAAAGCCCACCATCGTCATGGCACCCAACAAGACGCTGGCAGCGCAGCTTTATGGCGAGTTCAAGCAGTTCTTCCCGCACAATGCGGTCGAATACTTCGTCAGCTACTACGACTATTACCAGCCGGAAGCCTACGTACCCTCGCGCGACACCTATATCGAGAAGGACGCCTCGATCAACGAGCATATCGAGCAGATGCGCCTGGCCGCGACCAAGGCCCTGCTGTCGCGGCCCGACGCGTTGATCGTGGCCACCGTGTCGGCGATCTACGGCCTCGGCGACCCGGACGACTACCTGTCCATGCGCCTGATCCTCTCGCGCGGCGAGCACACCGACCAGCGCAAGCTGATCCGCCACCTCACCGAGCTGCAATACACGCGCAACGACATGGAACTGCGTCGCGGCACCTTTCGCGTGCGCGGCGAGGTCATCGACGTGTTTCCGGCCGAATCGGAAGTCGAGGCGCTGCGCATCGAGCTGTTCGACGGCGACGTCGAATCGCTGTCGCTGTTCGACCCGTTGACCGGCGCGACCCTGCGCCCGGTGCCGCGTTACACGGTCTACCCGAAGACCCATTACGCGACCACGCGCGCCAGCGTCCTGAACGCGATCGAGACGATCAAGCTGGAGCTCAGGGAGCGGCTCGATTTCCTGTATCGCGAGAACAAGCTGGTCGAGGCCCAGCGGCTGGAGCAGCGCACCCGCTTCGATCTGGAGATGATGGCCGAGGTCGGCTACTGCAACGGCATCGAAAACTATTCGCGCCATCTCACCCGGCGCCAGCCCGGTGAAGCGCCGCCGACCCTGTTCGACTACCTGCCCCCCGATGCCCTGCTGGTGGTGGACGAGTCGCACGTGACCATTCCGCAGCTCGGCGCCATGTACAAGGGCGACCGCTCGCGCAAGGAAACCCTGGTCGAGTTCGGCTTCCGCCTGCCCTCGGCGCTGGACAACCGGCCGCTCCGCTTCGAGGAATGGGAAGCGCGCGCGCCGCGCACCGTCTTCGTGTCGGCAACCCCGGGCCCTTACGAGATCGGCAAATCGCAGGGCAGCGTGGTGGAACTGGTGGTACGCCCGACCGGACTGGTCGATCCGAAAGTGGAGATTCGCCCGGCCCGCACGCAGGTGGATGATCTGCTTTCCGAAGCCAACGCGCGCATCGCGCAGGGCGACCGCGTACTGGTGACCACCCTGACCAAGCGCATGGCCGAGAACCTGACCGACTACTTCGACGAGCAGGGCGTGCGCGTGCGCTACCTGCACTCGGACATCGAGACGGTCGAACGGGTGGAGATCATCCGCGACCTGCGCCTGGGCAAGTTTGACGTGCTGGTCGGCATCAACCTGCTGCGCGAGGGCCTGGACATGCCCGAGGTGTCGCTGGTGGCAATCCTCGACGCCGACAAGGAAGGCTTCCTGCGTTCCACCGGCTCGCTGATCCAGACCATCGGCCGGGCGGCGCGCAACCTGCGCGGCACCGCCATCCTCTACGCCGACCGCGTCACCCGCTCCATGCAGGCGGCGATCGACGAAACCGATCGCCGCCGCGCCCGGCAGGTCGAATACAACCTGGCGCACGGCATCACGCCCAGGTCCGTGGTACGCGAGATCGCCGACATCATGGAAGGCGCCCGCGAGGCCGCCGAGGCCGATCGCGGTCGCGGGCGCGGCGGTGCGCGCAAGGTGGCCGAGCCCGCCGTTGACTACCGCTCGCTTGCGCCGGGCGAAATCGCGGCCAGGATCCGTCAACTGGAAGCGGAGATGTACAAGCGCGCCGAAGGCCTGGAATTCGAGGAGGCGGCACGCATCCGTGACGAGATCCACCGCATCCGCGAGCAGGGCCTGATCGGGCAGTAACGTCGCCTGTGGCAGGCGGGCTGTGGCGCCGGGGGCGCATGGAAAGGCGTGGCCTGCGCCATTGACAGATAAACGCGAATGATTATCATGCGCATGTATTTCCAATACTGCTGCCCATCATGCAGGAACCATCCGGCACCGCCGTTGCCGCAATGCTGTGTAAACCGGACTTCTTTCGCACCCGCGGTCGCTCCCGCATCGACACTGCGCCCGGCGACATGCGCGGCGCTCCTTCTGCCCGGTCCTGCACGCGGTCGCGAGCACGTACCAGATGCTGTTGGCACGCCGCATGAGCGAGGGCAGCAGCATGGGATCTTTCGTGGCCTGTACGACCGGCCTGGTCGATGGTTCGCTGCGCCCGCGGCGGGTCAGCGAATCAAGTGCGCCGTCAACGGTCTCGGCGGCCGGTCCCGCGCTGGCGGATCTGGCTGCCTGGTTGCCCCGGCTCGGCCCCATCCTCTGGCTCGAGCGTTGCGGCGGCCAGGCCCTGTTGCCGCGTGACAATCCGCCCGTCCGCGGCATCCTTCTCGGCAGCCCCGTGCTCGAGCCGCTGGTTGCCTGTACCGGCGTGGGCACGCATGCCCGCGTGACCACCCAGGGCCCGCGCGAGTGGTTGAGCTTCAGCGACGCGCGCGGCGAGGCGCGCGCCAAGCTGTACCTGCTGCCGGATTCCGATTGCCTGGCCTGGGATGAGATGGTTGCGGCGATGGGCGCCGTGCCCGTCCGTGAAGATCTGCCGCGGCTGCGCGGGCATTGGGCCTTGCTGCGCGCTGCCGTGCTCCGTTTCGGCCTGGCCTGGCGGGCTCGGGTCCTGCGTTTCGAAAGCGGCCAGCTCGCCTGGTTGCCCACCCTGAACGCCACGCCGCCCCTGCGCCTCTCCCTGGTCGGCCTGGATGCCGTACGCGCGATTGCTCAGGAGGAGGCCGCGCAGTTGGTCAGCCCGCTCTATTCACCCTGCTGAACCCGCGGGTTCTCAGGTACTGCACGCGCGGGTGAGTGCGGCATGCCTGGTTGGGACGACTGTCGCCGGACTCTGCCCGAAGCCGGCATTGCGGGATGGAACCCGGGTGCGGTTCGACCTTGTGGCCACGGGAGGCGTGTGGTACTTTGCGCGCCCCTCGCAGCCGGCACGGTGCCAGACGGGCGGTTAGCTCAGCGGTAGAGCACTACCTTGACATGGTAGGGGTCACAAGTTCGATCCTTGTACCGCCCACCAATCGAAACAACGACTTGGGCCACCTCCGCGGTGGCCCTTTTCGTTCGTGCGTTGCCAGGAGCAGGGGGGCATGCGGCGACGACGTTGCAATTGTTGGCGTGACCCAGGCGTCAAGATCGGCGACCATGGCAAGCGCGGCGTGCCATGCGCGCCGGCATGTTCCCCGGGGGCGTTGGGTCGAAATGGCGGGCTTTGCGCGTTGGCTGATCGCTGTGCTTCTGCTCCTGCACGGCGTGCCGGCGCTGGCGACGACGGCTGCGCCGGATGCGGGTGACGCGGACCGGGTGCGCGATTGCTTCGTGCACATGCGCGGCGACCCGCATGCGTCGATCGCGCTTGCCCGCGCACTGCTCGAGGATGCTTCCCTGTCGCCGCTGCTGCGCGTGCGTGCCATGGTCTGCGAGGGTCAGAGCCTGCTCGCGGTCGGCGACGCCGCGGCGGCGGATGCGCTCGCGCAACAGTTGATCCACCTGCTCGATGGTGAGGGCTTGCCGGCCGGAGAGCGTGTCCGCGGCTATGCTGCGGTTGCTTCGATCCTGATCGCCAACGGTGATGGCTACCGTGCCATTGCGCTCATGGAAAGCGCCAACGAAGTGGCGCAGGAGAGCGGCGACCCGGACCTGCGCCTGGTCGTGCTGGACATGCTCGCAATGATCCGCGCAGCCCAGTTCGAGGATCACCTCGGCGCCGAACCATATTTTGTCGAAGCGGTCGCCCTGGCCGAGACGCTTGGCCGCGGAGAAGTGCAGCGCGACTACAACCACGCGCTGAATCTGGTTTCCCTGGGTCGCATGGCTGACGCCGAGGAGGCGTTCGACCGCGCGCTGGCAAAGATCGAAAGGCAGGGCGTGCCGGATCTGCTGCGCTATCGCATCCAGGCCAACCGCAGCGATATTCTGGCGGCGCGCGGCGATCATCGCGGGGCGCGCGAGGAGCTGGAGCAGGCGATCGCCGGGCAGCTCGAGGTGCACGACGTGCAAGGCGAGTCGGTCAGTCGCGCGCGGCTCGCCAGCGCCCTGCTGGCGGATGGCGAAACGGCGGTGGCGCTCGAATCGGCGCAGCGCGCCCTCGCCCTGGCCGAACAGGGTCATTTCGCGCGCGAGCAGCGCGAGGCGCTGGAGGTTCTCGTGCGCACCCTGGCGACCAACGACGAGCCGGTGCAGGCACTGGCCATGCTGGAGCGCTTGCGCACGCTGGAAGTCGAGCAGCTCAGGGCGCAGAACCTGCGCGGCATGGCCGCCCTGCAGGCGCATCTGCAAAACGATGCGATCGAGCTCGAGAATGAACGCCTGCAACTGCAGGCTGAACGAGCGCAACTGCTGCGCAACCTCGTCCTGATCCTGCTGGCGCTGGTCGTCATCAGCGCGGCTGGGGCGGCATGGCACCAGCATCGGTTGCGCAAGCGGCTGTGGCGCCTCGGCGCCATCGACCCGCTCACGGGCCTGTTCAACCGGCGCGAGGCCGCGCGCCGGCTGGCGGCGCTCTCGGACCAGCGCACGCGCACTGCGCTGCTGCTGCTCGACATCGATCATTTCAAGGCAGTCAACGACGTGCGCGGCCATGGCGCGGGGGATCAGGTCCTCGGTCACCTTGCGGACCACCTGCAGGCTGCCTGCCGGGCCGATGATGTCGTCGCGCGCTGGGGAGGCGAGGAATTCCTGCTCGCCTGCCCAGGTCTGTCCCTGGAGCAGGCAGCGGCCCTGGCCGAACGCCTGCGCACGTCACTGGCTGGCATGCGTGTGCAGCCGCGCGAAGGCGGGCCGCTCTCCGTCACGGTATCGATCGGCATGGCGCCTTTCCCGTTCTTTCCCGGGCGCGGCGAGGGAACCTGGCAGGACGCGGTACGCCTGGCCGATCGTGCGCTGTACGCCGCCAAACGCGGTGGGCGCAACGCCTGGGCCGGGGTGTGGGGCAAGGACGCAAGTGGTGCCGCGACACTGTCGGCCGTCGAGGCGGGGCTGTCGCAGGCCGCCGATGCCGGCTGGGTCGAGCTGCGGGCCAGTCGCACCATGCACTGGCAGAGCGCTGCCACGGAGCGGCGCGCTGCGCCGACCGATGGGCGCCCGCGTCCTGCCGAGCCTCTCGCGACCGGCCCATGAATGCACGCGTGACGCGGCACCTGCCATGCAGCGGGCGTCGCAGCATTGACAGTCGCTGCGTGCTGGTCTAGCTTCGTCGTTCCACGAACAGCCAAGGTGGCCCGCGGCAACCCGCCGGTCGAGTGTGCGACATGGATACACGAACCCGCCACGTCTGATTCCACGCCGCCGGTTCGCTTTCCTTCCAAGGGCGCCGGTGCGCCTTTTTTGTTGTCTGCGGCCCGCTCTGCGTGCGCCGCCGACTTCGATTCCATGGAATTTCGCACATGATCACCATCACGCTCCCCGACGGCAGCCAGCGCCCGTTCGAGCATCCCGTCACCGTGCAGGAGGTGGCCGCGTCGATTGGCCCGGGCCTGGCCAAGGCCGCGCTGGCCGGCAAGGTCGACGGGCAGCTGGTCGACACCGGGCACCTGATCGATCGCGACGCCGCGTTGGCAATCGTGACCGAGAAGAGTCCCGAGGCGCTGGACATCATCCGCCACTCCACCGCGCACCTCCTCGCCCAGGCGGTGCAGCGCCTCTTTCCCAGCGCCCAGGTGACCATCGGGCCGGTGATCGAGAACGGCTTCTATTACGATTTCGCCTTCGAACGCCAGTTCACGCCCGAGGACCTCGCCGCGATCGAGGCGGAAATGAAGAGGATTGCCGCCGAGGGGTTGCCGATCACGCGCGAGGTGATGGCGCGCGACGAGGCGGTGGCCTACTTCCGTGGCAAGGGCGAGCTGTACAAGGCCGAGATCATCGAGGCGATCCCGGCCGACGAGGCGCTTTCCCTCTATACCCAGGGCGAGTTCACCGACCTGTGCCGCGGACCGCACGTGCCCGATACCAGCCGCCTGCGCAGCTTCAGGCTGATGAAGGTGGCCGGGGCGTACTGGCGCGGCGATTCGGACAACGAGATGCTCTCGCGCATCTACGGCACTGCGTGGCTGAACGACAAGGATCTGGCCGCCTACCTGCACCAGATCGAGGAGGCGGAAAAGCGCGACCATCGCCGCATCGCCCGCCAGCAGGACCTCTTCCACATGCAGGAGGAGGCGCCCGGGCTGGTGTTCTGGCACCCCAACGGCTGGGCCATCTGGCAGGCGGTCGAGCAATACATGCGCAAGGTATATCGCGATTCAGGCTACCAGGAGGTGCGTGCGCCGCAGATCCTGGATGTGTCGCTATGGAAGAAGTCCGGGCATTGGGACAACTATCAGGAAAACATGTTCTTCACCGAGTCGGAGAAGCGCACCTACGCGGTGAAGCCGATGAACTGCCCGGGTCATGTGCAGATCTACAACCACGGCCTGCGCAGCTACCGGGACCTGCCGATCCGCTATGGCGAGTTCGGCTCCTGCCATCGCAACGAGCCCTCCGGCGCGCTGCACGGGCTGATGCGCGTGCGTGGCTTCGTGCAGGACGATGGCCACATCTTCTGCACCGAGGCGCAGATCGAGTCCGAAGTCGTCGCCTTCCACCGCCAGGCGATGGCGGTGTATGCGCACTTCGGCTTCACCGATGTCGGCCTGAAGATCGCGCTGCGCCCGGAGCCGCGCATCGGCTCGGATGAGAGCTGGGACAAGTCCGAGGACGCGCTGCGCAAGGCGCTGGCGAGCTGTGGCGTGGAATGGGAGGAACTGCCGGGCGAGGGCGCCTTCTACGGGCCGAAGATCGAGTACCACCTCAAGGACTCGATCGGACGCGCCTGGCAGCTGGGCACCATGCAGGTGGACTTCTCCATGCCCGGGCGCCTGGGTGCCGAATACGTCGGCGAGGATTCGGCCCGGCATACGCCGGTGATGCTGCACCGGGCGATCGTCGGATCGATGGAACGCTTCATCGGCATCCTCATCGAGCACCATGCCGGCGTCTTCCCGGCCTGGCTTGCGCCGGTGCAGGCGGTGGTGATGAACATCACCGACGCGCAGGCCGACTACGTGGGCGAGGTGGCCCGCCAGCTCCTGGCGCAAGGTTTCCGCGTGGCGACGGATTTGCGCAACGAAAAGATCGGCTATAAAATCCGCGAGCATACGCTGGCCAAGGTGCCCTATCTCCTAGTCGTGGGTGATCGCGAGAAGGAGGCGGGCGCCGTTGCCGTGCGTACGCGTGCGGGTGAAGACCTGGGATCGATGCCGGTCGCTGCCTTTTCCGCACGCCTTGAATCCGACTGTGCCGCAGCCTGATGCGGCACGGCCGGTCGTATTTTCTCCTGGAGGATTGACGTATCGCCACCGACACCAAGACGAACCGCCGCAATCATGAGATCCGTGTTCCGCGGGTGCGCGTGATCGGCGCGGAGGGAGAGCAGGTCGGCATCCTGTCCCGCGACGAGGCCCTCGCCATGGCCGAAGATGCGGGCCTCGATCTGGTCGAGATCCAGCCCCACGGCGACCCACCGGTCTGCCGCATCATGGATTTCGGCAAGTTCAAGTTCGAGAGTCAGAAGAAGGCAAACGCTGCCAAGAAGAAGCAGAAGCAGGTCGAGATCAAGGAACTGAAGTTCCGCCCGACCCCCGACAGCGGTGACTACACGATCAAGCTGCGCAACCTGCGGCGCTTCCTGGAGGAAGGCGACAAGGTCAAGATCACGATCCGCTTCCGCGGGCGCGAAATGGCGCATCAGGAGTTGGGTCGGGCGATGGTCGACAGGATTACCGCCGATATCGCCGAGGAAGCGGTAATCGAACAGTTTCCGCGCATGGAAGGGCGCCTGATGGTGATGATGATCGCGCCGAAGAAGAAGGCCTGATCCAGTCAGCACGGGGCACGCCGCATTCGCCTTCACGCGAGCGCGGCATCTTTGCGCAGGGGAAGAACGGGCGCCGCACGGCGCCCTGAAGGACCTGGCCCGTTCGCGGGCCCTACAAGCCGGTTCGAGCAGGATGGAAAGCGCGGGGCAACCCGCCGCTCGCGCCAGTCAACAAAACCACCCAAGGAGATCGGGCCATGCCCAAGATGAAAACCAACCGGGCCGCTGCCAAGCGGTTCCGCAAGACCGCGTCCGGCAAGTTCAAGTGCGGCCACGCGTTCAGGAGCCACATCCTCACGAAGAAGTCGACCAAGCGCAAGCGCGGCCTGCGGGCCACCAACTACGTGCGCAAGGAAGACGCGGGGCGCGTCGCCCGCATGCTGCCCTACGTCTGAGGAGGACTGAACCATGGCACGAGTCAAGCGTGGCGTCATCGCCAAGCGCCGTCACAAGAAGATCCTCGGCAAGGCCAAGGGTTACTACAACGCGCGTCGCAAGGTATTCCGCGTCGCCAAGCAGGCGGTGACCAAGGCGCACCAGTACGCCTACATCGGCCGCAAGCAGAAGAAGCGCAATTTCCGCTCCCTGTGGATCGTGCGCATCAATGCCGCGGCGCGCCAGTACGGCCTGTCCTACAGCCGCCTGATGAACGGCCTCAGGAAGGCCGGCATCTCGCTCGACCGCAAGGTGCTGGCCGACATCGCCGTGCATGACATCCAGGCGTTCGGCGCGCTGGCAGAAAAGGCCAAGGCCAACCTGGCGGCGTAAGTTTCGACCCGCCAGGCCGGTTCGGCCGGGCGGGTTCGAGGAAACTTCGATCAGCGCGGGGAGGGGGCCTGGCCTCCTCCCCGTTTTCGTTTATCGGCCCCGGACGCAGCGCGTTCGGGCGCCGGCCGCCGACAGCTCGGCGCGGGTGGCCGCGCAACGGGGATTCAGGATGGATGCACTCACGCAGATCGACCGCGCTCTCGGCGACATCGAGGGCGCCGCTTCACTCGATGCGCTCGAGGCCTTGCGCGTAGCCCTGCTGGGGCGCAATGGCGCGGTCACGGCAGCGCTGAAGGCGTTGGGCAGCTTGCCGCCGGAGCAGCGGCGCGCGCGTGGCGCCGAGGTGAATGCAGCCAAGGAACGCCTGGCCGAAGCCATCGCCACGCGCCGGGAAGCGCTCGAACACGTTGCGCTGGAACGCCGCCTGGCGGCCGAGCAGCTCGACGTCACCCTGCCCGGGCGCGATGCCGGGCGCGGCAATCTGCATCCCCTGACGCGCACCCTGGAGCGCATCACGAGCATCTTCGCCCGCCTCGGCTATGACAGCGCCGATGGTCCGGAGATCGAGGATGACTGGCACAACTTCGGTGCGCTGAACTTTCCCGCCGACCACCCGGCGCGCACCATGCACGATACCTTCTGGTTCCCGGACGGGCGACTGCTGCGCACCCACACCTCGCCGGTGCAGATCCGTGCGGCCCGGGGGCGCACGCCGCCGATCCGGCTGATCGCGCCGGGCAAGGTGTACCGCAGCGATTCGGACCAGACCCACTCGCCGATGTTCCATCAGGTCGAGGGACTGCTGATCGACGAGAGCTCGAGCATGGCCGACCTCAAGGGCACGCTGCGCGAGTTCCTGCGCGCCTTCTTCGATCGCGATTTCGAAATGATGTTCAAGCCGACCTTCTTCCCGTTCGTCGAGCCGGGTGCCGACGTGGTGATCCGCTGGGATCTCCCGGATGGCGGCTCGCGCTGGCTGGAAGTGCTCGGCTGCGGCATGGTGCATCCGCAGGTGCTGAAGAACTGCGGCATCGACCCGGAACGCTACACCGGCTTCGCCTTCGGCATGGGCGTCGAGCGCCTGGCGATGCTGCGCTACGGCGTGGTCGACCTGCGTGCGTTCTTCGAGAACGACGTCCGCTTCCTGCGCCAGTTTGCCTGAGCGGCGCAACTGGGGAATCGGGAATGGTTTGAAGCAAACGCCTGCTGCTCCAGGATTCCCCACGAACCCCGCCGGTGACCCGCACCGTTGCTCGCGACGATTCCCGATTCTCCATTCCCGATTCCCGGCTCTTGCCCATGAAAATCTCCGAAAACTGGTTGCGTTCGCGCGTTCCGCTGGCGGTCAGTCGCGATGAACTGATCGAGCGGCTGGACATGATCGGCCACGAAGTCGAAGGGGCCGAGGTGGTCGGCAAGCATCTCGATGGCATCGTGGTGGGCCAGATTACCGCCTGTGCCCGGCACCCCGAGGCCGACCGCCTGCAGGTATGCAGCGTCGATGTGGGCACGGAAACGCTGCAGATCGTGTGCGGCGCGCCGAATGCGCGGGTGGGCCTCAAGGCCCCGCTGGCGCGGATCGGCGCGCGCGTCGGCGAGCTCACCATCAAGGCGGCGAAGCTGCGTGGCATCGAATCGTTCGGCATGCTGTGTTCGGCCAGGGAACTGGGACTGGACGCCGACGCCTCCGGTCTGCTGGAGTTGCCGGGCGAGGCGCCGGTTGGCGCGGCGCTGGCCGAAGTGCTGGGCCTGCCCGACTGCACGCTGGATCTGGGCCTGACCCCCAACCGCGCCGATTGCCTGTCCCTGGAAGGCCTGGCCGCCGACGTCGCCGCCGCCTTCCAGCTTCCCTGGGCGCCGCTCGCGGTGGACCCGCTGCCGGCGCAGCCGGGCCGGCAGATCGAAATCCGCCTCGCGGCACCGGCCGATTGTCCGCGCTACTGCGGGCGTTTCATCACCGGCATCGACGCCACCGCGGCAACGCCGGCATGGATGCGCCAGCGCCTTGCCCACAGTGGCCTGCGCCCGATCAGCCTGCTGGTGGATGTGACCAACTACGTCATGCTCGAACTGGGCCAGCCCCTGCATGCCTTCGATGCCGGCAAGTTGTCCGGGCCGATCGGCGTGCGCCGCGGGCGCCCTGGCGAGCACCTGCGCCTGCTCGACCAGCGCGAGGTGGCGCTGGATGACGAACTGCTGGTCATTACCGACGCCGATCGTCCGGTGGCCCTGGCCGGCCTCATGGGCGGTTGGGACACGCGTATCGATGGTGCGGTGGACGCGGTATTCCTCGAAGCCGCACATTTCGCGCCTGCCGCGCTGGCCGGACGTGCCCGGCGCCTGGGCATGGCCACCGATGCTGCGCACCGTTTCGAGCGGGGCGTGGATGCCGACCTGCCGCGCAGGGCGCTGGAGCGCGCCACGCGCCTCATCCTCGACGCCGCGGGCGGCAGTGCCGGCGAGATCCAGGAAGCCGTGGCGGCCGAGCACCTGCCGGCGCGGACGGCGGTGCCGCTGCGCCGCGCGCGCATCGCGCGCGTGCTGGGTATCGAGGTGCCGGATGGCGAGGTTGCACGCATCCTGCGCGCGCTCGACATGCAGGTCGTGGACACACCCGAGGGCTGGCTCGCGACGCCGCCGGGGCGGCGCTTCGATATTGCCATCGAGGAAGACCTGATCGAAGAAGTTGCGCGCATCCATGGCTACCAGCACATTCCGGATCGCGCGCCGTCCGGCCAGCTGTCGGCACCGGTCGTGGATGAGCGGCTGGTCGGCCTGCCGGCGTTGTGCGAGCAGCTCGCCGCGCGTGGCTACTTCGAAGCGCTCACCTATGCCTTCTGCGCGCGCGAGCTGCTGGCGACCTGGGACCTGGCCGATCGGGCCATCGCGCTGGCCAATCCGCTGTCGGCCGAACTGGCCGTCATGCGTACCAGCCTGCTGCCCGGCCTGGTGGCGGCGCTGGCGGCCAATCGCAGTCGCCAACAGGCGCGCGTGCGCCTGTTCGAACAGGGGCGCATCTTCGCTGCTCCGGCCGAGGCTGCCGGCGCGCCCACGGAGCTGGACCGGATTGCCGGTGCGGTCAGCGGGGCGGCGCATGCCGAGCAGTGGGGCGAGCCGGCGCGGGCGCTGGACTTCTTCGATCTCAAGGGCGATATCCAATCGCTGCTCGCGCTGACCGGCGATGCCGCCTCGTTCGACTTCGTCGCCGCCCGTCGGCCCTGGCTGCACCCGGGCCAGAGCGCCGAACTGCGCCGTGGCGAGACGCTGGTCGGCATCATGGGTGCACTGCATCCCGCGCTGATCGCCGCGCTCGGCCTGGAGGACGACGTGCACGTGTTCGAACTGGATCTCGCGCCGCTGCGCGCCCGCGCCGTGCCGCGCCCGGTGGCCCTGTCGCGCTATCCGTCGGTGCGCCGCGACCTGTCCTTCGAGCTGCCGGCCGAGGTCGAGTACGCACACGTGGAGTCCACCGTGCGCGCTGCGGTGGGCGAACTGCTGGTCGATGTCGTGCTGTTTGACCGCTACGCCGGGGGCAAGCTCGACAAAGCCGTGAAGAGCCTCGCTATAGGCTTGATTTTGCAGGACAGTTCACGCACCCTAGCGGATGCCGATGCCGATCGATGCGTGGCCCTTGCCGTCGCCGCGCTGGAATCGGCTTGCAATGCCAGATTGAGGGGGGCAGGATGACGTTGACAAAGGCGGAGATGTCCGAGCGGTTGTTCCTGGACGTCGGACTCAACAAGCGCGAAGCCAAGGAGTTCGTCGATGCCTTTTTCGAGGTCATGCGTAGCGCATTGGAGAATGGGGAGCAGGTGAAACTGTCGGGATTCGGCAATTTCGACCTGCGCATGAAAAATCAACGTCCCGGGCGCAATCCCAAGACTGGCGTCGAAATTCCGATTTCGGCGCGTCGGGTGGTGACGTTCCGTCCGGGACAGAAACTGAAGGTTCGGGTGGAAGCCTATGCTGGACCAGGGCAGTAACGCCGAACTGCCGGTCATCCCGGCCAAGCGCTACTTCACCATCGGTGAGGTCAGTGAGCTGTGCGGCGTCAAGCCGCACGTCCTGCGTTACTGGGAGCAGGAGTTTCCCAACCTCAAGCCGGTCAAGCGACGTGGCAACCGCCGCTACTACCAGCGCCATGACGTGCTCGTGATCCGCCAGATCCGCTCGCTGCTGTACGAGCAGGGCTTCACCATCACCGGCGCGCGCCAGCGCCTGGAAGGCACCCAGGCGCGCATGGAATCGAGCATCTCCAGCCAGATCGTGCACCAGGTGCGCATGGAGCTGGAGGAAGTGCTGCAGATCCTCAAGCGCTAGGCAAGCCCCGTGCGGCAGGGCGCATCCCGGGCCTGGAACTGCAGGCGGCGGCGCGCGAACCGCTGCGTGAATCTGCTACACTGCGCGGCCCCGCCACGGGGGAGCGCGAGCAATCAATCGGGGCGTAGCGCAGCCTGGTAGCGCACCAGTCTGGGGGACTGGTGGTCGTCGGTTCAAATCCGGCCGCCCCGACCATTCCCGTGCTTGCATCCGTGCAAGCTGCTTCGATGCGAACTGGTGGCCGGCGTGCGTGATCGCCGGCCTCGGGAAATCCGCAAGCGCACGTCCGTGTACGCACTGCCAGCCAACGGCGCGGCATCGAGCCGTCTTGTGCCGACGCGGGAACTTTGGCAGGTCGGCCCTGCGTGGCCGACGCTTGTCTCGCCCGCTTGCGATGCCGCCCGGTGCGACCGGGGCACGCGCTTTCAATGCCATGTCCCGCATGCGAAGCTGCCGGCTTCGTTTCCGCCGGGAGCCATGCAATGATCGAGCGGCGCACGCTCTACCCAGAGATCGAACCCTTCGACAGCGGCTACCTTGAGGTCTCGCCGCTGCATTCCCTCTACTACGAACAGTGCGGCAATCCGCAAGGCAAGCCGGCAGTGTTCCTGCATGGGGGGCCGGGCGCGGGCTGCAATAGCAAGTGCCGGCGCTTCTTCGATCCGGCCCACTATCGCATCGTCCTGTTCGACCAGCGCGGCAGCGGGCGTTCCAAGCCGCACGCCGAACTGACCGACAACACGACCTGGCACCTGGTCGCAGACATCGAGCGCCTGCGCGAACACCTCGGCATCGAGCGCTGGCAGGTCTTCGGCGGCTCCTGGGGATCGACCCTGGCGCTGGCCTATGCGCAGATGCATCCCGGGCGGGTGACCGAGCTGGTGCTGCGCGGCATCTTCATGCTGCGCCGCTGGGAACTGGAATGGTTCTACCAGAAGGGTTGCGACGCCCTCTATCCGGACGCCTGGGAGGCCTACCTGGCAGCGATCTCCCCGGTCGAGCACGGCGACCTCATCAGCGCCTACCACCGCCGCCTCACCAGCGATGATCCGGACGTGCGCCTGGCCGCCGCGCGGGCCTGGTCGGTCTGGGAAGGCTCCACCAGTTTCCTGCTGCAGGATCCCGACCACATCGCGGCGAGTGCGGGCGACGCGTTCGCGCTGGCCTTCGCACGCATCGAGAACCATTACTTCGTCAATGGCGGCTTCTTCGAGTGCGACGGACAGCTGCTGCGCGACGCGCATCGCCTGAAGGGCATTCCCGCGGTGATCGTGCAGGGCCGCCACGACGTGGTCTGCCCGGCACGCAGTGCCTGGGATCTGCATCGCGCCTGGCCGGAAGCGGACCTGCGCATCGTCCCGGACGCAGGGCATTCGGCCTTCGAGCCTGGCATAGCGCACGAGCTGATCGAGGCGACCGACCGGTTCCGCTGAACGCGGCAGGGCCGGCGATCGCCGACCCTGCAGAAGGGTGCGCGTGGCGACCGGGCTCAGGCAGCCGGTCGCAGCGTATTGGCGCGGCGCGGGCCTTCCACCAGGGCACGCCGGACGCCCTCGACGAGCAGATCCACCTCCGCTTCGGTCACGTCGAAGTTCGGCGTGAAGCGCAGCGAATTGGCACCGCCGTGGATGACGCCATAGCCATGCTCGCGCATCCATTCTTCCGTGCTGCCGGCACCGAAACACAGGAACTGCGGCGACAGCTCGCAGGAGAACAGCAGGCCGGTGCCCTGAACCTTGGTGAGGTAGCCGGGCAATTCGTCCTTGAGCGCCTTGAGCTTGGCCACGAACTCCTCGCCACGCTGGACGATGTTGGCGCGCAGTTCGGGTGTCAATGCGTCCAGCACTGCGCAGGCAACGTCCAGCGCGCGCGGGTTGGCGGTCATGGTGTTGCCGTAGATGCCCTTGCGGTACAGGCTCGCGGCGTGCTCGGTCACGGCCACCACCGACAAGGGGTATTGGCCGGCGTTGAGGGCCTTGGAGTAGGTTTCCAGATCCGGCGCGTCGAGCTTCTCGAAGCCCGGATAGTCGACGATCGACAGCACGCCGTGCGCACGCAGGCCGGCCTGGATGGAATCCACCAGCAGCAGGCTGCCGTGCTCGCGGGTCAATTCGCGGGCGGCCGAGTAGAACTCGGTGGTGACGGCGCGGCCGGGGTCGCCTTCGCCCATCACCGGCTCGACGAACACGGCCTCGATGAACCAGCCGTTGGTCTCGGCGTCGGCGAAGACCTGGCGCAGCTGCTCGACGTTGAAGGGCTCGACCGTCAGCAGGGTCTGCTCGTTGCGATAGCTGGCGAGATGCTTCACGTAGGTCTTGCGGGTGGAATCGGAATACAGCGCCGGTGCTTCGGTGCGCCCGTGGAAGGCGCCCTTCACCGAGATGCGCCGGATCGTGCGTCCGGCGTGGCGCGCACCCGGGTCGGTCATCAGCTTGGCGTTGACGTCGATGATGCGCGAAGCCAGCGACACCGATTCCGAGCCCGAGTTGAGGCACATGAAATGCGTGTACGGGCAAGCGCCGCGGTTGCGCCCGATTTCCTTCTTGAGCGCGCGCCCGAACCTGAGCTGGGACAGGCTCGGCGTCATCACGTTGGCCATCACCTGCGGGCGCGCCAGCACGGCCAGCACGTCCTTCGGTGCATGCCCCATGCCGAGCATGCCGTAGCCACCCGCGTCGTACACCACCGCACCCTTGAGGGTGATCAGCCATGGGCCGTGGGCGGCCAGCGCGACATACGGATTGACGCCATCGTCGGGGTAGAAGTTGACGAAATCGGCCTGCGCGCGGGCGATCTGTTCGTTCTCGTCCAGATGCAGGAAATCGGCACTGCGCGAGCGCAGCGCAATGTGCGCTGCATAGGCCTCGTCGATGGCCTCGGAGAGGGCCGGATCGGAGTCGAGGAAACGGGCGATCACTTCATCGGGCAAGCCGCGGGTGCGCACCGCTCCGTCGAACTCGCGCATTTCCTTGAGTTTGGTCAGCATCGGATTCATGACGGTTTCTCCTGTGGTGCCCGCGCCGGTACGGCTTCGGTCGCCACCTGTTGAGATGAGCAACGAAAATGTGGGTCGATAATTTTAACACAGCGCCCGCATGGCCTTGGCCGAGCGGCCGCCGCCCGGTCATCATCCGCAAGGGTGGGCATTGCCGAACGCCGGTGCGGGTGCCAGGCGCGCGACCATCGCTGCTCGCCAGCGCGGCGGGCAGCGCCATCGGCGTGCCTGCAAGTGGCACCATGTAGCGTTTCCTGGCCCGGCCCGCAGCCCTTGAACAAGTCCGATTTCCATTTCGATCTGCCGCCCGAGCTCATCGCCCAGACACCGCTGCCGGAACGCTCGGCCAGCCGCTTGCTGCTGGTCGATGCGCCCAGGCAGCGCGTGCAGGATCGCCGCATGCGCGATCTGCCCGACCTGCTGCGCGCCGGCGACCTGCTGGTGTTCAACGATACCCGCGTGCTGCCGGCGCGACTGTTCGGCCACAAGGAATCCGGTGGTGCGGTCGAGATCCTCATCGAGCGGGTCACCGGGACCCACGAAGCGCGCGTGCAACTGGGGGTCAGCAAGAAACCCAAAGCCGGCAGTCGCATCCGGCTTGCCGACGGTAGCGTCGCCCATGTGCTCGGACGCGACGGCGAGTTCTTCGTGCTCCGTTTCGAAGTGGACGAGCCGGTGGAAAAGCTCCTGGCCAGGCTCGGGCGCATGCCCTTGCCGCCCTACATCGAGCGCGCGCCCGACGCCGCCGACGCCGAGCGATACCAGACCGTATTCGCACGCCAGAGCGGCGCCGTGGCGGCGCCCACCGCGGGCCTGCATTTCGACGAAGCGCTGCTGTCCGCGCTGCGCGCGCGCGGCGTGGAAGCAGGCTACGTTACCCTGCACGTCGGTGCCGGGACCTTCCAGCCCATGCGCGCCGAGCGGGTGGAAGACCATCACATGCACCGCGAATGGCTGAACGTCGGTGCGCCGCTGGTCGAACGGATCCGCGCTACGCGCGCGCGTGGCGGTCGTGTCGTCGCCGTGGGCACCACGGTGGTGCGCGCCCTGGAAGCGAGCCTGCGCGATGGCGAGGTCGCGCCGTTCGCGGGCGAAACGCAGATCTTCATCTTCCCCGGCTACCGCATCACCAGCGTCGATGCACTGCTCACCAACTTCCACCTGCCCGAATCGACCCTGCTGATGCTGGTCTGCGCCTTTGCCGGGCGCGAGTTCATGCTCGCTGCGTATCGGCACGCGGTCGAACAGCGCTACCGCTTCTTTTCCTATGGCGACGCCATGCTGATCTGGCCGTAGATCGGGGGCGTGCCCCCAGAGGAGGCCTGCGGGTGCTGGAAGCCGGGCCGAGCCGGGATCGCTTGCCGCGGAACTTCTGACTTTCGTGCAGATGCAGACCGGAACCATCGCGGTGCTGCTCGCCGACGGGGCCCTCCCCGAGCCGTACGCAAGTACGGCGCGGAACGCGCTGCAGCATCTGGACGAAAATCGACTGGTCGACCTGGATCAAGGCCTGTTTGCCGACGCCGCCCGCGTCGCGCGCCGCTGCGTGATCGCGGCCGAAGGTGACGAGGCCGGCGCAGGGTGCAAGACGCGTGTCGAGGCGGCCTGGGCGAAGCAGGCCGCGGCGCACCAGGCGCAGCAGGCCGTGCAAAGCGCCGCGTCCGGGCGACAGACGAAACTGCCTTAGCTGGGCCTTCCGCAGCTGCAAGGTCATGGGCAGCACACCGCCGTCGGGCCGGTGGAAACATCCCATCGTCGCAGCGCCGCGGCAGCGCGAACGACCTTCCGCAGGCCGCCGATGGGCCGTGCCGCACGCACGCGCGGTGGTTCACCCTGTGCAGCCGGTACGACGCGCCGCTATCCTGCCGCCCTCCCGAGGCCCGATTGCCGCTACGCCATGGACTTCCACCTGCTTGCCACCGATGGGCGCGCACGCCGCGGTCGGCTTCGCCTTGCGCGCGGCGACATCGAAACGCCCGCCTTCATGCCGGTGGGGACCTATGGCACGGTGAAGGCGATGACGCCGCAGGCGCTCATCGACAGCGGCGCGCAGATCATTCTCGGCAATACCTTCCACCTGTTCCTGCGCCCGGGGCTGGAGGTGATCGCCCGGTTCGGGGGCCTGCACCGCTTCATCGGCTGGGAGAAGCCGATCCTCACCGATTCGGGCGGCTTCCAGGTGTTTTCACTGGCGCACAAGCGCAAGATCAGCGAAGAGGGCGTCACCTTCGCCTCGCCAGTGGATGGCTCGAAGGTGTTTCTTTCGCCCGAGGAATCGATGCGCATCCAGCGCGCGCTGGATGCCGACATCGCCATGATCTTCGACGAATGCACGCCTTACCCGGCGACTGAGCCCGTGGCCCGCGAGTCGATGGAACTCAGCCTGCGCTGGGCCGAGCGTTCGCGCCGGGCCTTCGACGACCTTGGCAATCCGAACGCACTCTTCGGGATCGTGCAGGGTGGGGTGCACGAAGGCCTGCGCCGGTGCTCAGCCGAGGCGCTGGTCGGCATCGGCTTCGACGGGTATGCCGTGGGCGGACTCGCGGTCGGCGAGCCGGAGGCCGAGCGCAATGCCATGCTGGACCTCACGGTGCCGCTGCTGCCGGCGGAGCGGCCACGCTACCTGATGGGCGTGGGGCGTCCGCAAGACATCGTCGAAGCCGTGTGCCGCGGCATCGACATGTTCGATTGCGTGATGCCCACGCGCAACGCGCGCAACGCCCACCTGTTCACCCGCCACGGGACCCTGCGCATCCGCAACGCAAGGTTCGAGCACGACACGCGCCCGCTGGACGAGGCGTGCACCTGTTACACCTGCCGCTCGGGCTTCTCGCGCGCATACCTGCGCCACCTCGACCGCTGCGGGGAAATGCTCGGGCCGATGCTGGCGACCATCCACAACCTGCACTACTACCAGGATCTCATGCACGGGCTGCGCGCGGCCATCGCCGAGGGGCGACTCGACGCGTTTCGCCGCGATTTCCTGGCCCTGTGCGCCTCGCCCGACGACGCTTGACGCGGGCGCGGGCCGGCGCGAATCCCGGGCGGTCGCCGGGTGCGCACATGGGGCACTGCATGCGCGTAGCGCCGCGGCATGCCATAATCCGCGACCTTTTGGGGGGGAAGGCGCGTGCGCCGACCCGAACCTTCCTGTTGGAGCTTGCATGGATTTCCTGATTTCCTCTGCCTACGCACAGGCCGCCGCCCCGGCAGGCCAGCCGAGTGCGTTGTTTTCGTTCCTGCCGCTGATCATCCTGTTCGGCGTGTTCTATTTCATGCTGATCCGTCCGCAGATGAAGCGCTCCAAGGAGCAGCGGGCGATGATCGCTGCGCTTGCCAAGGGTGACGAGGTGCTGACCAATGGCGGCGTGCTCGGTCGTATCGAGGAAATCGCCGAGCAGTTCGTGACCCTGGAAGTCGCGGCCGGCGTCAGCATCAAGCTGCAAAAGCAGGCCATTACGGCCGTGCTGCCCAAGGGCACCCTGAAGTCGGCCTGAGCCCGGCCCGGCTGGAGCCGGCCCGATGGGGCCGGCATGACGTTGCTGCGTACCGGATTTGAAGATGAACGATTTTCCCCGCTGGAAATACGCGCTGGTCGTCGTGGTGATCATCCTCGGCGTGCTGTACGGCATTCCCAACCTGTTCGTGCAGCAGCCTGCGGTGCAGATCAGCGCCAATCGCGGTGCGCCGATCGATGCGGCCCTGAAGGAAAAGGTCCAGGGCGTGCTGGAGAAGAACAAGCTCACGTTTGACGAGATCGAGCTGACCGACAGCCACTTGCTGGTGCGCCTGCCGGTCGGCAATACCGAGGAGCAGGCCAAGGCGCAGGAACTCCTGAAGACCGAGCTCGGCGACCAGTACATCGTGGCGCTGAACCTCGCCTCCACCGTGCCGGAATGGCTGCTTGCCATCGGTGCGCGCGAGATGCCCAAGGGCCTCGACCTGCAGGGCGGCGTGCACTTCCTGATGCAGGTGGACGACAAGGAGGTGATGGAGAAGCAATTGCAGCGTTACGGCGACGACATTCGCGCCGCGCTGCGCGACGACAACATCCGCTACCAGTCGGTGGGCCGTGGTCCGCAGGGGCTGGTGGTGCAGTTGCGCAGCGAGGCCGATCGCGACGCCGCGCTCAGCCTGATCCAGCTCAAGGTGCCCGATGTCGAGGTCGCCAGCGGAGCACGTGTCGGCGACGCCTGGACCCTGAATGTGAGCGTCAGGCCGGACAAGATCCGCGAGATCGCACAGAACACCATCCGTCAGAACGTCGCCACGCTGGGCAACCGCATCAATGCACTCGGCGTTGCCGAGCCGCTGATCCAGCAGCAGGGAGAAACGCGCATCGCGGTCGAACTGCCCGGCGTGCAGGATACGGCCGAGGCGAAGAAGATCCTCGGCGCCACCGCCACCCTCGAATATCACGCCGTGGACGAGAGCGCCAACGCGCTGGACGCCGCGCGCAGTGGCCAGATCCCGCCGGACGACAAGCTCTACTACCGCCGCGAGACCGGCCCGGACGGCAAGCCGGTCCCGATCCTGCTGAAGAAGAAGATCATCGTCAGCGGCGACGAGGTGGTGGGCGCGACCAGCGCGCCGGACCCGCAATCGGGCACGCCGGCGGTGTCCGTCACGCTGAATGCCACCGGCGGCCGCAAGATGCTGGACTTCACCTCCGCCAACGTCGGCAAGCCGATGGCGGTCGTGTATATCGAGCGCACGCCCGAGGTGAAGATCGTCGACGGCAAGGAAGTGCGCAGCGCGAAGGTCACCGAGGAAGTGATCAGCGTGGCCACCATCCGCGGCGTGTTTTCCACCCAGTTCCAGACCACGGGCCTGGAAAGCAACAAGGAAGCGGCGGAGCTTGCCCTGCTCTTGCGCTCAGGTTCACTTGCGGCGCCCATGGACATCGTCGAGGAGCGCGTGATCGGTCCCAGCCTTGGCAAGGACAATATCAGCAAGGGCGTCAACGCGGTGCTGCTCGGCCTGCTCGCGGTGCTGGTGTTCATGGCCTTCTACTACTGGGTGTTCGGGTTGATCGCCGATCTGGCGCTGTTCTTCAACCTCGTGCTGCTGCTGGCCATCATGTCGGCCATCGGCGTCACCCTGACCATGCCGGGCATCGCCGGCATCGTCCTGACCCTGGGCATGGCCATCGATGCCAACGTGCTGATCTGCGAGCGTGTGCGCGAGGAGCTGCGCAACGGCTCCACACCCCTGGCCTCGATTCGCGCCGGCTATGAAAAGGCCTGGGCGACCATTCTCGACGCCAACGTGACCCACCTCTTGGCGGCACTCGCGCTGATGACCCTGGGTTCGGGTGCGATCCGCGGCTTCGGCGTGACCCTCTTCATCGGCATCCTGACCTCCATGTTCACCTCGGTCACGGTCACCCATGCCATCACCAACCTGGTGCACGCGCGCAGCGGCCGCAAGCGCAAGGGCCTGTCGATCGGCAGCGGCTACGCGCGCCTTGGAGCATAAGCCATGGAATTGTTCAATCCCAACAGCAACATCGATTTCCTCAGCTGGCGCAAGGTCAGCCTGACGATCTCGATCGTCCTCATGCTGGTGTCGATCGCGCTGGTCACGACGCGTGGGCTCAACTACGCGCTGGACTTCACCGGCGGCGTGCTGGTGGAGGCGCATTACGATGAGTCGATCGAGATCGACCAGGTGCGCGCCGCACTGGAGGCCGGAGGCTTCCACAATGCCCAGGTGCAGAGCCTGGGCGGTACGCGTGACGTGTCGATCCGCCTGCAGGCCGGGGAAGACCAGAAGAACGCCGACAAGATTGCCGGCGAGGTACTCAAGACCCTCAAGGCGCAGCGGCCCGACGCAAGCATGACCCGCCACGACTTCGTCGGCTCGTCGGTGGGCGCCCAGCTCAAGAGCGACGGCATCGTGGCGGCGGTGTTCGTCATGATCGGCATCATGATCTACATCGGCATCCGCTTCGAGAAGCGCTTTGCCCTTGCCGCCATCGCCAGTGAAGTCCACGACACCATCCTCACGGTGGGTTTCTTTGCCGCCACCCAGATGGAGTTCGACCTGACCGTGCTGGCCTCGCTGCTGGCCGTCATCGGCTACTCCATCAACGACAAGGTGGTGGTGTTCGACCGTGTGCGCGAGCTGTTCCGCCTGACGCGCAAAGCCGATCCCTACCAGATCCTCAACAAGTCGGTGAACCAGACCCTGTCGCGTACCATCATGACCTCGGTGACGACGGCCCTGGCGATGTTCGCCCTGTACTTCTGGGGCGGCCCGGCGGTGCACGGATTCGCCCTGACCATGCTGGTTGGCATCGTGATCGGCACCCTGTCCTCGATCTTCTTCGCCAACCCGATCCTCTACTGGCTGGGTGTTTCGAAGGTCGACCTGATGCCGGTGACGCGCGACGATCCGGAACTCGCTCGCCGGCCGTAACGGCGGCGGGTGCCACCGGCCTGCAGGGAGCAGGGGGGCGGGGAGGGCCGTGCGGCCCGCCCGGGGGCGCAGGCGACCACGGCAAGTGCCCTGGCCAGTCCGCGGCGGCAGGAAGATGCGCGTGCCCGCCGGGATGCGGCGCGCGGCCGCGCTGTCCGCCAGACCCCACCCTTTGCGCTTCCGGCCGCAGGCTGCGTCCCGGTGCCGGTGCTGGCAGCGAGCTGCCGCAGCCTTGTCAATGATCCACGTCAAGACAGCATTGCGACTGATTCTCATTTGTGATTGAATTCGCATCCTCATCGGGACGCCTGCCTGCCGCTGCAGCTGCGCCGCCCCGCACGCCTTCGGCGCGATCCGATTTCATCACCAGCAAGGGAATCCCATGTCGTCTCCAGACTTCATCAGCGCCGGCTCGTCCACGCCCAGGCGTCTGCTTGCCACTGCGCTCGGCGCCATCGTAGCCGCCCCCTGGGCGAGCGCCGGCGCGGCCGATGCGTCGCCCGACGCGGCCGCCCCACAGCCCGATGCGCGCGACACACGCCGGCTGGACAGCATTACCGTCGAAGGCCACTACACCCCGGAGCCTGCTTCTCCCAAGTTCACCGCGCCGCTGCTCGATACGCCACGCGCAGTGACCGTGGTACCGCAGGATCTGATCGACAACATGGCGGCCACCGACCTGATCGACGCCCTGCGGGTCGTGCCCGGCATCACCTTCGGTGCCGGTGAGGGCGGCAATCCGCAAGGCGATCGGCCCTACCTGCGCGGTTTCGATGCGCAAAGCTCGGTGTTCGTCGATGGCGTGCGCGACGTCGGCGCGCAGTCACGCGAAACGTTCGACATCGAACAGATCGAGGTCGTGCGCGGTCCGGACTCGGTCTATAACGGCCGCTCCAACGGCGGCGGCAGCATCAACCTCGTCAGCAAGGCACCCTACGCCATGGACGCCACGCGCATCGGCGTGGGGTTTGGCAATGCGGGGTACAAGCGCGCCACCGTGGATGCCAATGCGACGCTCGGCGCGAACTCGGCCGTGCGCCTCAACCTGATGGGCCACGATGCCGGCGTCGCCGGACGCGATGAAGTGAGCAGCCGCCGCTTCGGGTTTGCGCCTTCATTCACCGTGGGCCTCAGCGGGCCGACCCGCGCCACGTTCAGCTTCTACCACCTCGATACCGACGAAGTCCCGGATTCCGGCATCCCCTACCTCTACAGCTTCCGCAGCATTCCCGCCGGTGTGCGCGAAGTGCGCCCGACGGATGGCGGCGACAGCAGCGCCTTCTATGGCCTGCTGGATCGCGACTTCCGCCGCACCGACACCAACATCGGCACCGTCGAAATCGTCCACGAGTTCGACAACGATCTGACCCTGCGCAACACCACGCGCTATGGCCGCTCGCAGCAGGATTACATCCTCACCCAGCCCGACGACAGCCAGGGCAACGTGGTCAACGGCGAAGTGTGGCGCCGCGTGAACACGCGCGCCGGCAATACGGTCAGCGCGATCAACCAGACCGATCTCTCGGGCAGCTTGCATGTGGGCGGGATGGTGAACGACTTCACGGCCGGGCTGGAACTGGCCAACGAGAAGTCCACGCGCGACCGCTATCTCGTGCCATACCTCGACGCCGCCACCGCCTGCGGACAACTCGGCCCCGGCGCTGCTTCGTACTGGAACTGCACCACGCTGGCGAACCCGAACCCGCACGATCCCTGGGTTCCGGGCAGTTTCGTGGATGGTGTGTTCACTCCCGCGCAAATCACCCGCGCCAACGATCCGATCCGCACCACCGCCAACACCCAGGCGCTCTATTTCCTCGATACCCTGCATCTCGATCCACGCTGGCTGGTCAACCTCGGTGTGCGCTATGACCGCTTCTCGACCGAAGCGCCCGTCACCTGGTGCCCGGAACTGCCAGGCACCGTGTGCCCGCGCGGCTACCAGGGCCCCCATGTCACCGAGGACCACCGCTCGACCGCGGGCGAATGGAGCTGGCAGGGCGGCGTGGTGTGGAAGCCGGTAGAAGAGGCGAGCGTCTACTTCTCCTACGCGACCTCGGCCACGCCACCGGGCAGTTTCCTCGGCGAAGGGAGCGATACCAACCCGATCAGCAAGCAGGATCTGGATGCCGAGAAGAGCCGCAACCTCGAGCTGGGCGTCAAGTGGAACGTGCTCGGCGAGCGCCTGGCGCTCAGCGCCGACGTGTTCGAGACCGAGAAGACCAATGCGCGCCAGCTCGATGCGGATGGCAGTTACGCAAACATCGGCAAGAGCCGCGTGCGTGGCCTGGAGCTTTCCGCCAGCGGCAAGCTCAGCGATACGTGGAGCGTGTTCGCCGGTTATGCCTGGATGAAGGGCAAGCTGCTCGATGGCGGCTACGTCGGTGGCCAGCCCAACCCGCTCGACGGCACGCCGCTGGCCAACGTCCCCGAACACAGCTTCAGCCTGTGGACCGATTGGCAGGTCGCGCCGAACATCAGCATCGGCGGCGGCGCGTTCCACGTCGATGAAGTGGCCGGCAGTTACCGCATCAACCCCGCGGACGGCCTGGTCACCGAGTTTGGTGTGCCCTCCTATTGGCGCTTCGACGCAATGGCGAGCTGGCAGGCGAGCGAGCATTTCGCGCTGCGGCTCAACCTGCAGAACCTGGCCGACGAGACCTATTACACCAAGGCCTATCCGGTGCATTTCGTGGCCCAGGCGCCGGGGCGCACGGCGATCCTTTCGGCCAATCTCAAGTTCTGATCCGGACCCGCGGATGCGCACGCAGGGCTGACGACGCATGCGCAACACGGTCGCCGGGACTGCGCGGATGCACGTTGCGGGCTTGACCGCGGCCCGCGCGCTTCCCGGTGCGCGTACGGTCCGCCGGGCTCGCGTGCGGCGTGGTCCGGGCCGGCATCTCTTCCGCGTTCCAGTGTCCAACGGGTGAATCGACCATGCTGCTGCATGTCCAGAATGTCCTCGATGCCGACCAGCTTGCGCATTGCCGCAGCCGGCTTGCCGACGCCCAGTGGGCCGACGGCAGGCTGACCGCCGGCTACCAGTCTGCGCAGGCCAAGGACAACGGGCAGCTGCGCGAGGACGATCCGCTCGCGCGCGAGCTGGGCGCGCTGGTGCTCGAGGCCCTGGCGCGCCATCCCACGTTTTTTGCCGGTGCCTTGCCGCGGCGCATCTATCCGCCGCTCTTCAATCGCTATACCGGCGGCCAGTCGTTCGGCTGGCATGTCGACAACGCGGTGCGCTACGACCGGCGCACCGAGCCTGCGCAGCCCGTGCGTACCGATCTGTCGGCCACCCTGTTCCTGGCCGGTCCGGACGAGTACGCGGGCGGCGAACTGGTGATCGAGGACACTTACGGCACGCACAGCGTCAAGCTGCCGGCCGGCGACCTGGTGCTCTATCCGGGCTCCAGCCTGCACCAGGTGCGCGCGGTGACCGCCGGCGCGCGTACTGCCGCGTTCTTCTGGATCCAGAGCTTCGTGCGCTCGCCGGGGCAGCGGCGCATGCTGTTCGATCTGGACGTTGCCATCCAGCAGCTCACCGCAAAGCTTCCGCAGGCCCCCGAGCTGGTGCAGCTCACCGGCGTCTATCACAACCTGCTGCGCGAATGGTCCGATGCCTGAGGCGGCGCTCGATCGCCAGCGGCTGGACGCGCTGCTGCACGGCGATCCGGCGGCTGCGCGCGCCCGCGTGCTGGCGGCGGCGCGCCAGGGTGAAGTCAACGCGCAGGTGCTGTACGCGCAGATGCTCTGCGAAGGGCGCGCCGGCCCGCGTGACGAAGTGGAGGGCCTGTACTGGTACACCCTTGCCGCCAGTGCCGGTCACGCACTGGCAATGAACATGGTCGGGCGCTGCCACGAACTCGGACGCGGCACGCCGGTGGATGAAGCGCTGGCCGCGGCGTGGTACCGCAAGGCTGCTGCCAGCGGCCTCGACTGGGGCATGTACAACCTGGCCAACCTGCTTGCGACCGGTCGCGGCGTGCGCCGCAACGCAGCCGAAGCGTTCGCCCTGTACTGCCGGGCCGCGACGCTCGGCCACGCCAAGTCCATGAATCTGGTCGGCCGCCATTACGAGGAAGGCTGGCAGGTCGCAGCCGATCCGCGCGTAGCGCTCCACTGGTACCGGCGTTCCGCGGAAGCCGGCGACTTCCGCGGACAGGCGAGTTTCGCGGCGATCCTCACCCAGGCCGGGCGCATCGACGAGGCCGCTGCATGGCTGCGCCGCGCGGCGGGTACCGGCACGCCGGCCTTCCTCGCCAGGCTGGGTGATGAACTGCGCGGCTCGCAGCATGCCGTCCTGCGCGCGATCGGTGCGGACATGTGCGCGCGCGCCAGGTCGGCGCACGCGGTTCCGGCACGTTAGCCGCGCGGCCACGCTCTTGCGCGGCCGGTCACGCGCCGGCGCGCTTGGCCTTCAGCCGCTCGACCAGGGCGTGCAGCACGGCCTGGGTCGGGGCCGCGAACCAGCCGTCGAGAAAGTCCTCGATCGGCAGCTTCTCGGGCTCGGCGAACAATGCTGCCAGGTCGGCCCGGGCCATTGCGCGCGTTGCCTGCACGGCGTGGCCGGGCAGGGCGAGGATGCCTTGCAGCCACGCAGTGGCCCGGGCGATGACTGTCTCGCCTTCGGCCAGCTCATCGACCAGGCCGACTGCCAGGGCAGCCTCCGGCTCGAGCATCGCGCCGCTGACCAGCAGGCGTTCGGCCGGATAGATCCCCACCAGGCGGCGCAGGGCCGCCTGGATGCATTCTGGCACCAGCAGGCCCACCTGCACTTCATTGAGCCCGATACGGTACTCACCGCGCGCCATCACCCGGTAATCGCAGAGGATCGACAGCACCGCGCCGCCAGCCGGGCTGTGGCCGGTGATCGCCGCGGCCACCGGGATGGGCGAGCGTGCCAGTGCCGCGCACAGGCCGAAGAAGTTGGCCCAGAACACGCGGAAGGTCGCGCGATCGAGTTGCAGCAGGGCGGGCACGTCCAGGCCAGCGGAGAACATGCCCGGCTGGCCGGACAGCAGCAGCGCCTTCGCTCCGGCCGCAGGCGCGGCTTCGACGGCTTCGCGCAGCTTGCGCACCAGTTCCGGATCCAGCGCGTTGACGGGTGGGCGCGCCAGGCGCAGTTCGTGGATCGGGTCGTTCCTTAGGATGTCGAGCATGGTTGGCGATCGGAAGGGGAAGGCGTGGGTAGGAGCTTGCCGCGCTATTCGTCGGCTGCGGTCCAGGTGTAGCGCACGGCATAGTCCAGCGTCGCCTTGCCCTTGGCCGGCACCTGGACCTTGAACTCGAGCAGGTTGGGCCTCTGTTGCGAGGGCTTTTCGCTGGATGAAACCAGCGTCCAGTTGCGCCACTGGTTCGGGTGCGTGCGCACGGTGATGGTGCGCGCCTGCTCGCCGGCATTGGCCAAGGTGTAGCGCACGCCTTCATCGAGGCGCCGGGCGGCGCGATCGACCTCGAACGCGGTCTGTTCGCGCGTGGCGGAAAGCGCGAATGCGCTGCCCAGGCTGACATCGACCTCCTGGCCCTGCGGCGTATCGGCAATGCGTGCTTCGCCGAGGAACTCGGTGCGCCCGTCCCGGTCGCGCGTGAGCGCCCGCAGGGTGCCGGCCGGCAGGTTCTCCTGCGCCACGAACGTCAGGCGGCTGTCCACGGGCAGCCTGCCGTCGCCGCCGCTGGTTGGGGTCAGCATCGGCTTGCCGGGGAACCAGGCACTGCCCTGTTCGACCAGCCACAGACGCTGGCAATCCCGCTGGCTGCGCGCGTAGAGCGGCACCTGGGTGATGCTGGCGTCGGGCAGGTCGAGGCTGCCGCCGATGGCGTAGCTGCGGTAGTCGCCCAGCGCCGACTGCGCCGGCAGGCCTTCAGGTGCGTCGGCGGCCATGGCGGCCTTCATCATCGGCCGCGGGGCAAAGCCCGGGCGGGCAAAGTTCGGGGATCCGGCGATGAGCTTCAGGTTCGCGCCGGACCAGTCGCGCCCGCTGCGGTTGGCGATGCTGGCCAGGGCGTCGAGCTGCAGCCGGCAGCTGCTGCCATCTTCGAGCAGGGCTGCATAGGCGGCACGCCAGCCCAGTCCCGCGGTCGGATAGGTCAATGTTGCCGTGGCCGCGCCGGCCCGACCCTCCACGGCCACCTGCAAAGTACTGCCTGGCAGGCCGGTGCCGGCAGCAAACTCGATCTGCGCGAAATCGCGCACGTAGTGGATGCGTCCATCGCTGGCGCGCACCACCAGGCCGGCGCCATCGAGCGCCACCAGGGTGCCTTCGGCGATCGCCTGGCCGTCGGCGCCGATGACGCGCACGTTTTCACCGCGGTGCGCCGCCAGCGCACCGGCGTCACCGGGGGCGATGATCCGCTGCGCGAGCACCCGCGCCGCGCTGCCCAGATCGATCGCCACGGCCTCGCTGTCCAGCATGACCGGCAGGCCGTCGATGACCAGCGTCTGCCTGCCGCCGGTCAGTTGCAGGGCGCGTGTCTCGTGCGCGATGGCGTGGCCTTCGGCGAGCGCCGCGGTGCCGGGCGCAAACAGCGCGTCGCCGTCGGCGCGGTAGATGGTGAGGGCGGGCTCGGCAGTGGCCGTGGCGGTGAGCATGGACAGGGCGAGGGTCGGCAGCAATGGACGCATGGTCTCATCCCTTGACGTGATTGCGGAATGGTTATCATAGCGGGCTCAACTGGAGGTGCTCATGCAATATCTACCGCGCGTTCCGCCGTGGTTGTGCCTGCTCATGCTGGTATGGGTCGGTCCTGCCATGGCGGCCGGGAAACTGAAGGTCACCGATGCCTGGATTCGTGCCGCCCCGCCTGGCGCGCAGGTCATGGCCGGCTACGCGACCCTGACCAACGAGGGCGATACGCCGCTGGTCATTCTGGCCGTGCAGAGCGGTGATTTCCGCATGGCCGCACTGCACGAGAGCCTGGCCGAAGGCGGCATGGCGAAGATGCGTGAACTGCGGCGCCTGGTGATCGCGGCGGGACAGACCGTGCAACTGGCGCCCGGCGCGAAGCACCTGATGCTGATGCAGCCACGGCGCGAGGTGGCAGCCGGCGATCAGGTCATCGTCACCTTCCTGCTCGAAGATGGCGCGCGACTCGATGCGCACTTCGACGTGCTCGCGCCGGATGCATCCGACGCGCACGCCCATGAGTGAGCGGGAACGCGCGGGTGCCGGAATCGATGCCCTGCTGGGCATCATGGCGCGCCTGCGCGACCCGGCGCGCGGTTGCCCCTGGGACATCGAGCAGACCTTCGACAGCATCGCGCCCTACACGATCGAAGAGGCCTACGAGGTGGCCGATGCCATCGACCGGCGTGACTTTGCCGACCTGTGCAGTGAGCTTGGCGATCTGCTCCTGCAGGTGGTGTTTCATGCGCGCATGGCCGAGGAGGCCGGGCACTTCGATTTCGCCGATGTGGTGGCGGCCATCTGCGCGAAGATGACCCGCCGCCACCCGCACGTGTTCGGCGATGCACGCTTTGCTTCGGTCGAAGCGCAGAAGGCCGACTGGGAAGCCCGCAAGGACGTCGAGCGCGCCGCGCGTGGCGCCGCCGATGCCAGCGCGCTGGCCGGCATCGCGCGGGGCCTGCCGGAATGGCAGCGTGCCCTGAAGCTGCAGCAGAAGGCCGCACGGGTCGGCTTCGACTGGCCGGACGTGGTGCCCGTGCTGGCCAAGCTGGACGAGGAAATTGGCGAAGTGCGCGTGGAGCTTGCCGCCGGCGCGGATGCGGAGCGGCTCACCGACGAGATCGGCGACGTGCTGTTCGTGTGCGCCAACCTCGCTCGCCATGCCGGGGTCGATGTCTCGCGTGCGCTGCGCCAGGCCAACGCCAAGTTCGAAGGGCGCTTTCGCGCCATGGAGGCGCTCGCGGAAAACGCGGGCACGCAGCTGTCCGATCTCCCGCTCCCCGCCCAGGAAGCCCTGTGGCGCCAGGTCAAGGCGACCGAATCGCAGTCGGCCGGGCCTGACGGCGCGGCCGCTGCACCGCCGCGCGCGCAGCGATAGCCGCCCGGCCGCCTGCCTCAGCCCGGCTCGGCGAAGATGAGGACGGCGGCCACCACGATCAGCGCGAAGCCGGCGACGTGGTTCCATCGGATGTGCGCGCCGAGATAAAAGATCGAGAACACGGCGAAGACCAGCAGGGTGATGATTTCCTGCAGGCCCTTGAGCTGCGCCGGGCTGTAAACCGCATAGCCGTAACGATTGGCCGGCACCTGCAGGCAGTACTCGAAGAAGGCGATGCCCCAGCTCACCACGATCACGGCCCACAGCGGCCGGTCGGTGAACCTGAGGTGGCCGTACCAGGCGAAGGTCATGAATACGTTGGAGCCGACCAGCAGGACCACCGGCAGCAGGTAGTTGGCCATCGACGCGCCTCGCGGGGTATGAAGGCGCACATCCTGAGCGCGCCTCAGGCGCGTCGCAAGACCCCCATCGGCGAGCTGCGCGCGATCCGCAGGCTGCCTGCCCAGCCTGCCACGGCGATGACCAGCGCGGCCCCCAGCACGATGCCCACCAGCGGGGCGAAAGGTGGCACGTAGCCGTGCATGCGCAAGACCTCACTGGCCAGCACGCTGCCCAGGGCCGCCGCCCCGGCGATGGCGATCATCCCGGCGATCAGGCCGAGCGCGGCGAATTCGGCCAGCACGGCCACCGACACCTGGCGGCGCGCCGCGCCCAGCGCGCGTAGCAGGGCCGCTTCGAAGCGGCGTTCGTCGGCGGTGGCGGCCAGCGCGGCAAGCAGCACCAGCAGGCCCGCCAGCAGGCTGAAGCCGAGCACCCAGGTCACCGCGCCGCTGACCTGGGCGATGATGTCGCGCACGCGATCGAGGATCTGGCTGATGTCCACCAGCGACAGGTTCGGAAACTCCCGCGACAGCGCCGCCAGGTCCGCGGCGCTGCCCGGCGCGATGTGGAAGCTGCCGATGTAACTGTGCGGTAGTGACGCACCGCTGGCCGGATCGAGCATGAGAAAGAAGTTCGCCCGGAACGACTCCCAATCGACGCCGCGGAAGCTGGTGACGGTGGCACTGAGCTCGTGCTCGCCGATGCGCAAGGTCAGCGTGTCGCCCAGCTTGAGGTCGAACCGGTCGCGCCACGAGCGATCGACCGACAGCTCGGGCCGGCCCGGTGCGGGGCCAAACCAGTGCCCGGCCAGCACCGTGTTCGCTTCGGGCAATGCCTGGCTCCAGCTCAGGCGTACCTCGCCATCGGGTCGCCCGGCGGCACGCCGGCCCGCGGAGTCCCGCGCGTGAGGCGCCTGGCCATTGATGGCCACCAGCTTGCCCACCGCCATTGGCAGCAGGTTGAGGTTCTGCGCGCCCAGGCCGGCGAGCGCGTGCTCGAAGTCGCTGCGTTGCGCCGGCTGGATGTTGAGAGCGAACCAGTTCGGCGTGTCGGCCGGCAGTTCGGCGCGCCAGTGGGAGAGCAGGGAAGGTCCGATCACGCCGAGCAGGGCAAGCGCGGTCAAGCCCAGAGCCAGGGCACCGGCCTGCAGCAGGGTCAGCACGCGGCGACGGGCGAGGTTGGCCAGGCCAAAGCGCAGCGCGCCACCCAGTCGCGCGCTGCCCGCGCGCGCCAGCCACAGCAGCAGGATGCCGAGCGCTGCCGTGACCAGCGCAATGCCGGCAAACCCGGCGGCCAGTGTGCCGGCCAGGCGCAGGCTGCCCGCGCCCGCCAGGATCAGGCCGGCCCCGACCGCGAGCGGCAGCAGGTAGAGGGCATCGAAGCGGCGCACGCGCGGCGTCACTTCCTGGCGGAACACGCGCACCGGCTCGACGTCGCGCAGGCGCAGCAGCGGCGGCAGGGCGAAGCCGAACAGGACGGCCACGCCCACCGCGAAGGCGGCCAGCGGCGGCGCCCAGGGCAGGCTCGGTGCCGGCCCCGGCAACAGGCTGCCGGCCAGCCCGAACACGGCCTGCTGCAGGCCGATCCCGAGGGCCAGGCCAAGCAGGCAGGCGGGCAGGGCAAGCAGACCCAGTTCCAGCAGCAGCGCGGCGAGGATCTCGCCGCGCCGCGCGCCCAGGCAGCGCAGCAGCGCGACCTCTTCGACCTTGCGCCGCGCGAAGCGCTGGGCGCCCAGCGCCACCGCAATGCCCGACAGCAGCGCCGCCAGCAGGGCCGCCATGCGCAGGAAGGCCTGGCCGCGCTCGAAGGCCTGGCGCAGGTTCTGTTGCGCGTCCGCCACGGTGGTGAGCTCGGCGCCGTCCGGAAGGTGCGCCCGGGCCCAGCTGGCAAAGCGCGTGACCGCGTCCGGTGCGCCGGCCACCAGCAGGCGATGGCGGGCGCGGCTGCCGGGACCGAGCAGGCCGCTGGCCAGTGCATCGTCGATGTTCATCACCGCGCGCGGCGCGAAGCGCAGCAGGTCGCCGCTGTCTGGCGATTGCACGATGGTCGCGGCAACGGCGAACTCGCCGTCACCCAGCTGCAGCTGGTCGCCAAGCCGGATCTGGAGTGCCTGCAGGACTTCGGGATCCACATAGACGCGACCGCGCGGCGGGGCGTGCGCAAGCTGCGTGCCACCATCCGCGCCTTGCACGACCAGGCTGCCGCGCAGCGGGAAGCGGGCGTCGTTCGCGCGCACTTCGCTCAGGCGGCTGCGCGCGCCGGCAAACAGCATGCTGTTGAACTCCACCTGTTGACTGGTGGCCAGCCCGTCTGCCTGCGCGGTGTTGACGAAGTCGGCGGGCAGCGGGCGGCTGGCGCTGATCGCCAGGTCGCCGCCGAGCAATTCGGCGGCGGAGGCCACGATCGCCTGCTCCACGCGGCTGGCCAGCGTGGCCACGGCGGCGAGGGCGGCCACCGCGAGTACCAGCGCAGCGGCCAGGGTCGCCAGTTCGGCATGGCGGAACTCGCGCCGCAGGCTGCGCGCGGCGAACGCCAGTGGCTTCACGTCGTGCTCCGCTCGATCACCCGGCCCAACTGCAGTACCAGCTGGTGGGCGCAGCGTGCAGCGAGGGCCGGATCATGCGTGACCAGCACCAGCGTGGTGCCGTGCTCGCGGTTGAGGTCGAACAGCAGGTCGCCGACGCCGCCGCCGGTGCGCTGGTCGAGGTTGCCGGTCGGCTCGTCGGCGAAGAGGATTTTCGGTGCGTGCACGAACGCGCGTGCCAGCGCCACGCGCTGCTGTTCGCCGCCCGAAAGCTGATGGGGATAATGCCGGGCGCGCGCCGCCAGGCCGACCCGGGACAGCGCCGCCGCGGCACGTTCGCCGGCGTCGGCGCGTCCTTCCAGCTCCAGCGGCAGCATCACGTTTTCCTGCGCATCGAGCGCCGGCAGCAGGTGGAAGTTCTGGAACACGAAGCCGACCAGGTGGCGGCGCAGGCGGGCGCGCGCCTCTTCGTCCAGGTCATCCAGACAATGGGCCGCCAGGGTGATCGAACCCGAGGTGGGCCGATCCAGGCCGGCCAGCAGGCCGAGCAGGGTGGTCTTGCCCGAGCCCGATTCGCCGGTGATGGCGAGGCTCTCGCCGCGTGGCAGCGCAACATCCACGCCGTCGAGGATGGTCAGCGCACCCGCCGGCCCGCTCACGGTTTTGCTAACCTGCGTGGCACTCAAGGCAAGCCCGGATCGTTCGTTCATGCTGCGTGTCATCCTCGTTTGGGTTCTTCTCGTTGCCGCGGCCCCTGCCGTGGCAGCTGCGCGGCCGATCCTGGTCGTCGGCGATTCGCTTTCGGCGGCCTACGGCATTGCCCGCACCCAGGGCTGGGTGCACCTGCTGGACGAGCGCCTCGCGGCGCGCGGCCTTGCCCAGCCGGTGATCAATGCCAGCATCAGCGGTGAAACCACGGCCGGAGGGCTGGCGCGCCTGCCGGCCCTGCTCACGCAGCATCGACCATCCCTGGTACTGATCGAACTGGGTGCCAACGACGGCCTGCGCGGCCTGCCGCTGGCCGAAATCCGCGGCAACCTCGCCGCCATGCTGACAGCGATCGTCGCCGCCGATGCGCGCGCCATGCTGATCGGCATCGAGCTGCCGATCAACTACGGCCCGCGCTACCGCAGTGGCTTGCGCGGGATGTATCGGGATCTGGCGGCGGAATTCAATGTGCCATTGGTCCCGTTCCTGCTGGAAGGCGTGGCCCTGGATCCCGACCTGATGCAGGCCGACGGTCTGCATCCACGCGCCGCCGCGCAGCCCAGGCTGCTGGAGAATGTATGGGCGGTGCTGGCGCCCGTCCTCGAGGTCGCTGCAGCCCGCCCCGCGGCGTAGCAGGCCCGGCCCGCGCGTGCGGCCCGCCCGGGCCTGCCCGACGCGGAGCGCACGGATGTGCAGTGCTAAGCTGGCGTGGTGGATGGCGACCGGCTTGATCTCGGCGGGTGCGGGCGGGTTCGATTCATCTGCGGCTCTTCCTGCCCACGGAGTTCATGCATGTTCCTGCGCTGCCTGCTTGTCCTGTCGCTGAGCGCCCTTGCCATGCCCGCGGCAGCGGTCAAGCCGGTACTGCTGATCCATGGCGGCGCCGGCGTCATCCGCGCCAACCTGACGCCGGAAAGGGAAAAGCTGGTACGCGCCGACCTCGAGGCCGCGCTGGCCGCCGGCAACGCGGTGCTCGAGGCAGGCGGCAGCAGCCTGGACGCGGTGACGCGCGCCGTGGTGGTGCTGGAGGATTCGCCGCGCTTCAACGCCGGCAAGGGCGCGGTGTTCACCCACGAGGGCCGCAACGAGCTCGACGCCGCCATCATGGATGGCAGCACCCTGCGCGCCGGCGCCGTGGCCGGCGTCCAGCACATCCGCAATCCGCTGTTGCTCGCCCGCGCCGTGATGGAAAAGTCCCCACACGTCTTTCTGGTTGGGGCCGGGGCCGAGGAGTTCGCCCGCCGCGTCGGCATCAGGCGCGTGGACACCCGCTACTTCCGCACCCAGGAGCGCTGGCAGCAGTTGCAGGATGCACTCAAGGCGGAAAGGAAGAAGCAGGCGTCGGCGCTGGGGCGCATGGTGCACTACGGCACGGTGGGCGCAGTGGCGCTGGATCGGCAGGGGCATCTGGCGGCAGCCACTTCGACCGGCGGCATGACCAACAAGCGCTGGAACCGCGTCGGCGACTCGCCGATCATCGGCGCCGGCACCTATGCCAACGCGCATTGCGCGGTATCGGCCACCGGCTGGGGCGAGTACTACATCCGCGCCGTCGCCGCGCATGACATCTGTGCCCGCGTGGAATACGCCGACAAGCCGATTGCCCAGGCGGCCAAGGAAGTGGTGATCGACCTCATTCCGAAAATGGGCGGCGACGGCGGCGTCATCGCGCTCGACAGCGACGGCAATTTCGCCATGCCATTCAATACCGATGGCATGTATCGCGGCTGGATCGACGCGGATGGCAAGATGCACGTGGCCATCTTCGGCGAGGAGGCCGTGCCTGCGGGCAAGTGAGGTCGGGCACGCAGCCGCGCTGCGCGCCCGGCGGCCCTGGGCGGCAGCAACGGCCTCAGCGGGCTTCGCGCACCGGCCGCTTGGCCAGCTTGCGCTGCAACGTACGCCGATGCAGGCCCAGGCGGCGCGCCGCTTCAGAGACGTTGCCATCGCACTCGGACAACACGCGCTGGATGTGCTCCCACTCCAGCCGCCGCAGGGGCGGCGTGTGGACCTCCAGCGGCGCCTCGTCGTCGGCAGGCTCCTCGCCATCCGCGCCCAGCAGCGCCTGCGCCACCTGGTCAGCATCGACCGGCTTGGCGAGGTAGTCGTGCGCGCCACGCTTGATTGCCTCCACCGCAGTGGCGATCGATGCATAGCCGGTCAGCAGCAGGATGCGCAGCCTGGGCTGGACCGCAAGCAGTTCCGGAATCAGGGCCAGGCCGTTCTCGGCGCCGAGCTTGAGGTCCAGTACCGCGAAGGCCGGCGCGTGCTGGCGCACCAGGCCGAGCGCCGTGGCGCCATCGGCCGCGGTATGGACTGAAAACCCGCGCGCGGAAAGGGCGCGGGCCAATACGGCGCTGAACACGGTGTCGTCGTCGATCAGGATCACGCCGCGCGAAGTTTGCTCGTTCATGGGCGGACATTCTCCGACGTCGCCCGTGGCAGGCGCAATCGTTGCAGCAGGCCGCCCCTGGGCAGCGGGCTGGCGATCAGCTCGCCGCCCAGCCGCTCGGCGGTCGCATGGGCGAGCGCGAGGCCGAGGCCCAGGCCATCGCGCTTGCTGGTCTGGAAGGCGGCGGCGGCCCCCGCGGCGATGCCGTCGCCGTGATCGCGGATGCCGAACTCGATCTCGTCGCCGGACACATCGACATCCAGGGCGATGGACTCCGAGTCGGCCGCCAGCGAGGCATCGGCAGCGTTGCTGAGCAGGTTGATAAGCGCATGCCGCAGGCTGGGCACGACTTCGATCGGCTGCGTGCCGGCATCCTCGGAGACGTTGATCGTCAGCTCGACCTCGGGCCGCAAAAGGCGGAACTGGCTCTCGCACTCGGCCACGAAACGGGCCAGCGACATGCGCTCGGGCGTGCCGGCAAGCTGACGGCGGCCAATGGCCACCAGCTCGCGCAGGATGTCGCGGCACCGGTCGGCCTGTCCGGACAGCAGGGCCAGGTCCTCGGCCAGGGCCGGGTTGCCGGCCTGCTCGCGGCGCAATTCGGTGAGCAGGGTGCGCATCGTCGACAGCGGTGTGTTGAGCTCGTGCGCAGTACCGGCTGCCTGGGTGGCGATGGCCAGGATGCCTTCGTCACGCAGCGCCCGTTCACGTTCGAGCTGGATTTCCAGCTCCCGCTGGCGCAGTCGCCCGGCCAGGCGCGCAATGAAGAAGCCGAGCAGGCCGGCAATGACGGCGAAGTTGACGGCCGCGCCGGCCACGTGCAGGTTGAAACCGGTGCCGGCCGTGCGTAGCGGTGGCAACTCGACATGCCAGGGAATCAGGACTGCGCAGGCCGTCGCCGCGAGCAGCGCCACCGCGACCACGAAGCGCAGCGGCAGCGTCGCAGCCGCCAAGGCAATCGGCACCACCAGCAGCGACACGAAGGGATTGGCCGCACCCCCCGACCAGTAGAGCAGCCAGGCGAGGACCGTGGTATCGACCACCACGTGACTGAAGGCCTCCGCCGGACTGACCGCACGGGGGCGCGCCAGGCGCCAGAATGAAAACAGCGCGAACAGCGCCAGGACGATGACCCCGAACGCCAGCGGAACGGTGTGGATCGGGATGGCCAGCAGCCAGGCGACGATGAGGATCGTCAGGCTCTGGCCGGCGACGGCGCAAAGGCGCAGCCATGCCAGCGTCTCGGCCAGGCGGCGGGCGCGTTCGACCGTGTCACGGCGGGCGGCAAAAAGACGAACCATCCGGCCATTTTGCCATCGGATGCAACTGTCCGCTGCCGGCGCCGCCCGCGCGAGCGGCTTCGGCCGCGCTGGCCTGCCCGCGCAACATCACGCCCACGCATGCGGCCTCGTGGGAGCGGCTTCAGCCGCGCTGCCTTTCCAGCGAGCCGCAATGCCCCGCACAATCGTGCCACCTCGTCGTCCCGGTG
>JACDJA010000139.1_pt1 | contig 98366 bp, 96 predicted proteins | sample 7449241 | NCBI WGS metagenome assembly JACDJA01 (sample SAMN14253289, study PRJNA609438) | sludge metagenome | isolation source: initial anaerobic sludge | collected 2018-12-20 | reverse complement strand
TGAATAGGTTTTCCCCGTTCCTGTTTCTGCTTTTACAATAACTTTTTGATGTTCGTCGGCATAGGTCAGAATGTCGCTGAATGCTTCGCTTACATATTTATCTACCTTTAGGACTGCATCGTATTTTATAGATAGATTTTTGAGTTTTAGATATTGATAAAATAGTGGTCTTTCGTTTTCATTTTTGCAATTCTCATTTATAAAATTAAGTTTATCGGGGAATGGCAGGTTCTGTAAATTGTAACAAGCTGAGAATATCTCCTCACTTCTTGATCCCCTGGAAACATTCAATGTCTTTTTAGCCACTTCTACGGCTTCCTTGTTTGGCTTAATGTCTTTGTATCCTTGTGCCTTTAAGTCTGCTATAAATGACCTCCTGTCATCATTATAAAGACAAAAACAAACTAAACGAAAAGGACTGAATCCCTTAATACTGGAAAAACTCCCGCTATAATTGAAAAACACGTTCAAAACGTCGTCCGCTTCGCCAGTGGTGGTGCTGGTGGTTCGGGGATGCTTGTACCTATTGCCGTGAACATTGTCAAAACCACATTGCAATAATGAATCTTTAATATTGTTCCGGTGATTATATTGGTCTTCAATACTGCCGACAACGGGTCGGAAATCCTTATTTCTATACGCTTTTACGCCATTGGCATAAACTCTGGGGGTTTCTATTATCTTATATTCAAACGTGGCAGGGCAGGGGTTAAAAATGCGTTGTTCTTTTTGTTCGGCCAAGAATCTGATTTGCCTAAATTTACTTTGTGCAGGATCGAAAGAGATTACAACATTTTCTTTTTTTAACTCCCTTGTGAGGTGCTGGGTTATGGTGTTACCGATTTGCAAATGAATTTTAGAATCATCATTCCCCACTTCTGCGAGTTGTGGCACATAGAGTATTCCCGCTATTCCTAAACCTGAATTAGATCGCCAAGTCAACAGGGCGTATTTATGGATCGCTTCAAATGCGTTTGCGTTTTTTAGCTTACATTTTAAATGTGGGTTTTCTTTGTCCTTGACATCAATATCAAAGAATAAAAAACCCGCTGGAACATCGCAATACATACCACTTGTGCCACCGTTGTAAATCCCTTTTAGGATCGCTGGGGCGTTGTCCTTGTTTCCGTTGGACTTGTAAGTATTTAGCCGTTCCAGTAGTTGACTTAACGAATATCTATGAAGGATGCCAAAGTGGGGATTTGGTTTTTTGTCAGAATAGAAAGTTTCTATTTCTGAAAAGTACGGTGTTTCAAATTCAATATTGACTTTTGAAAAACTATGCTTTACCTCTACGTTATAATCAATGATTTGGACGGCTTGTGTTGTGCCGTCTGTCATCACTTCTTAGTAATTGATATGTAATAGCCTGCCCGGTATCCCGAAGCTTTACAAAACGTTTTTTTTAATAGCTTAACCCTTCCTTCCTCTTGCAGTTCGTCAATGTATCTACAAACATTTGCTCGAAGTATTCCAGTATCCAAAAAAATCATTAATGTAGTTTTCGGGGTAAGGGAAATGGACTTGTAAACCGTTTCTTTTTGTGTGCGGAAATTTGTATCTTGTGCCTGTCTAATGTTGCTCAAAAGACTTTTAAATAGGCTGTGGGAATTTCTCTTTCTCATAGCTTATTTTTTTACAATTGATTGAAGTAACTCCGAACGTTTAAAGAATTTCTTCCCACCAATGCCAAACGGCTGGATACGTCCTTTCTTTTCCCACCTCCATAAAGTAACTGGGGTACATTGTAGAATCTCGCACGCCTCTTTAGGTGTGATGAGGTCGTCCGCTGGATCGGGTTTAGTGGTTTGCTTTGTTTGGATTAGTTCGGCCATTCGGCTCGCTATCCTGTTGATGGTGTCCGTATCAAGTTTGATAGGCTCTGAAATTGAAAATGTCATTGAATGTAGTTTTATGATTCAATGACAAATTTAAGGTGTTGTTTAATGTAACTTATTGATATTCAATTGGTTGTTGTTGGTTTCCAACTACTTCCAACTATCCAACTTTTAAAGCGGTGGTTATTTTCTCTTCTGTTTTGTATTGGGTTAAATAATTTTCATTGTCTAAAGAATAAGTATCATATTTAAATAATTGCCTTACTGCTTCATAATCCTTTTTTTCCATTCCAGCGAATACATTACAGAATTTGGAAAGTGATTTTTTTGGACTGTTTTTAACCAATACCAGAAATCCATCTTTTACGCTTTGATGGATAAAACAAGCCATTTCAATCCCTCTTGAATCTGAAAACTTATTTTGCAAAATTTCTATTTGTTGAAGTTGTAAAGTGGGAAAGAAATCTTTTAAGGTGGTTTCCTTATTCCCTTTTTCAAAATTTAAATCATATAATTTTTTATACTCCAAAAAAAGATTTAAAAATTCCATTGTACGTATTCGTAGTGCGTTTCCTTTAAAAATGGTGCTATTGCTATTTATTCTCGACAGTGCATCTCTACATTCTTGCATAACTGATTTACAAGAATTAATAGCCTCTTCTTTGTCCTCCTTAAATAATGGTGAAATTATTTTTACTTTTAGTCTTTTATATTTTTCATATACCTGTGGGGGGAAACTATCCCAATTAAGGCTTTGAGCTTCCTTAGTATGAAATCGTAAAAACTCATTAAAATCAGCAAATTTTTCTAATTCGTCCATATTTTTTTTAAACATTACCGTAACTAATTCTTTTCCCTTTTTGGTTGTCCTTCTCATTCACATAGATTAAAAAGGATTTTGATGAGGTATGTCCGGTGATGTACATTAACTCATCTATTGGCATTAATCTAAAAAAGTTAGTGGCAAAACTTCTCCTTCCGGTATGGCTTTGGATCAAACTCCATTTCTCATATTTTCCCGTTTGTTTTCTGTAATTTCCGCTATCTGTTTTTACTACTTTCCCGCCTTTTATTTGTTCTTTTATTTTTGCCCTCCTGCAAATTTGTTTAATAAATTTATTGTATTTCTGGTCTGTTATCCTTCTTGGAAATTCTCCATTCCGTTCGTTTAATATCTCAACAATTTTTGGATGTAAAGGGAAATCCATTAAAACGCCTGTTTTCTCTTGTTTGAATTTAATATAGGTTTGTTCCTGTCCGTTAACATCGTTATCCTTATAGAGCATAGTTTTATCAAATCTCATAAAATCCCCAATCCTTTGCCCACAATAGCAAGAAATCAAAAGCCAATCCCTGGCATCCTTTAGCATTGGTTTGAGGTCTTTTAATTTCGCTATTTCATCCAGCTCCTTAAATGAAAGAGTAGCTTTTAATTTTTGCGTTTCCTTCTTTTGTTTGGTTTCAATCTTTATTTTGAAATTATCCAGCTCGGGATGTGTTTCTACTTTTTTTGTTCTGGCGTGTTTTGCAAATGTGGAAATATGAACCATATCCCGTTGGTATGTGGCAAAACTATATTCCATTTTTTTTACAAATGCTATAAACTCAACTTTTAAAGCATTGTTTATGTCCCTTATTAGAATGGTTTCTCCTCTATGCTCTTGAAATGCGGTTATCTTATTTTGAACAACTTTATACCGGTTCTTTGTGGTTTCGCTTATAATTTCGCCTTCTGCTTCTCGGGATGAAACGTAATAGTCAATATAAGAAACCAAATCGCTGGGGATCGTTTCGGCTTTGCGGGGGTTGCTATGTAGGGAAACGGTATTTTTTAACCATTCATTATTGATTGTTTCGGGTTCGGCAACCTCATCAAACTTTGCAATAATAAAATCTTGTAGGCTTTCGATTTTTTCATCAATTACCTTTTTTAATTCCTTCTTTTCGTCATCTTGGAATTTGATGTTTTTACGGTACTCATCCCAAAACTTCTTTTCAACTTTTATTTTGCTTCTTGCTTGGAAATCGTTTTTACCGTTTAGTCCGGTAAGCAAACAAGCGGTTAAAAATCCCTCATTCTTTGAAGATCGATACCTAAAAAATACGCTGGCCATAATACAAAGGTTTAAATGCTCTTGTAAATGTCCGTAATATGTCCGTAAAAATGAAATGAATTGTAATCTAATTTAAAATACTTATAAACATTATCTATATAAAACGTTTATATTTGCGGGATTGGGTTGTATTTTCAATTTCAAATGTTTTCTTTGGTTTTCGGTATTTTGATCCTGGCAAGGTCACAAGAATTGAAGCTATCTCAAAACGGATTTATTTTGTCTGTTCGAGCGCAGTCGAGAACTATTAGTCCCTGACTATCAATGAGGTCTCGACTGCGCTCGACCGGACAAGTCAACAAAATTCCAGTTTTGAGACAGCCCCATTGTTGAGTTCCAAGCGAAACCAAAGAGACCGACCTCCTATCACCACTCAACCAAAATAAGATGCAATTTCAGTATGGTTGTGCTGTCACTCTCCAGCCCGTAGAAACTGACCCAAGTCACCGTGCATTTTAAACAGCTACTACACGATTTCTGCACTAAGGCCTGCATCCAACAACATAGAACACCGAGGTTCCAGTTCGTCATAATCGCCCGTTTTTACTGTGCATTTTCCTTTGTAATGTACAATTATCGAACATTGCTCAGCTTGCTCCGGAGTGTGTTCACAGGCGTAAATAAGGGTATCGATCACGTGGTCAAAGGTGTTGACATCATCATTGTAGAGCACAATTTCATTTTGGTCGCTCTCTTTTTCGGCAACGGATACTTCTTCCTGTATTTTTTCACGAGTACTCATAACAGACATAAATTTCTTAAAAACAAATGACAATTCCCAGAATTCATTTACTTTTTAGATAATTTTAATTTGAAAACTTTGCGGCAATCCATTTGTTATTTTCCTTATTCCCAACGAAATCCAATCCCAGATTATTGCAACTCTTTTTGATAATTGGCAAATCTTGCTTATAAAACCCACTGAGATAAAGCTCTCCTCCCCTGTTCAGGCTTTTACTGTAGGCTTCCATATCGTCCAAAAGAATATTCCTATTGATGTTTGCTATAATCACATCGTATTTATTTCCCTTCAGCAAGGAAGCATCCCCGAGATAGACAGAAATATTCCCACATCGATTGCGCTGAATATTTTCCAATGAATTCTCAAAACACCATTCGTCATTGTCAATGGCATCTATTTCTGAAGCTCCTCGTTTTTCTGCCAAGATGGCCAAGACTGCCGTGCCACAGCCCATATCCAGAACTTTTTTTCCTCTGAAGTCATTTTCCAAAATAAACTGGAGCATCATAAAAGTGGTCTCGTGATGACCCGTGCCAAACGACATTTTTGGTTCTATTACGATATCGTATTCAAAGTCTTTTCTTGGGTGAAATGGGGCGCGAATGGTACAGACTCCCTCAACCTCTATCGGATCAAAATTCTTTTCCCATTCCGAATTCCAGTTTACCTGTTCAATAAGGGAATGGGTGTAGGTAACATTAAATTCCGCCGATTTTAGAATACCCACCTCTTTTAAGATATCCTCCTTCCACTGTGCTTTTTGGATATATGCCATCAGGCCATAGTCTGTCTCCACAAAACTTTCAAAACCTGCTTCCCCCAATTCGGCAAGAAGTATTTCCGCCCCCGGTTCTCGAGGTTCAACCTTAAATCGATATTCTATATAGTCCATAAAATTTTGGTTGGTGCAAGAAGAAATCCAAACAAGGATTTTACCTATTCCGATTGACTTTTGTCACAGGCATTCACTATATCCATAAAGCTTTTGACTTTTAGGGAAGCACCGCCAATAAGGCCTCCGTCCACATCGGGCTGTTTAAAAATCTTCTTTGCATTATCGGGTTTCACACTTCCACCATAAAGAATAGAAACGTTTTCGGCTATTTTAGGGGAATAACTTTCTGCGATGGTCTTCCTTATAAATTCATGCATTTCCTGGACCTCTTCCGAGGTTGCAGTTTTTCCTGTTCCAATGGCCCAAACGGGTTCGTAGGCAATAATGATCTGCTTCCAGGCATCATCGGAAATATGAAAAAGCCCCTCAGAAAGTTGGGTCTTAACAAATTCAAACTGTTTTCCCTTCTCTCTTTCCTGCAGCTCTTCTCCCACGCAGAAAATAATCGTCATTTCGTTTTCGAGCCCCGTGTTCACCTTTTCGGCGAGAATTGCATTGTCTTCATTAAAATAAGTACGTCGCTCGCTATGCCCCAAAATTACAATGTTGGCACCGACGCTTTTCAACATCTTGGCTGAAATCTCACCAGTAAAGGCGCCCTCCTCACTTTGGTGCATATTTTGCGCCACCAGTTCCACTGGGTGATCGCGCAACGACTTGAAGGCGTGGTTTAGATTTGTGAAAGAAGGACCCAGCATCACCCTGACATTCTCAGGGAACACTTGCTTTTTCAATTCCACCAGAAACATTTCGGTTTCTGCCAGATCGTAATTCATTTTCCAGTTTGCGGCTACTATTTGCTTTCTCATACGATGTAATTAACACTATAGTTGTGACTGATTTTCAATGGAATGGCTGTCTCTCTTTTTATTATTGCCTCGTAATCTTAGGATCCAGCCATCCATAGATTATATCTACAAAAATATTAATTATTATAAACAAGGTGGCGATTACCAGGACAGCTCCCATAATAACGGGTAAATCAAGGGTGTTCAAGGCATTGACTATTTCTTTTCCAAGTCCGTTCCAGCCAAAAACATACTCCACGAAAACCGCTCCGGCAAGCATGGAGGCAAACCATCCTGAAATAGCAGTTACCACGGGATTCAGAGCGTTTTTTAACGCGTGTTTCCTGATTACCTGATAAAACGACAGTCCTTTTGCCTTCGCGGTGCGAATGTAATCCTGATCCAAGACTTCCAACAAGGAATTTCGCATCAACTGGCTCACCACGGCAAGGGGTCGTATGCCCAAGACAATCGCGGGAAGGATCAAATTTTTCCATTGAAGGTGTTTTCCATTCCCAAAATCATCAACCTCATACAGACTGCCTGTCATGTTCAATTGGGTGTATTTGTGAAGCAAAAAACCAAATATCCAGGCAAAGAGTATCGCACTGAAAAACGACGGAACGCTCATTCCCAAGGTACTGATCAATTGAACCAATTTGTCGATAAAGCCATCCTTAAAAAGTACGGAGACAATTCCCAGCACAATCCCGATGATCATAGCGATTACAATAGCGGAAACGGCGAGCACAAAAGTATTTGGAAGCGTTTCGGCGATGACCTCGCTCACTTCTTTCCCGTTTTTTTGGAAGGATTCCCGTAAATAGGGAAGCTTTAAAACCACATTTACACGGTTGATGGAAAACAATTTGGTGGCAGCGTATTTTCCTTGGGACAGATAAGTGTAATCTTTTGGGTTCTTACTGTGAAAAGAAATTGGCGATAAATCGTTTAGATACCTTACATATTGTACTGAAACCGGTTGATCAAACCCATACTTCTTCTTGACGATGGCCAGTTGTTCGGCAGTTTCATTTTGGCCCAGCATCATTCTCGCAGGATCTCCCGGGAGAATAGTAAAGAGCATAAAAATAACCGTTATCACTCCCAACAGGGTCAATAGGGCATATCCCACCTTTTGAAGTATGTAGCCAGCCACCTCTTACCCTTGGTTTATTTGCTCCATAGTGAGGGGTTCATACTGAAAGCCCTCTCCAAAAAGCTGTTTTGCATATTCTTCAATAGTACTGTCGAAGCCAGCTTCCGCTCTTCTTTCATTGACCGTTTCAGGATTTTCTATAGGCCAGATAAATTTTCTGTCTCCTTCCATTCTGCCTTGGGTGCCATATAACTGCGGTTTGTTTTCATTCATCAAATACCGATCTTCCATCATGGCCACCAATCGAAACGGCAACTCTCCCTTTTGTCCCGCATCTTTTATAAGAGGCAAGTACTGCCCAATTCTTTCCGGGTTGTGCTGTAACACATTCCAAGCGACGGTATTGGTAGGCTCTCCTACCAGGGTTTTACCCGGGTAACCTTTTGAATTGAATATCTCTTCCACATAAATAAAATTTACACTGTCGATCACGGCCTGCATTTTCCAAAGGTCACCACTGTATTCGGCTTCGCTCATGCCCATTTGCTTTCCTAGTTCAGCGCGGGCCTCCAGGGATTCTTCATGCATTAATCTTCGATATTTTTGATCCATAATCGCAATGCTATCGAGCCGGCGCTTCATCGATAAATCCAATTGGGGCCTTGCATTTTCTACGGGTGGAAGTTTTAAATCTTCCGCATCATTCCAATGAAGTTTTTGTTTTATGGTCCCTCTGTCCAATTCCAAAATTCCAGGATTACTCCGAACAATGGTCTTTAGAGTAGTTTCATCACAGAAATAAAATTTAAAATTCAAGTTGTATTCTTCTACCAAAGCTTCCGTTGTATTTTGTGAAGATGCAGAAAGGCCGATGACGTTATACCCATTCCTTAAAGCTTTGTCGGTCACCCTTTTTATGGGAATATATCCGTCTTTTTCAGTATTCCCCAAGCTATAGGCAATAATGACCACGAGGTTTTCTTCATCCAAAAAATGCGATGTGAAATCCTCCCCGTCCCGTTCCATTGTAAAATCATGGATAGGAGGCGTGTATCCCTCTTGGATCATTTTGGTGTCCACATCTATAAATTCGCCATCCACTTTTGGATAATCTCCATGGGTAGTTATAGTCTTTTCCTCCCCGTTTACATTAAATTTCCATTTATATTCAAAAATAGGCTGGGGAGCATCTTCGGGGACCGTCATTCCCTCTTTTATATTGGCCCCAATTTTATAGGGACGAAAATCTATTATGGGCAAGTGTTGCAATACATAATAGGTAATCGCAAGACAGACTACAAAGGATGCAAAAACTAAAATACTTCGAATATTCCGTGTGAAAAATGGCTGGATGTATTTACGCCCAAAGACCAAGATAAGAATCAAGACCAGCAGCACAACATCCTTACTGAATGATTCCCACGGTGTGAGGGGAATCGCATCGCCAAAACAGCCGCAATCGGTAACCTTATTGAAGTACGCCGAATAAAACGTCAGGAAGGTAAAAAACACTATCATCAAAAGAAGAGCCCAAAGCGTAAAGCGTTTTAGATACCCCAACAGTAGGAAAACACCCAACAGCACCTCCAATATCACCAGAAAAATGGCTATCAAAAGAGCATAAGGGACCAGAAATGTGAGGTCCAACACCTCTGGCACAAAATAATCCTTCAGTTTAAACGAAAAACCTACAGGATCATTGAGCTTTATCAAACCACTGAAAATAAAAAGCACTCCTACTATTGTTCTGGCTATTCCCACTAAGTATTTCATAAATTCTATAATTTTTAAAAATTCCAAATTCCAAAACCCAAATTCCAAAGACGGAAGGATACATTTAAACAGCTATTCAAATTTTTTAATGATCGCTGAAATCATTTTTCCAGGGGTTCCGCTTCGTCGAATTGCCGAAAAATGCAAGCTTCCCTATTTCAATTTATGGTTAGATTCCGTTTTTTGAGGGCATCAATCCAACACCTTAACGGAAAACTTTATTTTTTCTCCTCCTTCTCCTCTTTTTCTTCCTGTTCTTCCTCCAAATGGATCAATGCAAACACCGCATAATTGACCATATCCTGATAATTGGCGTATACACCCTCTGAAACCAAGGTTTTCCCTTTATTGTTTTCCATCTGTTTTACTCTAAGCACCTTCTGAAGTATCAAGTCTGTCAACGAGCTTACCCGCATATCCCGCCATGCCTCACCGTAATCGTGATTTTTATCCAACATCAGCTGTTTGGTTTCGGCAACATGCTCATCATAAAGCTGAGTAGCCTCTTCCAAGGAAAGATCGGGCTGAGTGGCAATCCCTTTTTTTAGTTGGATCAAGGCCATCAGGGAATAATTGACAATTCCTATAAATTCACTGGCTTCATCCTCCTCAATTTTCTGTTCTACATTTTCCTGTAAACCGCGAATGCGCTGTACCTTGATAAAAATTTGATCCGTGAGGGACGGAAGCCGCAGGATGCGCCATGCACTTCCGTAATCATGCATTTTGCTGACAAACAGTGCCCTGCATTTTTCTATCTGGTCGTTGTATTGATTTGAAGTGTCCCTCATATACGAAGTCTAAGATTTTGCGTAAATTTCGCTTAAATTAATCAATTTAAAAAATTGCAGACCCTTAATTGCCGCGGCACACTCATAGACCTCTCCATTCCAAAAGTGATGGGAATTATCAACGTAACCCCAGATTCATTCTATGATGGCGGGAAAAGTTTTTCAAATAAAGATATTTTGCTCCAAGCTGAAACCATGATTTCCGAAGGGGCAGATTTTCTGGATATTGGAGGCTACAGTAGCCGATCCGGAGCAGCTGATATTTCTGAAACGGAAGAGATCCAACGGGTAACCGAGGCCATCGCCTCTATATTAAAAAGATTCCCCCACATCCCTATTTCTGTCGATACGTTTAGAAGTGAGGTTGCCAAGGCGGCAGTTGGGGCAGGTGCCTCAATGATAAACGACATCTCTGGTGGCGACTTAGACGAAAGAATGTACAATACCACTGCAAGACTACGAGTCCCCTATGTTCTGATGCACATGCGCGGCACTCCCAAGACCATGGCAAAGCTCACAGATTACGAAAATGTGACCTTGGAGGTCATTGCCAATCTATCAGAAAAAATAGCCTTAGCGAGGGCAGCGGGAATTAGTGATATTATTGCCGATCCAGGTTTCGGTTTCGCGAAAACACGGAGCCAGAGTTTTGAGCTGATGAAAAACCTCGAGCTCTTCAAAAACCTGGATGTTCCAATTCTGGCAGGTGTTTCAAGGAAATCCTTTATCTATAAAACCTTGGGAACAACCCCGGAACACGCCCTGAACGGGACCACAGTGCTCAATACCGTCGCACTTTTGAAAGGCGCTTCTATTTTGCGGGTCCACGATGTAAAAGAGGCAAAGGAATGTATAGAATTACATAAGAACCTCAATTCTGAATGGGTTATCATTTGATTTTTTAAATTACTTTTACAAAAACAGACAGCCTTGGATTTTCTCGATATACGGATAATAGATATAGTGGACATTGTCTTAGTAGCTTTCTTGCTCTATTATCTCTATAATTTGGTAAAGGGAACGGTAGCGATCAATATTTTGGTGGGAATCATCATTGTATACGCCATTTATGTAGTTACTCAGCTACTGGAAATGGAACTGCTGAGTAAAATCCTGGGAGGATTTCTGGGAGTGGGCATGTTTGCGCTTGTGGTGGTGTTCCAGCCCGAGATTCGAAAGTTTTTATTGATGCTGGGCTCTACAAATTTCAATGCGCGAAAGCGGTTTCTAAAACAATTTCGGTTTCTGGGCACTGACCGAGGCCCAAAGACAAACTTGGAAGCGATCATTGCCGCCTGCAAAAAAATGTCGGCGACCCATACAGGAGCTTTGATTGTAATCCAACGCAACAATAGCCTGGATTTTGTTAAAAACACAGGAGACAAAATGAATTTGGAGGTCAACCAACCTATTATTGAAAGTATTTTCTTTAAAAACAGCCCCTTACACGACGGAGCTCTGATAATTGAAGAAAATAGGATTACGGCAACACGTGTAATTCTACCTGTTTCAAACGACCGGAATATTCCGCACCGATTTGGGCTTAGACACAGGGCTGCACTAGGAATCACTGAAAAAACCGATGCGGTTTCCTTAGTCGTTTCGGAAGAAAACGGACAGATTTCCTATTTAAAGGACGGTGATTTTGTACTCTTTGAAGACACAGATGAATTGTTAAAGATCCTGAAGAAGGATTTGAGCTGAAAAAGTTGGTTTATAGCCTACAATTCACAACTGGGGCACTTCCCATATCCCACTTTAGACAGGTAATTCCAAAAGAAAAGAAAGGTATAATACTAAAAATCCTTTAGGGAACGAACCCGACTTTTATGCCGCGAAGTTTATAAGGGGTGGGCTCGGAAATCGGAAAGCTATATCGCCTGCTCCTTTAAAAACTGGACCTCATAGAGGTTTCTATAGAAACCATTCCCTATTTTCAACAGTTCCTTATGGGTACCTATTTCCACTATTTTTCCCGCGTCCATGACGATTATTTTATCAGCCTTTTTTATAGTGGCCAATCGATGTGCGATAACGATGGAGGTCCGGTCTTTGGTTAATTTATCCGTGGCGGTCTGTATCATCTCCTCTGAATAGGTATCTACTGAAGAAGTGGCCTCATCAAGCACTAAGATACTTGGCTTACTAACATACGCGCGAAGGAACGAAATCAATTGCCGCTGGCCAGACGAAAGCATGCTGCCCCGCTCCTTCACGTTATAGTGATACCCCCCTGGAAGGGATTGAATAAATTTATGCACCCCTATTTTCTTGGCGGCTTCTATGACCTCTTCTTCAGAAATGCCGGGGTTTTCAAGGGTAATGTTGTGCAATATGGAATCGGCAAAGAGAAACACATCCTGGAGTACCACGGCAATCTGATTTCTTAGGCTAGCCAGCTTGTAATCTTTGATATTGATTCCGTCAATCAAAATCTCCCCTTTGTCGATCTCGTAAAAACGGCTCAGCAGATTGATAATCGTACTTTTACCGGCACCTGTTGCTCCTACAATGGCAACTGTTTCCCCGGGATTGGCCTTGAACGAAATTCCCTTGATCACCTCCTCGTCCGGGTTATATCCAAAATAAACCTCCTTGAATTCAATTTCCCCTTTGGTGCTTGTATAATCTATCGTACCGGTATCGGCAATGTGCGATTTGGTATCCAGGATCCCAAAAACCCTATTGGCAGCGACCATTCCCATTTGTAGGGTATTAAACTTATCTGCTATTTGGCGCAATGGCCTAAACAGCATTTCGGCGTATTGAATAAAGGCAGTAATGATACCCAGGGTAACCACACCTCCTCCAATGGCGTTCAGGCCCCCGTACCACACCACCAATCCCGTGGCCACCGCCCCGGTCATCTCGGCAATGGGAAAGAAAATAGAGTTATACCAAACCGTTTTGATCCAAGCACTTCTATGTTTTTTATTTATTTCCTTAAAACGGTCATATTCCGTTTTTTCACGGGTGAAAATATGGACTATCTTCATGCCCGTAATACGTTCCTGTACAAAGGAATTGAGGTTTGCCACTTGGTTCCGAACATCTTCAAAGGCAACTTTCATCGCTTTTTGAAAGACTCGTGTTGCATACAATATAAATGGAAGTACAATAAAAACAATCAGCGACAGTCGCCAGCTCTGGGTGAGCATAAACCCGGCGATGACAATCATTTTCAGCAAATCACTGATGATCATAAAAAGCCCCTCGCTAAAGATGCTGGAAATGGTCTCCACATCGTTTACTGCTCGAGTGGTCAATCTTCCCACTGCACTTTTATCAAAGTACTGCATCTTAAAGCTGATCATCAACCGGAAAAGCCTCTGCCGTAAATCTCGAATAACGCTCTGCCCCAACCAGTTGGTATAGAAGATAAATGCAAATTGAAAGACGACCTCAAGTAGCAGGACGACCAGCATCAATACCACATACTTTAAAAATCCCTGGGCATCCTTGGGCACAATGGAATCGTCAATGGCAAGTTTTAAAAGAAACGGTCGCAAAACTGCAAGCCCAGACATTATTATTGCGGCAAGGGCGACAAAATAAAACACCAAGCGATATGGCCGGGTAAAGGCCAACAAGCGCTTAAAGAGCTTAAAATCGAATGCGTTGCCGGTATTTCTTGACACTTCTTTGTTAATTCGTTGACTGGTCCAATTAGGGATCCGTCGATCATTTTTCCCGTTTCACTCCTGCGCCCAAGCCATTGGTATAATTGTCTTGGACTTTCTAAACAATACTTGTATCAGTCTTATTCCTATTCCTTAACTCTCTTTAAAGATCGCTTTCGGATACTCTACTTTAGTTAAATACAAACCCTTTGCCGGAGCCGAGGCGCCAGCCTTTTCCCTGCTCTTGCTGTCTAATATATCCTGAAATTGATCCAGGGAGGTCCTCTCCCATCCAACGTCCAGCAAGGTTCCTACAATGGCCCGGACCATGTTCCGCAAAAAGCGGTCCGCGATAATGGTAAAAATAAGTTTATTTTCAGTGCGTCTCCAACTCGCTTCCTTTATTTTACAATTATAGGTTTTTACATCCGTCCTGGAGCGTGAAAAACATTGGAAATTGACATGGTACAATAATCTCTCGGCGGCCCGGTTCATCAAATCCAAAACGGGCAGTTTATGGATAGTAAAGGCAAAATCTTCGAGAAATGGATCCTTTTCCAGAGAAATGAGATATTGATATTCCCTTCCCACGGCATCAAATCGGGCATGGGCATCATCCTTGACCGGAATGATGTTTCGCACAGCAATGTCTTTCGGCAGAAACGAGTTTAACCTATGGATTAAGTTATCCTCGGTTTTTATTTCCTCAAAATCAAAATGAGCAAAAAGTTGCTTCGCATGCACCCCCGTATCAGTTCTTCCCGCACCTACAATTTTTATCTCTGTCCGCAATAGTGTGGAAAGGCTGTTCTCCAGAACCTCCTGTACAGAAATCTGATTCGGCTGGCGCTGGAATCCAAAATAATGTTTACCGTGATAGGCAATTTCAACAAAGTAACGCACTCTATATTTTTTGAGAATTGACAAAATTACAATTTACACAGTAGCATTTGTCATCATTGCAGAAAAACTTGGGAGGGATCCAATCCACCTAAATAGAGGTAGGTGAATTCTGAAATGGAAGGGCTTCAGAAGAAGTGACCCTTAAACATCCGCCATACTACAATATCTTAGTAACTTCGCGCATTAACCTTCTCATAGTCCATTTTGAAAAAAATCCTATTGCTCAGCGACACCCACGGTTACATGGATGAAAAAATCCTAAAACACGTAAAAAATGCAGATGAAGTATGGCATGCTGGCGACATTGGCAATCTTGCGGTCACAGATTCCATCAAGGCGTTGAAGCCTTTAAGGGCTGTATATGGCAATATTGACGATGCGCAAGCTCGCATGGAGTTTCCGCTGCACAACCGGTTTATGTGCGAAGAAATAGATGTTTGGATCACCCACATTGGAGGCTACCCTGGCCGATACAATCCTGAAATTCGACAAGAGCTATATTCCAATCCGCCCAGAATTTTCATTTGCGGACATTCCCATATTTTGAAAGTAATGCCAGATAAAAGCTTAGACCTTCTCCATATGAATCCCGGTGCGATTGGGAGATATGGTCTTCACACGGTTCGCACTATGCTGCGATTTGAGATCGATGGCCAGAAAATACAAAATCTGGAGGTTATCGAATTTGAGCGTCGGTAGAAATTTCTATTTTGCTACACAAATAGAAATTCACTCGGCCACCTTAGTTCAGTGCCACTACAAACATGGAGTTCGGATTTGGAGTTGGGCTTTTGAAGAGAAAACCAAAAAAACCCCCAAAGATGGCATTCTCTGGGGGTCTTGCACTAATATACCAGATTGGTTTACCGCAAACGATCAGCAGATTTTACAAGGTCTTCATCCCTTTTTATGGCCTTGTTGGCCAGCACTAAAAATACGATAGAAAAGACGGGAAGAATGACCCCAATACCCTTCTCAGAGACCATGGTCTCTCCGGATAAGGTGAGCGATCTGTATACGAAAACTCCCAGTAATACAAAGTTTGACAAAATATTTATACGGTTGAGCACAAACTGCCTTTGCCGATTTTTAAAGCTTCCTATGGAAATAATGGCCAAAGTTATGGAAAGAAGAATCAATACCAAAACCACAGGCTCATTGCGCTCGATGATTATTTGGCCATCTGTATCCAAAACTACAGGAAACCACATATATAGCGCGCCCATGATGATGGCAGAAATAACTAAATAAATGGTTTGTACACGCTGGATCATTTTTCAACAAATTCTATAATGGGCAAAAATACTCTTTCTTTTTAAAAAAAATAACAGTAGAATTTAAATTATTGTTGTATTATTGCAGTATCTATGCGTAACCAACTCAATCAAGGTTACTTAGTCTCCAAAAAAACTTTCAACATACTTTCCTTCTCAAAGGGACATAACAGTATCAACTTAAACTATAGTATTTTCTACATGTTTGAAATTTCAGAATTAAAGAAGAAAAAGCTGCCTGAACTTCAGGAAATTGCCAAAGAACTTAATGTGCCAAAATATCGCACTCAAAAAAAATTAGATTTGGTCTACCAAATTCTCGACTATCAAGCTGCAAATCCAAATGCGGTAAAGGCCGTGATAGCTTCCGAAGAAGCGCAAAAAGCCCCAGCCAAGACCGATAAGCCAGCACCGCCACCTGTTAGAGAGAGTAAGGATGGCAAGCCTCGTCAAGAGAAGGACAGCAAGTCCAGTGAGGCCAAAGACCAAAGACAAGCTCCTCAAAAGACCGATCCGCGCAGCAAAAAAACACAACCACAAAAGCAGCACCCCAGCAAGAAAACTGAGGATGACAAACGCTCTGGGGATGACAAACGCACGGGTCAGGACAAAAAGGACTACGACAAAAAACCGCAACACCAAAAACCGAGTTCCAGCTCGGCCGATAGCGATAGCCGACAGAAGCACCAACGAGGTGACAGTACTGATAGGCAAAAACACCAAAGCGGCAAACAAAAAGATGGCAATACCCACGATAGCAAAAATGGAAATAAAGATTCCCGAAATCGCTATCGCGAACCAGACTATGAGTTTGAAGGCATCATCGAGAGTGAAGGCGTATTGGACATAATGCAGGACGGCTATGGCTTTCTGCGTTCAAGTGATTACAATTACCTATCCTCCCCCGATGATATCTACGTGTCGCAATCGCAAATTCGATTGTTCGGATTAAAAACCGGAGATACCGTTTTGGGCGAAGTGCGTCCTCCGAAGGAAGGTGAAAAATACTTCCCTCTTATTAAGGTGAACAAAATCAATGGTCTAAATCCAAATGTAGTACGCGACCGTGTATCGTTCGAGCACTTAACGCCTCTTTTCCCACAGGAAAAATTCAATCTTGCAGATAAGCAAAGCACTATTTCAACCAGGATCATAGACCTTTTTGCTCCCATTGGAAAAGGGCAACGGGGGATGATCGTTTCGCAGCCCAAAACGGGGAAAACGATGTTGCTGAAAGATATTGCTAACGCAATCGCAGCTAATCATCCAGAGGTTTACCAAATTATTCTTTTGATCGATGAGCGCCCAGAAGAGGTTACCGATATGCAACGCAATGTAAGAGGCGAAGTGGTGGCCTCTACTTTTGACAAAGAGGCCAGCGAGCACGTACGCGTGGCAAACATTGTTATCGACAAGGCTAAAAGGCTGGTGGAATGCGGCCACGACGTGGTGATTCTCTTAGACTCCATTACCCGACTGGCCAGGGCCTACAATACCGTGCAGCCCGCCAGTGGAAAGATTTTGAGTGGTGGGGTTGATGCCAACGCACTTCACAAACCCAAACGATTTTTTGGAGCGGCGAGGAACATTGAAAACGGCGGTTCCTTAAGTATTATAGCCACCGCACTAACCGAAACCGGATCAAAAATGGACGAGGTTATTTTTGAAGAATTTAAGGGAACTGGTAACATGGAGCTTCAATTGGAGCGAAAACTCTCGAATAGGAGAATTTTCCCCGCCATTGACCTCACTTCTTCAAGCACCCGCCGAGATGACCTCTTGCTGGATGAAAATGTTATACAGCGGATGTGGGTATTGCGAAAATACCTGGCCGATATGAATCCCGTGGAAGCCATGGAATTTATCAATGACCGTATCAAGAACACCAGAAACAATGAAGAGTTTCTTATTTCGATGAACGGATAGAACCTTCCTAATTCATAATAATTAAAAATTCCCTTGGTCTTAGGCCAAGGGAATTTTTGTTTTAACAAATTTAAGTATAGCGTTAGGAATCGGAGGGTCTGTCGTTCGGATGACTGATTAAATATTCTTTTGGGAAAAGCAGTTTTATGTTTTCATAAGAATCCTGAAGTGCTTTCTGCGATTTTTCAAAATCTTTCCACCGTACTTTTTTGATGCCTTCAGCAGATTCGGGAACCAGGGGGCCCTCATAAGCACTAAACATTTCGTACCAGTACGTTATTTTGAGCCGAAACTTATTGTTGCGGGTAAAAACGTGATAGGTGGTCATAAGGAAATCGCGAATTTCAATATCCATGAGGCCCGTTTCTTCTTGAACCTCGCGGATGGCTGCCTGCCGGTAGGACTCATTCTTTTCTACTTTTCCCTTCGGAAGGTCCCATTTCTTATTTCTTCGGATAAATAAAATTTCTTTTTTATTGTTGTAGACAAGCCCTCCAGCGGCTTCAACCACTTTTATTTTTTTCCGCAAGAAGCGCTCAAGCTTTTCCGCATTTTTATGATACAGATTGACGTAAAGGAGCTCCCCGTTGTTTATTTTTCTTATCAGCTTCTTAAAATGCGCCTTTTTTAGGGGGATGGTGGTGTAGTGCTCCCCAATATTTTTTTCCGTAGAAAGAATAATGGGAATATCTTTTACAAAAACTTTATACATTTGTACAATGATATTAAACAAAGAAACGGCACAAAAGACTGCTGCATTGCTATTGCAAATTAATGCAATAAAATTACAACCACAAAACCCTTTTACCTGGGTATCGGGATGGAAATCTCCCATTTATTGTGATAATCGCGTTACGCTTTCCTATCCAACCATTCGGAATTACATACGGGAAAACCTTGCCAAGCAAATTGAGGAACTTTACGGAAGGCCCGAAATGATTGCGGGGGTGGCCACTGGGGCCATAGGAATTGGAGCTTTGGTAGCCGACTATTTAAACGTTCCTTTTTGTTATGTTCGCCCTGAGCCCAAAGGTCATGGCAGAAAAAATCAAATTGAAGGCCATTTAGAGCCCCACACAAAAGTGATCGTGGTGGAAGACTTGATCAGCACTGGAAAGAGCAGCTTGCAGGCCGTGGAAGCTTTAAAGGAATCGGAAGCCACTGTCAAAGGAATGATGGCGATTTTTAGTTATGGATTTGCCACAGCCGAGGAGAATTTTAAGAATGCCGGGATCACCTTGAACACGCTAAGCAATTATGAAATTTTATTGGAAGAAGCCGAAAAATCCAAATATATCAACTCTAACGAAATGGAACTTCTTTCCGAATGGAGGGAAAATCCAGAGACCTGGCACCCGTAGGGGAATTGCCGACAAGTCCAAATAACAAAACAGACACCCATACCCCATGAAACTCAACAGTAAGAAAGTAACAGTCAATAAATCGGCTTCAGATCTTTGCGATTATTTGACGGAGATAAAGAATTTTGAATCTCTTATGCCCGAAAATATCAGCAAATTCAAGGTCTTGAATGATAGAGCTTTCCTTTTCGCCTTAAAGGGAATGCCAGAAATAGCCCTGGAAGTGAAAGAGGTGCAAAAGCCCAACAAGGTGGTCCTCGGGGCGATAAGCGACAAAATTCCATTTTCACTCACAGGAAATATTGAAGAAGTTTCAGAAAACACCTCTACTATAGAATTATTATTTGAAGGCGAATTCAGCGGAATGATGGCGATGATGGTCAAGGGACCCATTTCAAAATTTATTGAAACCCTGGCTGGCAACCTGGAAAATCGATAGTTCCTTGAATTCCGTCCACAATGACGGAAATGGAAATCGATTTCAATAAATCATTTTCACTTCTTTAAACTGAAAGCTTTGAAGCTGTTTCTTTTCAGTTTCAATAAGGAGCTCTCCCCTATCGGAAACACCGCGAATCTCACCGTTAAAAGGTTTCCCTTGGGTATTTTCAAAAATCGCAATCTGGTCTTTTAGGAACAACCGTTCTTCATAGCGTCTTTTTATTTCAGAAAAATCCTTGTCCGGAATGCGATTCAAGCCCTTGAAAATCCTTTTGACGAGAATTTGAAAGACCTCTTCGGTATCAAAATCCTTATCCGTTGATAGTTTTAGAGAACCAGCTTGGGGCAAATGGGGAAAGGACAATTGGTTTACATTGATGCCAATTCCAATTATGGAATACTTTATAAAATGTCCTTCCAGCACATTCTCGATGAGAATACCCCCAATTTTCTTTCGGTCTGCCAATATGTCGTTTGGCCATTTTATTGAAATTTCGGGAATTCCCAACGCATCCATAGCCTCTGCAATAGCCAGGGAAACCTCCATGGCAACCGCAAACTGCTTTCCAACCTCCAGCCCCCTAAATTCCTTATAGGCGCTGAAAGTAAGGCTCAGCCCCTGTTGTGAAAACCATGTATTGCCCATTTGTCCCCTCCCCGCCAGTTGTCTTTCTGCAAGAATCACTGTTTCATCCGGGAGGGATGTTTCCTTGGCCAAATGTTTGAGATAGGTATTGGTAGAATCGGTGGCATTAAGTTTGATTATGTTCAAAACGATAATTATGTTTGGTATTACGCTTTTGAGCCTCACAAGAAACAAAAAAGTAATAACTTTGCGAAATAGAAAAAGAAAGATAATTAATGCAGAAAAAACAAGCTGAGACAGATCAACTTATCACTCAAATAATAGTAGGCATTGAAAATGTTAAGGGCCAGAATATCGAGATACTTGACCTTCGGGATATCGATAATACCGTCTGCGATTATTTTATAATCTCCGACGGAACTTCCAACACCCAAGTAAATGCTATTGTAAATTCCATTCAAAAATCCGTGGGCCAGGTTTTAAACGAAAAACCGTGGCACATTGAGGGCAGCGAAAACGCAGAGTGGATCCTTATGGACTACGTTCACGTAGTAGTACACGTTTTTCAAAAGCACATCCGCGAGTTTTATGACATTGAAGGACTATGGGGCGATGCAAAATCAGTTAAAATAGAAACAATACATTAAAAGAAAAGTTGCCTTATGGCTGAAGAAAATAAAAATAAAAAAAACGAGACGCGAAAGCCAAGACCGAATTACTACTGGATATACGCAGCGATAATCCTATTGTTTTTCGGTATCCAAATTTTTGGTGGTGGCAGCTGGTCTCAGCCCGAAAAGACAACGCAAGCCCAATTTGAAGAATTTTTGAAGGATGGGGATGTGAAAAAGGTGGATGTTCTCAATAAAAAGATTGCAAAAGTTTATCTCACAGATGCGGCAAAGGAAAAGGAAAGCCATAAAAGGAAGGGGGACACCCCTGCCTTTCTTGCTCCAGGCCCAAACGATCCCGATTATCAATTTGAATTTGGGGATCTTCAAAATTTTGAAAATTCCTTTCAACAAATCAAACAGGAATACAACCTTTCCACCAAAATGGAATGGCACACTGAATCCAATGTGTGGGGCGATATCTTAATGGGCATATTGCCGTTCGTCATCATTATTGCCATCTGGATTTTCATCATGCGCAGAATGTCGGCAGGAGCTGGTGGCGGTGCAGGGGGCCAATTATTCAATATTGGAAAGTCAAAGGCCAAATTATTTGACGAAAAGACCGATATCAAGACATCGTTTAAGGATGTTGCCGGTCTTGAAGGGGCCAAAGAAGAAGTACAGGAAATTGTCGACTTCTTAAAAAATCCTGATAAATACACCTCGCTCGGTGGAAAAATACCTAAAGGAGCCTTGTTGGTGGGCCCTCCAGGAACGGGAAAAACCCTTTTGGCCCGGGCTGTAGCCGGAGAGGCCAAAGTGCCGTTCTTCTCGTTGTCCGGATCCGATTTTGTTGAAATGTTTGTAGGGGTGGGTGCATCAAGAGTACGCGACCTCTTTAAGCAGGCAAAGGACAAAGCACCCGCGATAATATTTATCGATGAGATAGATGCCATTGGACGAGCTCGTGGCAAAAGCAATTTCTCGGGCAGTAACGACGAGCGGGAAAACACGCTTAACCAGCTACTAACCGAAATGGATGGTTTTGGCACCAATACCAACGTTATTGTGTTAGCTGCCACTAACCGAGCCGATGTTTTAGACAAAGCCCTGATGCGCGCTGGCCGTTTTGACAGACAAATATATGTTGATCTGCCCGATGTACGAGAGCGCAAGGAAATCTTTGAAGTCCATTTACGACCCATTAAAAAGGATGAAGAGCTCGACACAGAGTTTCTTGCCAAACAGACTCCCGGTTTTTCTGGAGCCGATATTGCCAATGTATGTAATGAGGCTGCATTAATCGCCGCCCGAAATGGTAAAAAATCGGTGGGAAGACAGGATTTTCTCGATGCTGTAGACCGAATTGTCGGCGGTTTGGAAAAGAAGAACAAAATAATGACATTGGACGAAAAGAAAGCCATCGCCTTTCACGAAGCAGGACATGCCACCGTAAGCTGGATGCTGGAACACGCAGCGCCCTTAGTAAAAGTTACTATAGTGCCTCGGGGCCAATCCTTGGGAGCTGCATGGTATTTACCAGAGGAACGATTGATTATACATCCAGAGCAAATGCTGGATGAAATGTGTGCCGCATTGGGTGGCCGTGCCGCCGAAAAGGTAATTTTTAACCGCATATCCACGGGCGCCCTTAGCGACTTAGAAAAAGTAACTAAGCAGGCGCGCGCCATGGTGACCATATACGGATTGAACGATAAAATTGGAAACCTTACCTATTACGACAGCAGTGGGCAATCTGAATACAACTTTACAAAACCGTACAGTGAAAAAACGGCAGAGCTCATTGACAAGGAAATTTCAAACCTAATAGAGGAACAATACCAGCGAGCGGTTAAAATCTTGGAGGAAAACAAGGAAAAATTGACCGAATTAGCAAATGTTCTCTTGGAAAAAGAGGTAATCTTTAAGGACAACCTACAAAAAATCTTTGGCGATCGTCCGTTTGAAGTGCCGGAAAAAGTAGAGCGGATCGCTACAACCTAACGGTATGCGCTATAAGAGGAGCCATCCTCAAACTAAATTTTAAAGATGCCCAGTTAACTTAGATTTTATATCTTTGATGAGAAACGCATTTATGAACTCCTCAATGAATTATTAATGAGCCTATTCAAAAGACTTTTATTCCCCAATTATAAGTCGGAAGATAAGGCTAAAAGAGCCAATAAACCCGAGCATAGCAGCTATTATCCTGAACAAAAACTTCCTGTAGATGAAAAGTTTACCTACAATTTTAAAAATAATGGTGGTAAATTTATTTACTGTGAAAATTGGGATGAGATAACCGATGCCTTCGACAATATAATGCTGGAGAATGACTGGTATGAGCAGGACGTATTTTGTGTGAACGACCAGCTCAGTAAAAAATTTGACGGCTTCAATTTACATTTTACCAAGAATCCCGGATCAAAATTCTTTCTTTCTACCTGCGAATCTCTCATTGCCAACACCGGAGCCATTCTTCTCTCCTCAAATCAGGTGAAAGAAAAAAAATTGAAAGAACTCCCGTTTAATGTAATCATCTTTGCCACAACCAGTCAGTTAGTGGAGAACATCAGTGAGGGGCTGCGTATAATCAAAAACCAAAGTGAGGGATATATCCCCAGTAACATTACTACCATACAAGACTTCGAGACCGAAAAAGAAAAGGATTTTATGAGTTATGGAAGTAGCACAAAAAACCTATATTTGTTGCTACTGGAAGACTTATAATATGAAGGAAATTCTCGTACGGACCATTTCAGGCATATTGTACATTTCGATTATCGTTTTCGCGATGTTTACCTCTCGGGAGTGGTTTATGGGACTTTTTTTCGTGCTGGCCATCATCACCTTAAGCGAGTATTTGAAATTGGTCCATCTTACCAGTTATCTCGCCTATTTTCTTTTGGCGGCATGCTTTTATTTCTTGAGTTACAACGTGCTGGACACGGGGGCTGTCTACCTCTTTCTTATTTTAAGTGGCTTTGTCAACCTATATCTTTTAAAAGATGTTCTCTGGACGAGCAAAATCCCGATGTTTGAAAAAAAGAAATACATCACAGTTATTTTTTACATCATCAGCGGGTTTGTATTTCTCACCCTTATCCCCGTTTTAAATGTGGATGGACTTTTTATGCCGCATATTATTGTGGCCGTTTTTATTTTAATGTGGGCCAATGATACCTTTGCCTTCCTTATCGGGAAGAATTTTGGCAAACATAAATTGCTGGAGCGGGTTTCACCCAAAAAAACGATTGAAGGTTTTATTGGAGGTTTGGCCGGCAGTGTAATAGCAGGATTTATTATCTTTAAGGTTATCGAAATCTACCATCCCATGGAAACTATAAGATATCCCCTGTGGTCTTGGATTGTTATGGCGATGATCGTTTCCATTTTTGGAACCATCGGCGATCTAATACAATCTAAATTTAAGAGGCAAGCGGGCGTCAAGGACAGTGGGATTATCATGCCCGGACACGGAGGGTTATACGATCGGTTAGACAGTATAATCTATGCAAGCCCATTTGTATATGCATTTTTATTAATAGTGGACCATGTTTCATAAAGAAGGATTTAAAATAATAATCATCGCCCTTTTTATCGTCATCGGGTTAAGCCTCCTGGCTAATATCTTCATTGAAGATCCAAACACTCGTGGTGGAATTATCATAACCTTGATAATCCTCTTGCTTTTGATATTACAGTTTTTTCGAAACCCAAAACGCAACTTTTTGGTGCATCCCGATTATGTGTTATCGGCCGTAGATGGTAAGGTGGTAGTAGTGGAAGAAGTATTTGAAAAAGAGTATTTCAACGACAAACGCATTCAAGTATCGGTCTTTATGTCCCCAATAAATGTACATATTACCCGTTATCCTGTTAGTGGAAAAGTGGTGTATAGCAAATATCATCCAGGAAAATATTTAGTGGCCTGGCACCCTAAATCGTCAGAAGAAAATGAACGCACCACGGTGGTGGTAAGAAATGAAAAATTCGGGGATGTGTTGTATAGACAAATAGCGGGTGCCATGGCAAAACGAATAGTGAATTATGCCAAGGTAAACCAAGAGGTAGAGCAAACTGATGACAGCGGCTTTATAAAATTCGGATCTCGTGTGGATATTTTTCTCCCTCTTGATGCCAAAATAAAAGTAGCCCTAAACCAAAAAGTAAAAGGAGGAATTACTATAATAGCTGAGAAATAATGGATTCTGAAGAGTTGGATATTGCCTTTCGCCGGGCAGTACAGAGCATAAACGAACACAAGGAGCCTTTTCCCGCAGATGTACTGTTGCGCTTATACGCTTATTACAAACGCGCCACAAATAACGACCATGGGCCCAGTGGCAGAAAACCACATATTTCTGCATTTAAAACCAATGCCCTTTTTCAAACTCGGGGACTTACCAGTGAGGAAGCGAAGAAATTATATATTGAGGCCGTAAAACAGTATTTTCTATACAGGAAGTAGGGAAAGCCATTGCCCACTCCCCTGCCTATTTAAAAATAGCCCCCTACGTTTAAACAATAAAAAACACGCCCCGATCGCGAAGGAATTCTGAGGAAAAAGATTTCGATCTCTTCCTGAAGCACGATACTTATCAAAGTGGGTTCCAAATGATCCAAAAACTTTCCAATGACAATCAGGCATAGTATATGATTAGGGCTGCGATTCATCTGCATTGAAAAACATCCCAATTCTCTATTGAACTTTATTTTAATCCTTGAAGACTGGACTTTAAGGTTTCAATCTTTGCCAAGGCATCTGCTTCCTTTTGCCTTTCCATTGCTACCACCTGCTTTGGCGCACCGCTTACAAAACGTTCGTTTTTTAATTTCCCTTGCACACTTCTTAAGAATCCTTCGGTATATTTCAACTCCTCTGTGAGCTTGGCTATTTCTTCCGCTACGTTGATCGCTCCGGAAGTGGGAATAAAGTACTCATTGCTTTTTACCCGAAAAGTCAGGGCGCCATCCAATTTCGCCGCAATATAATTTAGAGCCGAGATATTGCCCAGTTTTGAAATGAGCACATCAAATTGTTTGGAGTTCTCCTCATGGCGTATAACGCAAAGTTCAATGGAATCCTTAAAAGATATATTTTTTTCTTTCCGAAGGGTACGGATCTTGGAAATTACCTCGGAAGCAAATTCGAAATCTTTTATAATCTTTTCGTTATACGAAGTAATCGCTGGCCATTTGGATATTATCAAAGCTTCCGAGATATCCCGTTGCGTGATGTGCTGCCATATTTCTTCGGAAATAAATGGTACAAATGGGTGCAAAATCTTTAGGTTTGCTTCTAAAATGGAAATAACTGCCAAATAGGTCTTCTCCGAAATCGATTGGCCGAAGGGGGGTTTGACCATTTCCAAGAACCAGGAACAAAAATCGTCCCAGATCAGTTTATAGGTAGCCATAAGCGCATCACTGATGCGATATTTTCCGTAATGGTCTTCTATTTCCGCCAAGGATTTTTGAAACTTATTCTTATACCATTCAATTGCAATCACATCACTTTTGGGCTGTTCTGTATCTATTGAAACTTCCCAGCCGTCTATTAGACGATAGGCATTCCATATTTTATTTACAAAGGAACTTCCCTGTTTGCAAAGTTCTTCTTCAAACATCAAATCGTTTCCCGCTGGGGAGCTCAACAACATCCCTACCCTAACACCGTCTGCCCCATAAGTATCCATCAATTCTATAGGGTCTGGCGAGTTACCCAGGGACTTGCTCATCTTTCTGCGTTGTTTATCCCGAACAATTCCCGTTAAATACACATTGTTAAACGGTCTTTCATTTCGGTATTCATACCCTGCCATTATCATCCTGGCCACCCAAAAGAATAATATTTCGGGTGCAGTAACTAAGTCGTTGGTAGGATAGTAATAGTTGATTTCCCTGTTATCGGGATCCAAGATCCCGTTGAAGACGCTGATAGGCCAGAGCCAAGAGGAAAACCAAGTATCAAGGGCGTCGGGATCCTGTTTTAAGTCGCTACTTTGCAGTTGATAATTCCCTGTTTTTTTACGGGCGAGCTGTACTGCTTCCTCTTGGGTTTCGGCCACGACAAAGTCTTCTTTTCCGTCGCCGTAAAAATAGGCCGGAATCTGCTGTCCCCACCAAAGTTGTCTGGAGATGTTCCAATCCCGTACATTTTCCATCCAGTGACGATAGGTGTTCACAAATTTGTCTGGCACCAAATTTACTTCCTTTTCAAGAACGGCATCCAAAGCCGGTTGCGCCAATTCCTTCATCTTAAGGAACCATTGGTCACTGAGTTTGGGCTCAATCACTGCACCGGTACGTTCGCTCGTACCCACTTTGTGCAAATGGCTCTCAATTTTTGAAACGACCCCGAGATCTTCCAGTTCTTTTACAATTTCCTTTCGGACCGTAAAACGGTCTTTCCCTTCGTAATGCAATCCATAGCCGTTAAGGGTTCCGTCATCATTTAAAATATCAACTATCTCAAGGTTGTGCTTATCACCCAGCATTTTGTCGTTCTCATCGTGCGCAGGTGTCACTTTAAGGCATCCCGTTCCAAATTCCACATCCACGTATTCATCTTCAATGATAGGCACTACCCTATTGCACACCGGAACGATTGCTCTCTTGCCCTTTAAGTGTGTAAACCGCTCATCATTGGGATTGATACACACGGCGGTATCGCCCAAAATAGTCTCGGGCCTAGTTGTTGCAATTGTCAGTGTATCATCACTTCCCTCAATCTTATAGTTTAAATAGTACAGATTTCCTTGTTTCTCCTCATAGATAACTTCTTCGTCAGACAAGGTTGTCTGTGCCTGGGGGTCCCAGTTCACCATTCGATAGCCGCGATAGATTTTACCCTTGCGGTATAAATCGACAAAAACCCTGATTACCGAGGCCGACATTTGCTCATCCATAGTAAATTTGGTGCGGTCCCAATCGCACGAGGCTCCCAGTTTTTTTAGCTGTTCTAGGATGATTCCTCCGTGTTTGTGGGTCCAATCCCAGGCGTGGTCGAGAAATTCCTCACGGGAAAGGGTGGACTTATCAATTCCAGCAAGTTTTAATTTAGCTACTACTTTGGCCTCTGTGGCTATGGAAGCGTGATCGGTGCCCGGCACCCAACACGCGTTGTAACCTTGCAAGCGCGCCCGACGGATCAAGACATCCTGCAGGGTATTGTTCAGCATATGCCCCATATGCAACACCCCGGTAACATTGGGGGGTGGAATTACAATAGTGTATGGCGTTCTTTCATCAACTTCGGAATGAAAATAATGATTTTCCATCCAGTAGTTATACCACTTGGTTTCAATGTGTTTTGCGTTATATTTTGCTTCTAAAGCCATACTTTGGTCTGGTATTTGAATAGATATATGCAAAAGTAGATATATCTGTAGGATAATAAAAGTGAATGTTTTATTTTGCAGGTTGTATAAAAGTTACATACTTTAGCATCACTAAAATCAAAAAATCATGAAAAAATTAGTTCTTATGGCTCTTGTCGCCTTTATCGGTTTCACCGTTAATGCGCAACAAGCAAAGATTTCTTTTAAAAATGAAACAGTAGATTACGGAACCATAACAAAAGGCAGTGATGGTGTACGTGAATTTGAGTTCACGAACACCGGCGATGCGCCTCTGATTATAACAAATGTAAAGTCTAGTTGTGGATGTACAGTACCAAAAAAACCGGACGGACCCATCGCTCCAGGTGAGTCCAGCACTATCCAGGTGAAATATGATACCAACCGGGTGGGACCCATCAGAAAAACCATTACAGTAACCTCCAATGCAAGCGAACCTATGGTAGCTTTGAAAATAAAAGGAGAAGTGATAAAGGAAGCCGGTAGCGTCCTGGAAAAAAGTTAATCTGCATTAATCACCATTTTATAAGCTCCAAAACCCCATTTACTTGGGGTTTTTTATTGAAATACACTTTTGAGGTAGAATTTAAACTTTTGAGTCTTGCCGTTCCGGTTGATTTCCATTGTTATTTTTCTTCCCTCCTCACTGGAGAATAAATCGATCAGCTCATAGAGCTTATAGCCATAGCTCGGTTTTCCATTTATGGATACCACCTCATCTTCCTTCTCAATCCCAGCCAGGTAAGCCGCAGATCCTTCCCTCACATTCACAACAACATAACGGGGAGCCAATGAAAATAGAAATTGCGTGACCACGGGAATGGCAGTTCCCCGCAGGGTGCCATCAGAATCAAATCGCCCGGTATTTATCACCGTAAGCTCTTCTTTCCGTACCAGCTCCCACCCCTCCTGTTCAAGAGTAAGGCCACTCATATTGTAATGGAATGGTTCGCGGAAAAAGCGGTTTTTCTTAAATCGAATTATCTTATTCCCGTAATCGAAGGTCACGGTGAACCGGCGCAGAAACCCTCCCCCTATGCTTCCATCCCTATCTGCGTAAACACGAGCCCTGGTGATCGCCACTTCCTGGGGAAAAGAGGTGTTGACATTTTTAAGGTGGAAATTCCCCAGAATCAATTTAGGAATTCGACTGCGTTTTCCGAAAATATCGCCCCCTAAGCCAAGGCCCAAGAAATCATTAAAATAATTTTTAGGATTCTCCTTGATAAAATCCGCCTCGTCAAATAGCCACAATACATCGCTACTCCCGGAATCTACCAATAAGGTCACTTCCCTTTGAACTGAATCGGACATTGTGAGAAGATTGACAAAAGGCTTTTCACCCTCAAAATGCAAGGGAATGTCTTCACACCTCCGGCATCTGGGCAAAGTATATCTTTGGGGATTATACACGGTAATCCTCTCGGAAGAATAGTTGATTTTCACAATAAAGTTTTCAAAAAAATCATTCCCCATAATTCCGTGAATAGGAATTCCCATTCTCGGCGAGAAATTAAGGCTACTGTCAAAGACCACGTACAAAGAATGATTGGTATCCACGGTGTTGCCTACTTCCATGATATTGCCCACGCTCCTCAGAGCCTCTACCGACCCTCCGGGGCCCAACCCTTGTAAACGAACGGGAGTGGTATTGCGAAGTTGAAGGCTATCTGTCGTTTCCAAACTAAAAAGTATGGTTGAACTTACCCCGGTATCAAGAATAAAGGATAGTTCGGTGCCATTGATCTTTACGTCCACAACAGGCAAATTGTTGACCAATTCAAACTTGATGCGATCTTTTCTTTTGTTGCTTTTAAGGTTGAACCCACTTTGGGCAGTGAGTGAAAAAGAAAACCACAGGAAGGGAATATAAATTAGGAAATTTCGCAAAAGGATTTTCAATATTTTTATGTTATTCTTGAAGATAGGAAAAATTGATGAATGTAGGATGGAGGCATATCGAATTGTGAAATAAATTTCGCAACTTTGCGCCAAATAAAACGATTATGCCTTCAGTGTCACAAAAAGGAAAAAACATGCCGGAATCACCTATCCGGAAGTTGGTTCCTTATGCCGAAAAAGCTTATAAAGCAAACAAAACAGTTTACCATTTAAACATTGGGCAACCGGATATCAAAACGCCTGAAATTGCTATGGATGCCGTAGCAAACCACCAATTGGAGATCTTAGCTTATACTCGATCGGAAGGCTCAGAGGGGTATCGGAAAAAAATTGCCGATTACTACAAAAAAAATAACATTCCCGTCGAGGCAGAAGATATCATTGTCACCACTGGAGGCAGCGAAGCGCTGTTGTTCGCAATGGGAAGCATCGCCGATGTAGGGGATGAAATAATAATTCCCGAGCCTTTTTATGCAAATTACAACGGCTTTGCCACAGAATCGGGAGTGAACATCGTTCCGGTGATCTCAAAAATTGAGAACAATTTCGCCCTTCCTCCCATTTCGGAATTTGAAAAGTTGATTACTCCAAAAACAAGAGCCATTCTTATTTGCAATCCTGGGAACCCCACGGGATATCTGTATTCCAAAGAGGAGATACAGACTTTGGCCAAAATCGTAAAGAAGCACGATTTGTTCTTGGTATCGGATGAAGTGTATCGCGAATTTACCTATGATGGCTACAAACACTATTCTATTTTGGAAGAGGAGAGCTTGGCTGATTACGGAATCCTCATCGATTCAGTATCGAAAAGGTACAGTATGTGTGGGGCGCGCATAGGATGCTTGGTGTCAAAAAACAAAGAAGTAATTGCCACTGCATTAAAATTTGCCCAAGCTCGGCTTAGCCCACCCACCTTTGCCCAAATAGCCAGTGAAGCCGCCTTGGAAACTCCCCAAAGTTATTTTGAGGAAGTAATTACGGAATATCAGGATAGAAGAAACACCTTGGTGAATGCACTAAAGGAAATCCCTGGAGTAAAAGTGGGCGAACCCAGAGGCGCTTTTTATTGTATCGCCCAACTTCCCGTTAAGAACAGTGATGCTTTTGCCCAATGGCTCTTGGAGGAATTCGACGACAATGGCGAAACAGTCATGGTAGCCCCCGCCGGCGGCTTTTATTCCACTCCTGGAGTGGGCCTCAATCAAGTTCGGATTGCGTATGTTTTAAAAAAGGAAAGCTTGATTCGCGCAGTGGAAATCTTAAAAATTGCACTTCAAAAATACAAGGATTGATGAAGGTGGAGGAGTACAAATCTCTTAAAGACCACAACACCTTTGGAATAGATGTTTCCGCCAGATACTTTGTTTCCATTGAAAGCATCGCCCAATTGAAGCAAGCGCTTTCCCTGGCTGCTCCCGAAGATCTTTTTATTCTCGGTGGAGGCAGTAATATGCTGCTCACAGATCATTTGGATGCCTTTGTTCTTCATATAAATTTAAAGGGAATTGAAATCGTGGACCAGACCGAGGATATGGTCTTCGTGAAAGCAATGGCAGGGGAGAATTGGCATGGCTTCGTGAAATATTGCATTGAGAATGACTTTGGAGGCGTAGAAAACCTCTCCTTGATCCCTGGGAATGTGGGAACAGCTCCCATTCAGAATATTGGCGCTTATGGCGTGGAATTGAAAGATTCGTTTGTAAGCTGTACCGCAATAGACATAAAAACCGGGAAGGAGCGAAAGTTTACAATAGAGCAATGTGATTTTGGCTACCGAAATTCCATTTTTAAAAATCAGGAAAAGGGCAAGTATATCATCACCAGTGTCACGTTTCGCCTTACAAAAAAAGCACATCGCAAGAATACCGACTATGGGGATATCCAAAAGATATTGGCTGACCGGAAAATAGATAATCCCAGTATAAAAGACATCTCTGAGGCAGTCATTACAATTCGTCAATCAAAGCTTCCAGACCCGAATATTTTAGCAAACAGTGGAAGTTTTTTTAAAAATCCAATCATAGGAAGTGAGGCATTCCAGGAATTCAGACGGAATTTTCCGCAAGCTCCCTTTTACGAGATATCCCCCACCCAGTTTAAAATACCTGCCGGTTGGTTGATAGAGTATGTGGGCTTTAAAGGAAAACGCTTTGGCGATGCAGGCGTCCATAAAAACCAGGCATTGGTATTGGTAAATTACGGCGAGGCCACCGGAAAGGAAATTTGGCAGTTGGCCATGGACATTCAAAAAAAAGTAAGGGAAATTACCGGAATTTATATTGAGCCTGAGGTAAACGTTTTTTAATCCACATTCAAAACTCCGTCAATTATATAAACAACCCCATTGGAAGCTTGCGTTCCATCTGGGTGCACGCGTGCTTTATTGCCATTGTTATCGGACACATAAATTTCTCCGCCCTCTTTTGAGATGGTAATACTTTTACCCATAAGTGTTCTCAGGTCTTTCTGCTCGATATTTTCAAGACTTAAAAACGATTCCTTATTGGCACCTTGTCCCGGAACTATATGAGACCGTAAGAGATTGGCGAGTTTTGCGCGATTTTTTTGATCTGAATACATTTTTTTCTTTTCCGCAGGAAGCGCTTGAAAAGCTGCATTGGAAGGAGCAAAAACAATAAAGTATTCATTTTCATTGGAAAGGACATCCACAAATCCGGCGGTAACACAATAACGAGCGAACTCCTTGGTATCAGGGATCATCACCAAGGCTGCGGCAACCTGTGATGCCTTGTGGTCCGCTAAAGAAAACTTAGGCCTTTTAGGGGTGTTATCCTGTACACTATCCATAGAAACCTCGGTTACGGCCCCGCCTCGATCATTCTTTTTATTTTCATTTTTACACGAAATCACTGTAAATGAGAGTATTGATATCAAGAAAAAGATGAATGCCTTATACATCGTTAAAGTTTTTTAATTTGGGACTAAAAATACTTAAATTCTGAGGATGGCAATAGGAAAGATTGTATTTTTGTAATCAAAATTACAGATATGGAACTTTTACTTATCACTGTTGGATTATTACTGCTGGGTGTGGCAGGTATCGCCATAAAATTATGGGCAAAAAAAGATGGGAAATTTGCTGGCACCTGTGCTAGTCAAAGTCCCTACCTCAATAAGGAAGGAGCCGCTTGCGGATACTGCGGAAAAACCCCGGACCAATTTGATACCTGCGGGGAGGAAAGCCACAGGTAGGCTACCCGTTTTTGCCTTTGTGTCTTTGTGTCTTCTTGCCTCCCAGGATTTTCTCAAGGCTGACAATCCATCAAGCCCTGTTTTAAATATCCAAAATCAATAACCGGCAATCATATTTTATATGGTGTTACTTTACGCTTTGGGGACAGTGGCGTTGGCAAACTGTTTCTATTATTTACTTTTCGCAAAGTTCTCCCTACACAAGGATCACCGAACCAAAGACTTAACAAAGCCTTCCCTATCTTTAATAGTCTGTGCCAAAAACGAGGCAGAGAATCTTCTCAAGCATATCCCATTGTGGCTAGCTCAGGAATATCCTGACTTTGAACTCATTCTCATTAATGATGCCTCTGTAGACGACACTTTGGAAGTAATGGAGCAGTTTGCCGAGAGGGACAGTAGAATCCAAATTGTAAACGTAAAAAACAACGAAGCTTTTTGGGCAAACAAAAAATACGCGTTGACCCTGGGAATTAAACGGGCAAAAAACACCCAGCTTATCTTCACCGACGCCGACTGTTCCCCAGCCTCTCCGGAATGGTTATCCCTTATGTCTGCACATTTCTCCAACAAAAAACACATTGTGTTGGGCTATGGAGGCTACGAAAAACAACCCGGACTGTTGAACAAAATGATTCGCTTTGAAACCGTGATGACTGCCATACAGTATTTTTCCTATGCCAAGGCGGGATTCCCCTATATGGGGGTGGGACGAAATTTGGCCTATACCAGTGAAGTGTATTATGAAAACAATGGGTTTATGGGGCACATCAAAGTAGCTTCAGGCGATGACGATCTTTTTGTAAACGAAGCAGCCACAGCCCGGAACACGGCCATATGTACTGCTCCGAGAGCTTTTACGTATTCTATTCCAAAGAAAAAAAGAAGAAACTGGATCATCCAGAAGAAAAGACATTACAGTACCGCTAAGCTCTATAAAACCAAACACAAATTCCTATTGGGCATCCATTACACTTCCATTCTTCTTTTCTGGATACTTTCCATCGCCGTTCTCTTTACTGAATATTGGGAAATAGGGGTCATTGTAATACTGTTCCGAATCCTTCTTCAATACGTAATTATAGGAAAGGGAGCAAGAAAACTTCGTGAAAATGATATAGTGGCATTAATTCCTTTATATGAACTGTTTCTAATTTTCATCCAAATGAGTATCTTTATTTCCAAGAGAAGGGAAAACAACCCGCGATGGAAATAACCGCCGAAGAACTTAATCACCAAATCCAGAGGGCAAAAAAAGGAAAGCAAGGCGCTTTTAAGATTTTGATGGACCATTATTGGAACAAGGTCTACGGCTTTCAGCTCAAGAGAGTGCGGAACGAACATGAAGCGGAGGACATTTCCATTGAGGCATTTGCAAAAGCATTTGATAAGATAGCGACTTTCGATGAAAAACAGAACTTTTCTACCTGGCTGATTGCGATCTCAAAAAATATTCAAATCGACAGGACACGTAAAAAGAACGCTTCCATCTATATCCATACAACGGATGCTTCCAAGGAACAAATTCAGAAGATCCCCGATCACGCCCCCACGGCTGAGGACAAATTAATCAAGGAACAAAACCTTTCGCAGCTGCTTCTGGACATCAAGCTTTTAAAACCCCATTATCAAGAAGTGATCAATTTGTTTTATTTTCAGGAAATGAGCTACAATGAGATTTCTGAAGTATTGGCCGAACCACTCAGCAATGTAAAGGTTAGGCTGTTGCGGGCGCGAAAACTTTTGGCAGAAATTATCGTCGGCCAAGGATAGGGCCATTCTTTCCATACTGTTTATTAAAAGCGAGAAAAAAATCAACATGCCAAGGGTTTGCGGTTTTCCGTTTTATCCCTTGAAAAGAATTTCATGAAGAGTCAAAAAGACTTGGGGTTTATTCTTTCTTCTACATTCTTTATGTAATTTTCGAATTTCCTTTTTGTACTTTTGCCATCCTAATAAATACAGAAACTTTGGAAGCCGAAAAGCGTACCCCAAAACCAAAATGGTTACGGGTAAAATTACCCACAGGAAAAAAATACACCGAGTTAAGAGGCCTGGTGGACAAGTATAAACTGAACACCATCTGCACCTCTGGAAGTTGTCCAAACATGGGGGAATGCTGGGGTGAGGGCACTGCTACCTTTATGATTCTGGGCAATATTTGCACCCGCTCGTGTGGCTTCTGCGGCGTAAAGACGGGAAGACCTGAAACCGTAGAATGGGATGAACCGGAGAAAGTAGCGCGCTCTATTAAAATGATGAATATTAAGCATGCCGTAATCACTTCGGTAGACCGCGACGACCTAAAGGACATGGGCTCCATTATTTGGGCAGAAACAGTAAAAGCGATACGCAGGATGAATCCGGGGACCACTCTTGAAACCCTTATTCCCGATTTCCAGGGAAATACTCGGAACATTGACCGAATAATAGCGGTAGGGCCAGAAGTGGTAAGCCACAATATGGAAACGGTAAAGCGCCTCACGCGAGAAGTAAGGATCCAAGCTAAATACGAACGCAGTCTCGAGGTTCTAAACTACTTAAAACAATCTGGAATGCCACGAACCAAGAGTGGTATTATGCTCGGGCTGGGAGAAAAAGAAAACGAGGTTTTTAAGACGATGGAAGACCTTAAGGCTGTCGGTCTGGATATTTTGACCATTGGGCAATATTTGCAACCGTCAAAAAAGCATCTGCCCGTAAAGGAATTCATCACTCCCGAACAGTTTAAAAAATACGAAGCCTTAGGTTTGAAGCTTGGTTTTCGCCACGTGGAAAGTGGTCCTTTGGTACGATCCTCATACAAAGCCCAAAAACATCTTACCTGACCAGGGAAGCTTAAGGCAGGTAATTATAAAATCAAATTGAAATCGGAATGAAACAAAAAACAACGATAGGGATTAACGGTTTTGGTCGGATTGGTCGAAATCTTTTTAGGCTATTGCTCGACCAGCCCTCAATAGAAGTTGTTGCCATAAACGATTTGGCCGATTCAAAAACCATGGGCCATTTATTAAAATATGACAGCATTCATGGGGTTTTAAAGAATATTGTCTCTACATCGAAGAATGAAATCACCGTAGGCAGTAAGAAGATTTCCTTTTCCTCTGAAAAAAACATTGAAGACATCCAATGGGGAAATATCGATATCGTGGTGGAGTGCACGGGAAAATTTAAAGAGAGATCTCAACTTGAAAAGCATTTACAAAACGGTGCCAAAAAGGTTATCCTGTCAGTTCCCCCTTTGGACGACGACATAAAGACCATAGTCTTAGGTGTAAACGATCATATTTTAAAACAAGAGGATAGGATTGTTTCAAACGCCTCTTGCACCACCAACAATGCTGCTCCCATGCTGAAAATTATCCATGAACTGTGCATTGTCGAGCAAGCCTACATCACTACCGTTCATTCCTATACCACCGATCAGAGTCTTCACGATCAGCCACACCGCGATTTGCGTAGGGCACGTGCTGCAGGCCAGTCAATAGTGCCTACCACTACGGGGGCGGCAAAAGCATTGACCAAGGTATTTCCAAAATTGGCTTCCGTAATAGGGGGTTGTGGGATACGGGTTCCCGTGCCAAATGGTTCTTTGACCGATATGACCCTCAATGTAAAAAAAGAGACCAGTATAGAGCAAATAAACACCGCATTTAAAAAAGCCTCTGAAAATGAGATGAAAGGGATTCTTGAATACACCGAGGACCCAATTGTTTCCACAGACATTATTGGCAATCCCCATTCGTGCGTCTTTGATGCGCAGATGACTTCAGTAATAGGAAAGATGGTCAAAATAATCGGCTGGTATGACAATGAGATTGGTTATTCTTCCAGAATCATAGATTTAATTAAAAAAATGACCATTAATTAACTATATTTAAAGCCCCATTTTTATATTAACCTATGCGCAAGAACATTTCGAGATACAAGCTTTATTTGCTGCTATTGATTTGCGCATTTTTTTCTCTTCCTATCCATGCCAATTCTACGCAGGACACCATCGTTACCATTAAACTATTGCAGTACAATGCTGAAAAGGCTGTGGAGCAGCAAGACTATTTGGAGGCTGTTACACTGCTTCATTCGGCCAATAGGATGGTATCTATCCCTAAATACGAGAGCTATAAGCCCGAAGTAGAACTCAGTATTTCCGAGCTATATCTTCAGCTGGATTATATTGAAAAGGCCCAGGTCCTCGCCGAGTCGGCCATAAGGTCTTTGAAACGCTCCGGCACTTCGCCCAAATTGGGCCAATCTTATGTTTTGTATGGCAAGATTCTCAGCCATAAAGGAGAATTTAATAGGGCTGAAGCTTATTTTCATAAGGCTGATTCACTGTACAAGAGTTTCAATGACACCAACAACGAATACCAAGTAATTTATGGGAGGGCAGTTACAGCCCTGATAAAAGACGACTACCATCACGCTGTCCAGTTATTTAAGGAAACTATCCCACTTGCAAAGGAACAGGGCAATCTATATATTGAAGCAAGTTCTTATGTTCATTTGGCCGATGCACTCTCATTGATAACTCCGGAAGAATATCCCAGTGCATTGGAAGAGGCCTCAGAAGCCTTGGATATGGCACTGGAAATTTCAGAGCCCAACGGATTCTCAAAGTTGTTAATTGAAACCTACCGAATCCGTTCCCAAATATTTATCGGCAAAAGAAAGGTAGAGTCGGCAGAGAAGAACCTACGGCTTTATCTTCAGCGGAAGGACTCTGTGAAACAAATACAGCTTAAGGCTATTATTCAAGGGGTTCAGGCCGAATCGGCCATCAATGATCTCAATGCGATCATCGCAACCCAAAAAGACGACCTGAGCAAGCAAGAAAAATCGCTGTTTTTTGGAAAACTCACAGGATGGTTAAGCGTTGCCCTGATTCTTATTCTTTCGCTATTGACCCTGTCCTTGTATAAGAACAATAATCTAAGAGCAAAGGCCAATGATCTATTGCAGGATAAGAACACCGAATTACAACTTGCAAAAGAAAGTGCCGAGAAGGCTTCTCAAGCCAAAGCTCATTTTCTGTCGACCATCACCCACGAGCTCCGTACCCCCATGTATACCGTAACGGGATTAACCCATCTTCTCTTAGAGGAGGATCCTAAACCTGAACAACGAGAGCATCTAAATTCCTTAAAGTTTTCAGGGGAATACCTACTCTCCCTGATCAACAATATCTTAGATTTGAACAAGTTGGAGGCGAGTAAGGTAGAGCTGGAAAAAATGCCTTTCAATCTGAGAAAACGCATAGATGGAGTATTAATTTCTTTGAAAAAGGCTGCCCAGACCAAGAACAACAAAATCCATTTGGAATACGACCCAAGCATCCCACATGAAATTATTGGGGATTCACTTAAACTGTCTCAAATTCTGATTAACCTCATTAGCAATTCCATCAAGTTTACTGAAGACGGGGATATTTGGGTTCGTGTTAAAGCCACGGAACGAACTCCCCAAAAAGTGGTTGTCTACTTTGAAGTTCAGGACACGGGGGATGGAATTTCCAAGAAAAAACAGAATGTGATTTTTGAATCATTTTCCCAAGGTTCCCTTCAAATAAACAGGAAGTATGGCGGCACGGGACTTGGGCTTTCTATCGTAAAAAATCTTCTGGAACTGATGGGAAGCAAAATTCATCTCGAAAGCAAACTCGGCGAAGGATCAAAGTTTTGGTTCAGCCTTCCTTACGCCTATGTGCTTACGAAAAAAACAGAGGACATCAAAGTCAAGGAAATCGAGGTGGTGACAGAAGATGATATTTTTGCAAATAAATCCATTCTTATTGTGGAGGACAATAAAATCAACCAGATGATTACCAAAAAGATCCTCGATAGGAAAAAAATGATCTGTACTGTAGCCGACAACGGCACCGATGCCATTGAGCTGGTAAAAAACGGAAACTTTGATGTGGTTCTGATGGACATCCACATGCCAGGGATTAGCGGGATTGAGGCGACAAAAAAAATTAGGGAGTTCAACCCTACTGTACCTATCGTGGCCTTGACAGCCGTTACTATCGAGGAAAACCTGGAGGAGTTTTACAAAGCTGGATTCAGTGAGTTCATTCCAAAACCCTTCAAGGCAGAGGATTTCTTTGAAAAGATAAACAACGTTCTTACAAAAAGCGCCTTTCCTTCCGCATAGTAATACTCAAGGATGGATATGATCCAAAATCCCATCCGTGAATTTTGTCTTGGCTCCCTTCAAGAAATGAATAGTTATGGGCAAATAAAATAAGTCTGGTTTCTGAATATGGGGTTTTAGCCTCATGAAATCCTTTTCCGTAGTGAGTATAGTATTTTCGTTTTCCATTAAAGCAAGTTCGGCCTTGGTAAAATCGTGGTGATCGGGAAATGACCGATGTGTAAAATACAATCCCTGGCCCTTCAAAAATGTCACCAGCGGATCGGGGTTGGCTATACCCGTGACCAATGTGAATTCCGTGTTTTTTAGCGATGCCAATGGTCGAATGTCCCCTGATCCCATAATGTTGTCCCCATAAACAATTTTTGTAAAATAGACGGGTTGTCCGGGAAGAGGTCGCAATCTTTTTTTAATCGCATCCATTTCCTCCAGCCCAGTAGTTTCAGGGCATTTGGTCACTAACACCACATCGGCCCTCCTGGCCCCGGAACCCGATTCGCGAAGATTTCCCATTGGCAATATCCAATCATCCACGTAGAGATTGTCAAAGGCGGTGAGCAAGATGGAAAATGACGGCGTCACCTTTCGATGCTGAAAAGCATCATCCATCAAAATCAATTCCACATTCTCTTTTAGTTTTTCAATTCCCAATTGCCTGTCCTCACACACCGCAACAGTAACCGAGGGAAATTTCAATTTGAACTGCAAGGGTTCGTCTCCAACTTCCGCAACGGTGCTACTACTTTCAACTTCCAGAAAGCCAGACGTTTTCCTTTTATATCCCCGGCTCAAGATTGCAATTTTATGATCTTCCTTTAGAAAATTTGCCAGAAACTCGATCATCGGGGTTTTCCCTGTTCCCCCGGTGGTAAGATTCCCCACAACGATCACGGGCAATTCATATGATTTGCTGGGCAACCATCCAAGGTCATACAGTTTGTTGCGAAGAAAGGTAACGCTGCCGTAAAGCAATGAAAATGGAAAAAGGAAGCTTCGTAAAAAATTCATCCAACGAATGTACTAAATTCAGGCAGAAGACAAATATAGTGCCTCTGATAAAGGTGACAAAAATTCTTCAAAACTGTATCTTTACAAAAATTGAAAAATACTTAAAAGATGAAAATAAAGGATGTGATTCAAATTCTGGAAGAACTGTCACCCCTCTCCTATTCAGAAAGTTTTGACAATACCGGCCTGCTGTTAGGCGATATAAACACCCCTGTAAAAGGCATTTTAGTGACCTTGGATACCTTAGAGACGGTCGTGGACGAGGCAATTAGCAAAAAATGCAACCTGATTGTCAGCTTTCATCCCATCATTTTTTCCGGTTTAAAAAAATTGACCGGTGAAACGTACGTAGAGCGCGTTGTGCAAAAAGCGATAAAACACGACATTGCTATTTTTTCAAACCACACTGCACTTGACAATGCGTGGAATGGGGTGAATGCGATGATCTGCAATAAATTGCAATTGGAGAATAGAAAAATCCTTATCCCCCAAAGGGAAACCATTAAAAAGTTGATCACTTTCGTTCCGATAAAAAATGCTGAAAAAGTAAGAAATGCCCTGTTCGAAGCGGGGGGTGGCTCTATTGGAAATTATGAAAACTGCAGCTTCAATATCAGGGGAAAAGGAAGTTTTAAAGGGAATGAATTCTCAAACCCGGTTGTTGGCAATAGGGGAGAAACCCATTTTGAGGAAGAGACGCAAATAGGGATTACTTTCGCAAGGCACTTGGAAAGGAAGATTCTAAAAGCACTCTTTGAGGCCCATCCTTACGAGGAAGTAGCTTATGAGATAACTACTCTTGAAAATCAAAATCAACATATTGGCATGGGCATGGTAGGGGAATTGGAAAGCCCCATGACGGAACCGGAATTTCTGAAATTCTTAAAAAAAACAATGAATACCCATTCCATACGGCATTCTTCCCTGCTCCATAAAGAAGTGAAACGTATAGCCGTTCTTGGAGGGAGTGGCAGTTTTGCCATAGAAACCGCTAAAAACGCCAATGCCGATTTCTTTATCTCTGCAGATTTCAAATATCACGACTTCTTTAAAGCGGAAAACCGTATTGTTCTGGCAGACATAGGCCATTACGAAAGCGAACAGTTCACAAAAGAGCTTCTATATTCCTTCCTTAAGAAAAAAATGACTAATTTTGCACCTGCTTTCCCGAAAGGGAAAGTCATGATATCGGAAACAAATACCAATCCCATTAGCTATCTATAAAATTTATGGCAACAAAAACCGAAGTTACTGTTGAAGAGAAATTAAGAGCCCTTTACGATCTACAGCTCATCGACTCACGCATTGACGAAATAAGAAGCGTGCGAGGGGAGCTCCCTTTGGAAGTGGAAGACCTCGAAGATGAAGTGGCCGGCCTGAACACCCGTATGGAAAAACTAAACCTCGACCTGGAAAGGATCGAAGACCAAATCAAGGAAAAGAAAAACAGCATCGAGGAGGCCAAGGCACTCATCAAAAAATATTCGGCGCAACAAGACCACGTGCGCAACAATCGCGAGTATAATTCTTTGAGCAAGGAAGTTGAATTTCAAGAGCTAGAAATTCAACTCGCCGAAAAAAACATAAAAGAGTTTAGAGCCCAGATCGAGCAGAAAAACCAGGTAATTGAAGAGACCAAATCCCGTTTTGATGAACGCACGGAGCATTTAAAGCACAAACAGGACGAGCTCGATGAGATCTTGAAAGAAACCGAAAAGGAAGAACAAGCCCTGATGAAGGAATCGGAAAAATTCCAGACCTCGATTGAACCCCGCTTGATCAAAGCGTATAAGCGCATTCGGAAAAATGTAAAAAACGGCCTTGCCGTTGTTCCTGTCGAGCGTGGGGCATCCGGCGGTTCCTTCTTCACGATTCCCCCGCAAGTACAGATGGAAATTGCGGGCAGAAAAAAAATTATCACGGACGAACACAGTGGCCGCATCTTGGTGGATCCCGATTTGGCCAAGGAAGAAAGGGAAAGGATGGAAGCCTTATTCGCGAAACTATAGCACCTCCCTTGATATAATTATAACAAAGCCTTCACAAAAAGTGGAGGCTTTTTTTGTACTTTGAACATTTAATCATTCCTTAAATACTTTTTGATATGAAGAGTTACTCTCTTTTACTCACTTGCTTATTTATGATAACCCTTCAAACTGCCTGCAAGCCCTCCAACGATTCGAACCGCGAAGAGGAAGCTCTTGCCCAAAAGGAACAAACCCCAGTACAGACCGAAGCCAAGGATGGATTAAAAAAGGCTTATTTTGCAAGCGGTTGCTTTTGGTGTGTGGAAGCCATTTACGAGAGCGTAAAAGGCGTAAAAGAAGCTATTTCAGGATATAGCGGAGGGAAAACCCCAAATCCTACTTATGAAAACCATGCGGATCATGCCGAGGCCGTTGAAGTTATATACGATCCGAAAGTGGTAAGTTTCAGCACCTTGGTGGACGTGTATTTCGGTTCACAAAACGCTACCCAAATAAATGGTCAGGGTCCAGACCGGGGAAGATCATACCGGTCCATTATTTTTTACCAAAACGATTCGGAAAAGCGAATTATCGACGATAAAATTGAGGCGCTAAACAAAACACTCAAAGGAGAGAAAGTTGCAGCACAGGTTTTACCCTTTCAAAAGTTTTGGAAAGCCGAGGAATACCATCAGGACTACGAGAAAAACCATCCGGGGAACCCATACATTCAGAATGTTTCAATTCCCCGAATCAACAAGTTCAAGGAAAAATTCCCAGAATTGCTCAAAACGGAAGATTCACAAAAGTAATTTGAAATTTGGGAAACCCCCTCTCATTTCCGGAATGTGAGAGAATGGAAAAAACGTATTGATCTACTTGAACGTTATCGCCACCCCCTCTTGGGAAGGAAGGGTTAAAAATTTGGGCAAACCCATTTAAATTCATTTTTACAAGTATTGGTATCCATTTCTTAACGAATTTCGAATTCGCGATTAGTTTCCGTTAAACAAGGGTTAAAAAATCAGCCCCATCAGGTTTTTAATTGTAGATTTAAATTATATTAACAAAAAAACATAAGATTATGAGTGATTTAATATGGTTAATAGTAGTGATATTGATAATAGGATGGCTGTTCGGCTATTTCTATTTTTCCTTAGATGCTTTCATCCATATCCTCTTAGTATTGGCTATTATAGGAATTTTATGGCGCTTAGCTACCGGGCGTAGGCTATAAAGGCCTATGCAAAAATTTATCAACCAAAAAAACAAATAATTATGAAGAGAACATTTTTAATATTATCGCAGTGGGGCTTCTCAGTACAGGCTTCACCAGTTGTAGGGACAAAAAAGATTTAGGTGACGATATTGAAGACGTGGCCGACGACGTGGAAAATGCGTTTGACTAATTCCCTACACTTAAAAAATAAGAGCCCTTTCAATTTATTGAGAGGGCTTTCCTTTTGGCCCCTCAGCCAGAATAGATTTCCATTCGGGATGTTTTTCAATATATTTTTTTATAAACGGACATTCGGGAATTACCTTGAGCCCTCGAAGCTCTACCTCCAACAAAACATTCTCAATCATCTCACTGCCCACTCCCTTCCCTGCCAATGCCTTATCCACCTCGGTATGGGTAAGGGAAATGACATTCGGCTTCATTGAATATTCAACAAAAGCCTCATGCCCCTCAATTTCCGTCTCAAATCTGCTCTTTTCCTTATTGTCGATAATGTGCATAAATTTTGATTTATTCCGTTATTGATCCCTTAAAAATACAAAAAATATGAAAGCTAAAATTAATTGTTACTTTTATTAAAAAAAATTCCCTTATGAAAAACTTCCTTCTCCTTTTCGTCCTCATCGGAATTTGGGCATGTAACAATTCATCCAAAACTTCGGTAGATCCAGGCTTAGAGACAATCTCCGAGAAAGCCGATTCACTTCCAGTGGATTTGAGGCACCGCATAGCAAATGCGGCAGGCGTTGAGCAGTGGGGCAAAGTCTCTGAAATAGCGTTTACTTTTAATGTAGACCGCGGGGACAACCATTCTGAACGTTCTTGGGTGTGGAGGCCAAAGACCCAAGATGTTAAAATGATCACGAGCCAAGGCACGGTGAGCTACAATCGTTCCCATATGGATAGCATAACCGAAAAAACGGACGCAGCGTTTATCAATGACAAATATTGGCTGTTTGCACCATTCCAGCTTGTATGGGATTCGGGAACCACAATGACAGCAAAGGAAAATGTTGTTTCCCCTATTTCAAAAGACACCTTGGACTTGCTCACTATCGTCTATCCCGATACGGGAGGATACACCCCTGGAGATGCCTACGATTTGTTTTACAACAAGGATTATCAAATAAAAGAATGGAATTATCGCAGAGGAAACGACCCGCAACCAACCTTGAGCACGACTTGGGAAGAGTACAAGGATTTTGATGGAATTAAGATCGCAACCGTCCACAAGGACAGCACGGGCAACTTTAAATTGTATTTCTCGGATATTTTAATAGACTTTGAATAAACCAACATAAAACCCATTAAGTTTGATTATTGGCGAACGAATTAAACGAATATTAATCCCTACTTTTGTGAATAGCCGAATAACTACTCTTTCAAAATGTTCCAAAACACTTTAGAATACGCTAAAAAACAAGATGCCGTTGATCCTCTGGCTTCTTTTAGAAATAAATTTTATATCCCACAAGATGGGGCTGGAAATGAACTTGTTTATCTATGTGGAAATTCACTTGGACTGCAGCCTAAGCTCACTTCAGAATATATCAGGGAAGAACTGGATGATTGGGCAGAACTGGGTGTAGAAGGCCATAATCAAGGAAGGCATCCTTGGCTTCCCTATCACGAATTTCTCACTGAAAACATGGCCAGGATAGTGGGAGCAAAGCCATTGGAAGTTGTGATAATGAATACACTTACCACAAACCTCCATCTGATGATGGTATCTTTTTATCAGCCCACCAGTACAAAATACAAGATCGTGGTAGAAAGCGATGCCTTTCCCAGTGACAAATACGCTGTAGAGAGCCAGTTGAGATTCCATGGCATAGATCCAAAAGAAGGGCTTATTCTATGGAAGCCCAGAAAAGGAGAAGAATTATGCCGTTTTGAGGATTTGGAAGAAATAATGAAAGAGTACGGAGAGCAAATAGCACTGCTGATGATTGGCAGCACCAATTATTATACTGGCCAGTCTTTTCCCCTAAAAGATATCAGCACATTGGGCCACAAATACCATTGCAAGGTAGGTTTCGATCTGGCCCATGGCGCGGGAAATATCCAACCAGACCTACATGACTCAGGTGCCGATTTTGCTGTGTGGTGTACTTATAAATACTTAAACGGAGGACCTGGAAGCCTTGGCGGTTGTTTTGTGCACGAGCGCCATGCCGAGAACAAAAAGTTCAATCGTTTTACCGGATGGTGGGGCCATAACAAAAAAACGCGCTTCAATATGCGGCAGGAATTTGACCCTATACCCGGTGCGGAAGGTTGGCAACTCAGCAACCCTCCCATTCTCTCCATGGCAGCCATACGCGCCTCTTTAGACACCTTTGCCGAGGCGGACTTTCAACGACTTCGAAAAAAATCCGTCAAGCTCACTGGCTATCTTGAATTTCTTCTGGATGAAATGAAACACGATGCCATAAGGGTAATCACACCTCGAAACCCAGAGGAACGCGGATGCCAGCTTTCCATTCAGGTTAAAGATGCCGATAAAAACCTACACACCCTGTTGACCAAAGCTGGCGTAATAAGCGATTGGAGGGAACCGGATGTTATTCGTGTGGCCCCCGCTCCACTATACAATAGTTTTGAAGATGTGTTTAAATTTTCCGAAAAATTACGCAGGATCTTAAAATAGACAATTGTCCCTTCCCTAATTTATGGAAGGAGACGAAAATCATCCTAAAACAATTTTTTATACAGCATAGGCTTAAAACAAGAATAAATAATGAAAAACATTCTAATCATCGGAGCTGGGCTCTGTGGCAGTTTGCTCGCCCTGCGCCTGGCACAACACGGTTTTCAAATTACCCTTGTTGAAAAACGCCCCGATCTTCGTAAGACAACTTTAGATGCTGGCCGTTCCATTAACCTGGCTTTGAGTGACCGCGGCCTGAGAGGACTGCGTTTGGCTGGTATCGAGGAAGCTGTTCGCGAACTTTTGATTCCCATGACTGGGCGAATGATCCACGAAAAATCCGGTAACACCTTTTTAAGCCCCTACAGCGGAAGAAAAGACGAATTTATAAATTCGGTATCTCGGCCGGGGTTGAACAAGCTATTGCTAAACGAAGCTGAAAAAATGCCGAACGTGACCACAGTTTTTAATCAAACCTGTAAGAAGGTAATTTTTGAGACTCCTCTGGCAACATTTGAGGATTCCAAAACCGGTGCGGAAACTACGTATTCGGCAGATGTTATTTTTGCTACTGATGGTGCAGGATCGGTAGTTCGAGCAAATATGATCCACGACAAATCCTTTCTGCTCAATATTTCCCATCAATGGCTCGGACATGGGTATAAAGAGCTTGAAATTCCTCCTTCGGAAAATGGCGGCTATCGAGAGTACAAAAATGCCCTGCACATCTGGCCACGAGGAGAAGATATGCTTATTGCCCTGCCCAATCTGAACGGAAGTTTTACCGTAACACTTTTTCTTCCTTATAAAAACAGCGATTATTGTTTTGAGAGCTTAACAACCCGTGAAAAAGTACAGGAATATTTTAAAAATGAATTCCCCGATGTCTTAAAGCTGATTCCCAATCTGAGCGAGGAATTTTTTAAAAACCCCGTAGGCTCCATGGGAACTGTAAAGTGCGATCCATGGCATCGCTTTGGAAAGGTCCTGTTGATGGGCGATGCAGCCCATGCCATGGTTCCTTTCTATGGGCAGGGAATGAATGCCAGCTTTGAAGATGTAGCGGTGTTTGATGAAATCCTCAGTCGATACAAGGATGATTTAATGAAGGGGAAAGAAAATTGGCAAAAAATATTCTACGAATATGAAGAAGTGCGTAAAAAGGATGCCGATGCCATTTGCGACCTGGCAGTTGATAATTTTGACGAAATGAAAGCTCATACAGGGATGGAACTCTTTCAAAAGAAAAGAAAGCTAGAAACCGCATTCGAGGCCGAATTCCCTCAAGATTATTACAGCAAATATTCTTTGGTTACCTTTAACGAAACATTGCCCTATTCCGAAGCAAAACGGCTTGGCAGAGCTCAGGACAAGGCAATTCTGGGCTTGTTGCATGAGGGTGAACTTCACGACACATTAAAACTGAAAGAGAAATTAACATTGGTAAAAAAGCGTACAGAAGCCATTTTGAAACAAACCGACGCACCAGATTATTTAAAAACAACTTGATGAAAAATCACATATCCCATGGAGAATAAAAGCAAATTGGTAGCGGGAAAGGCTACACCTCGAGGCGCATACCCACATATTAAACGCGTGGGCGACTTTTTATTTATCAGTGGAACCAGTTCGCGCTTGCCAGATAATACTTTCGCTGGAGTAAACAAGGTGGATGAAATGGGCACCATGCATTTCGATATTAGAGAACAAACACGAGCAGTTCTTGAAAACATCAAGGATTATCTGGCAACAGAAGGTGCCACCCTGGCCGATGTTGTGGATGTAACAAGTTTCTTGGTAAATATGAACGACTTTGCAGGTTATAACGAAGTGTATGCAGAATACTTCAATAAAGAAACCGGACCTGCACGCACCACCGTGGCAGTACACCAATTGCCGCATCCGTATTTGGTTGTTGAAATCAAGGCCATGGCTTATTCCCCAGTTAAAAAGGAATAACGAGGAACTCGCTGCTGAAAATGGCAGTAAAGAGAATAACCAAAAGTTTTAAAACCTGTGAGCAAAAAAGATCACATATTGAAAATTCTAAATTACATAAACGGAGAATACGTCGAGCCACTTTCAAAGAAATGGTTGGACAATTACGACCCGTCCAAGGGCGAAGTGTATTCACAAATTGCAAACTCTACTTCCGAAGATATTGAAAATGCCTATCAAGCTGCAAAAAAAGCTTTTCCAAAATGGAGCAACACAACCATTGACGAACGCAGTCAACTCCTTCTAAAAATTGCAGCGTTGATCGATGAGAAGTTGCCAAGTTTAGCCGCAGCCGAAGCGAAAGATAACGGTAAAGCCTTGAGTTTGGCATCAACTGTAGATATTCCCAGGGCCTCTGCCAATTTTCGGTTTTTTGGACACGCAATCACCCAATTTTCAAGTGAGGCCCATGAGAGTATTGGCTTGAACACCATGAATTTTACCCTTCGCCAACCCATTGGCGTTGTAGGCTGTATTTCGCCTTGGAACCTTCCGCTTTATCTTTTTACCTGGAAAGTTGCTCCGGCAATTGCGGCTGGAAATACCGTAGTTGCCAAACCCAGCGAGGTAACACCGATGACGGCTTTTCTTCTCGGTGAGATCTGTACGGAAGCAGGTCTGCCAGAAGGTGTCCTAAACATTGTTCAAGGCACAGGTCCTTCTGCGGGGCAGGCTATTGTAGCACATCCGGGAATCAAGGCTATTTCCTTTACCGGAGGCACAAAAACCGGAGAGCATATAGCACGAACGGCAGCCCCCATGTTTAAAAAACTTTCCTTAGAACTCGGTGGGAAAAACCCAAACCTCATCTTTGCCGATTGCAATTACCACAAAATGCTCGCGGTTACCGTCAAATCAAGCTTTGCCAACCAGGGCCAGATTTGTCTTTGCGGAAGTAGGATTTTTGTTGAAAAATCGATGTATGAAAAATTCAAAAAAGATTTCATAGAGAAGGTAAAACAGCTACGGGTAGGCAACCCATTTGATAAGGAAACAAATATAGGAGCCTTGGTGTCAAAACCACATTTGGAAAAAGTGGAATCGTATATTGAACTTGCAAAAAAAGAAGGTGGGAAAATTCTCTATGGAGGAAATAGAGTGAAGGTAAAAGATTTTGAAAACGGTTACTATTTAGAGCCAACGGTAATTGAGATTTTTGACTATCAATGTCGCGTTAACCAAGAAGAAATATTCGGTCCCGTAGTTACCTTGATGGCCTTTGAGACCGAGGAGGAGGTATTAAAAATGGCCAACTCGGTACAATACGGACTTTCCTCCACCCTATGGACAACGAATCTGGACCGCACTATGCGTATTTCAAAAAACCTGGAAGCGGGAATTGTATGGGTAAACACCTGGCTCAACAGAGATTTGCGCACCCCTTTCGGAGGAATCAAAAACAGCGGTGTTGGAAGGGAAGGTGGATTTGAGGCGCTGAGGTTTTTTACGGAGGCCAAAAATGTTTGCATCAGTTACGAAACACAGTATTTAAAGTGAAAGATGAACATCGAATAAATGAAAGAAATATGAATTTAAACTTAACCAATAAAAATGCTCTTGTTTGTGGAAGCACAGCAGGCATTGGAAAGGCTACGGCCATTCAATTGGCCAAACTTGGCGCGACAGTAACCTTGGTAGCTCGCGATGAAGAAAAATTAAAAGAAACACTTATTGAACTCCCTCACGAAGAAGGTCAGAAACACAACTATTTTGTCGCCGATTTTACCAATCCAGGACAAGTAAAAGAGAAAGCAGAAATAGCGGTGGCCAATAAAACTTTCCACATCTTGATAAACAATACCGGGGGGCCAAAAGGAGGACCTATTTTTTCCGCAACACCTGAAGAATTTGAAAAAGCATTCTCCATGCACCTGATTTGTAATCAAATTCTCGTACAAGCGGTAGTTCCCGGAATGAAGGAGGCTGATTACGGGCGAATCATCAACATCATTTCCACTTCCGTAAAGCAACCTATAGACAACTTAGGTGTGAGCAATACCATTCGCGGTGCTGTGGCAAGTTGGAGCAAAACCCTAGCAAATGAATTAGGTGAATACGGAATAACTGTAAACAACATTTTGCCCGGGTTTACAGCTACGGAAAGATTAAAAAACGTTATCGAAAACAGTGCCAAACGAATGGACAAGTCGCAAAAGGAAGCAAGCGATTTTATGAAAAATTCGGTACCAGCCAAACGCTTCGCCCAACCTGGGGAAATTGCTAATGCCGTTGCTTTCCTTGCCAGTGAAGCCGCTAGTTATATCAACGGGGTCAATCTTCCGGTGGATGGAGGAAGAACGAAAAGTCTTTAGGTTTCGTCCTTCAAAGATTAGAGTTTTTCAAAATAACACAAATCATTAATCAAAAGAGGCCTGCCTTTGCAGGGGGTAGTTATGAAACGAAAATTGCGCATCAACGGACATTCACATTTACTTCCATACCCCGAAGAAATCCCGGAGTTCATGCGGGAAAAAGAAATTTTTTGGGTTGACAAGGAACGAAAATTCATGCTTCAAAAAGATTGGCGTCGCCCGGTGACGGATTCCAGTTTCTTCCTCAATGAAAAGCTGGAATGGATGGATCGGTTCAACATTGACCATGCGGTAGTTTTAAACCTTTCCCAACTCTACGGAAATGGACTGCGTGTAGAGGAGATGAAGCAAGCCCTCCGCTTTCAAAATGATTTTAATGCCAAGGTGCAACACAACCACCCATCAAAATTTACCTGTGGCTTTGTTGTACATCCAGGTTTTGTTCGCGGTGCTCTGTGGGAAATTGAGCGATGCGTAGAAGAACTGGAACTTCAGTTGTTGTGCTTGCCCACTCATTATATGGATACCATTGGCACATGGCGATCCATTTTTGATGAAGAAAACGAACCTATTTTTGAACTCGCCTCAAAATATAACCTGGCTGTGGAAATACATCCTTATGATGGTGAAAAATTTATCAAATTGGAAAACACGGCGTGGCGCTTCCATCTGATCTGGATGTTGGCACAGTGTGCAGATGCTTATCATTTTCTCACCCTAAATGGGTATGCCGATAAATTTCCGAATATGCGCACATGCTTTGCCCACGGAGGCCAGTTGGCCCAGATAAATTTAGGCAGACGAATTCAAGGATTTGATGGCCGTCCAGACTTGTTCGAGGGAAAAGTTCATCCACGTAAAAGCGTAGGACATAAAAATATCTTCTTTGATACCTTGGTACACGACACAGGACCTTTGGATTTGCTAATCAAAAATCAAGGTGCCAAACAAGTCCTCGTTGGGTTGGATGATCCATATCCATTGGGCGAAATGGAAAGCGCCCCACAATCTTCCTACCCAGGGAAAATTTTAGATTTGGCACTGGAGCGAGGTGTAATAACCCCAAATCAAGCCGATGCCATGTGGGAAGACAACGTAATCCAATGGTTATGTGGAGATGATGAACAGGCTAAAAATAAATTGCGAAATAGAATATTTAATGGGTGATGGAATAATGGAATAGATGATTATGCAACCGTGGGAAAGTTTTTTGCTACGGAAATAACTGGTAATTTTTCCTACTCAATTTTCAGGATATGCGCTCATTGAGTCGGCTCAATTGAGAAGTTCACGTTATGGGAACTCTGGGTTTCTGCGAATTTTGAAATTTTGATAAAAGGTTTTAATAGTCTAAATTTCAACCTTGGAAATTATTTTTAAACTATTCGCATGAAAAGAATATACCCCGTTACATTTTTCTTTTTATTGACTTTATTTGCGTCAAACGTTCTCTTCGCACAATGCGATGACGTTACAATAGAAAGTCTAACAAACCCCGGACCCTATACTGTTGCCACACTTACAGAAGCCGATGGCTTGAGAAATGGCCCGGACTATTTGGGGGCTACGGTATATTACCCTACAAATGCTTCACCTCCATTTTCGAGTATCGCCATCGTTCCCGGATTTACAGCATTGCCTTCCAGTGTTGAAGAATGGGGACCGTTTTATGCTTCCCATGGGATAGTAACCATTATTATTGGAACAAATTCTCTTTTTGATCTTCCGGAAGTTAGAGCCTATGCACTCATAGATGCATTGGAAACATTGCGACAGGAAAATAGCCGAACCACATCCCCACTAGAAAACAAGCTTGACGTGGACAAATTCGCAGTAAGCGGATGGTCCATGGGTGGCGGCGGGGCACAGCGGGCAGCAGTACTTGACAGCACAATTAAAGGGGTGGTTGCTTTGTGTCCTTGGTTAACCAACCCTTCTTTAGATCACGATAGTCCTGTGTTAATTTTTAGCGGGCAAAATGATCCTACCGCGCCTCCCGCTCAACATGCGGACATTCATTATAACCTTACACCCAACACAACCGACAAACTTCTTTTTGAAGTTAAAAACGGAAATCATTCTGTTGCCAATACTCCCAGTGGTGGAAATGGTGTTGTGGGTAAAATAGCCCTTTCTTGGCTTAAGTTATATGTTGATAAAGATGACTGCTATTGTCCGTTATTAACGGAGGAGCTCTTGGTTGATCCTCCTGCAGCTTCTAAAGTGCTATCCAGCTTTGAGTGTGAGCTGCTCGATATCGCTGATAATAAATTTGATATAAGCTTCTTTCCAAATCCAACGCGAGATTTTGTTACCATAAACATTCAAACTGTGGTAGAATTCAAAGTTTACTCAGCTTTAGGACAGGTATTGCAGATTGGGGAAATAAATGAAAATGAGAAGCAGATTGACTTTTCCAACTTTGCAAAAGGAGTTTACTATGTACACTTAGCAAATGAATCGATACGAATTATTAAGAACTAATAATCCAGATCATTTTTAAGACGGAAGGGCTGTGTAAACAAAAGCGCGAGTTCGTATAGAAACCCTAAGAAATTTATTGTGACAAGGTTGAAGTACAAATCTTTCGTTAATCATTCCTGGCCAGCCATCAAAACCTCCAACATTTCTATGGCCGCATCACTAATGCGAGTTCCGGGCCCGTATACCGCTACCGCGCCAGCATCAAAGAGAAATTGATAATCCTGATGTGGCACTACGCCACCCACGATGACCATTATATCTTCGCGGCCATATTTTTTTAGCGCTTCGATAACTTGAGGCACCAAGGTTTTATGTCCCGCCGCCAAGGAAGAAACCCCGAGGATGTGGACGTCGTTTTCAACGGCTTGTTTAGCGGCTTCAGCTGGAGTCTGGAAGAGGGGGCCAATGTCCACGTCAAACCCAACATCGGCATATCCGGTAGAGACAACCTTGGCACCGCGATCGTGACCGTCCTGTCCCATTTTAGCTATCATTATTCGTGGTCTCCGCCCCTCAAGTTCCGCAAACTTATCGGCCAATTGTCTCGCTTTTTCAAAAGATTTGTCTTTGTCCATTTCCTTGCTATAAACTCCGCTAACTGATCTAATCTCTGCTTTATACCTTCCATATACAATCTCCAGGGCGCTGGAAATTTCACCCAAAGTGGCCCTGTGGCGGGCGGCTTCCACCGCAAAAGCCAACAAATTTCCATTACCAGACTTGGCACATTCCGTCAAAGCAACTAAAGCTTGCCCCACCTTTGTAGAATTACGCTCAGATTTTATGGTATTGATGCGCTCTATTTGTGAATTTCGAACTTTTTGGTTATCCACATCCAAAATAACCAAGGGGTCCTCTTTTGCGAGTCGATATTTATTTACACCCACAATTATATCTCGGTTGCTGTCAATACGCGCCTGTTTCTTGGCTGCAGCCTCTTCGATACGAAGTTTTGGAATCCCTACCTCAATGGCATTGGTCATCCCTCCAAGTTCTTCCACTTCCTCAATCAATGCCCATGCTCTATTGGCGATGTCATTGGTAAGATTTTCCACATAATAACTTCCCGCCCAAGGATCTACCGTTCGGGTAATTTCGGTTTCCGCTTGAAGAAAGATCTGGGTATTTCGGGCGATCCGCGCAGAAAAATCGGTGGGTAATGCAATCGCTTCATCCAAGGCATTGGTGTGCAAGGATTGTGTGCCGCCAAATACGGCTGCTGCTGCCTCAATAGTTGTTCTTGCAACATTGTTGAAGGGATCCTGTTCTGTCAGGCTCCAACCACTTGTTTGGCAGTGTGTACGGAGAGCCAAAGATTTTTCGTTTTTAGGATTGAATTGTTTGACAATCTTTGCCCATAACATCCGTGCAGCCCGCAACTTTGCTATTTCCATAAAATGGTTCATGCCAATTCCCCAGAAAAAGGAAAGACGAGGCGCAAAAACATCGATATCCATTCCTGCCTTTATCCCCGTTCGAATGTATTCCAAACCATCGGCTAAAGTATATGCAAGTTCTATATCGGCAGTAGCTCCGGCTTCCTGCATATGATAGCCGGAAATGGAAATACTGTTAAACTTCGGCATGTGTTTCGCGGTGAATTCAAAAATATCACCCACAATTTTCATTGAGGGCGTGGGGGGATAGATGTAGGTGTTTCGAACCATAAATTCCTTGAGAATATCGTTCTGGATTGTCCCGATCAAATCCTTAGGAGAGACTCCCTGTTCTTCAGCAGCGACAATATAAAACGCCATAATGGGCAATACTGCTCCATTCATGGTCATGGAAACGCTCATCTTGTCCAATGGAATCTGGTCAAAAAGAATTTTCATATCCTCCACTGTGTCTATGGCCACACCTGCTTTTCCCACATCGCCCACTACTCTTTCATGGTCACTGTCGTACCCTCGATGCGTAGCTAAGTCGAATGCCACCGAAAGGCCTTTTTGCCCGGCTGCCAGATTTCTTCTATAAAAGGCGTTGCTGTCCTCGGCCGTAGAAAATCCCGCATATTGCCGAATAGTCCAAGGGCGACGGACATACATGGTGGAATAAGGCCCACGAAGAAAGGGAGGAATTCCCGCGACAAAATTCAGGTGGTGGAGTTCCTTTAAATCTTCAGCAGCGTAATTCCTTTTAATTTCAATCTCTTCCGAGGTATAAAAGGTTTCGGGCTTCAAATGGTTTCCTTCTTCAGCGTTTAAAATTTTCTCTTGTACCTTCAAGTCGATATGCTGTAAATCCTTTCTATCCATATAAATAAATTCCCCTTGCCGCAATGTAAATTCCAAAAAGAATCGACAAAATTGCGATTATAACTATAAGATATCTAAAATATTGATGCGAGGTCAACTTTTTATACCTTACTATGATTGCCAACCCGAGGATAGTGAAGATAATCCCCACTGCAATTCCCAATGCTTCTTGTTCGCTCATTTTTCCTGATTTAAACGTTCTTGTTCCGTGTGTTCGGCCAATCTCTTTTCGAGAATAGGCTCGATTATCGTCTTAATTGGATTTTGTTCTTGAAATGGGAACAGTTCCAAATCGTTTTTCATTTGATCATTGGGGTTCTGGTGATAATTGGTTCCCAGGAGCTTTAGTGTTCCCTCGTTGAACTGTGTTTGTTCCTTGGCCGCGCTTTCCTTGATTTTCTTTTGAATGGTTCCCTCTTTCAATAATTTCAGAAACCCTCCCCCTTTTTCTATCTCTTTAAATAACTTCAATGCTTTGGAGGCCAAGTCATCGGTGAGGCTTTCAATATAATAAGCACCATCTGCCGGATTGCTCACCCGATCAAAATAGCTCTCGTTTTTTAGAATCAACAACTGGTTCCTAGCAATGCGCTGCCCAAATTCATTGCTCTTGTGGTAGAGAGAATCGTAAGGCAGATTACTTATGGCATCTGCACCTCCCAAAATGGCACTCATACATTCGGTAGTAGTGCGGAGCAAATTTACATTGTAATCGTAAAGCGTTTTGTTTCTTTTTGAGGGTATTGCCAAAATATGGCAGGTTTCCTCGATCCCATATTCTCGGGCAACAGCAGCAAATAATTTGCGCAAGGCTCTTAATTTAGCTATTTCAAAAAAGTAATTGGAACCGATGGCGAATTTAAAATTGACAGTTACAGATGGCCTTCCCTCTGCAAACCGATTTAAGTATTCATTGGCGTGGGCCACAGCATAAGAAAGCTGTTGCACAATATTGGCGCCGGCATTTTGATACAATCCAGCATCCACCGAAATTATATGCGCAGCGGGGTTCTTATCGAGAACGCTACCCAACATTTCGAAATCCTCGCTCATTTTGTGAAACCAATTGCCTGTACGTACCAAGTTTCCAACGACATCGATATTGTAGAAAACCTCGGCATTCCTGGATGAAAGAAAATGCGCCAGGTTTTGGAAAAATTCTTCTGACAGAAATCCTATCTGGAAATAAATGGAAGCTTCTTCAAAGGGAAAATCCTTAAAAACAGTTTCAAAATGAAATTCCTTCTCGGCAGTGAAGACGATGGATTCTGCCCCTCGTTCCAATGCATCCGTAGCGATATTATTTGCTATGGCCTCATCGTCTATAAAGATTTCCTGAGCAATTTTCCAGGATTGGGGTTGTCCGATTATAGGAGAGAAAGCTTCTGAAAAGTCATCTTGATGATAAAAAGGTTTTACATGAACCCCCTCAGGACTCTGCCATACGAGAGTTTCATTATAGTCCGCCCCATTGAGGTCGTACTGTATTTTTTGTTTCCATTGTTTTGCGGAAACCTCATCAAAGTCCTTGAACAAAAATTTACTCATTTTCTTTCTTTTTCTCGATACTGTCCTCGTGCTCAATTATATAAATATCCTCGTTTTCCCTTTTTAAATAGTACCTCTCCCTGGCATACTTTTCCATTTCATTGCTGTCCTCCATTTTTTGGATAAAGGACCTGTCATGGTCTATTTCACTTTGATAAAATTCGGCATTGTCCTCCAAACCGTCAATTTCATTATCCAATTCTTTGTGAATAAGGTACGAATTGGTATCGAAAAATACCATCCAAACAATAAAAAGAATTAGGATCAGCATATATTTATTGCCGAAGAACCTAACCCATTTGTTGTTTTTTAGTTTTGAAAATTTCACGATTCGGTATAACTCAATTTTTGGTGAATAATACTTCTGATGACATCTACGGCCACCGTATTGTATTTGTTGGTCGGGATAATGATATCGGCAAACTCTTTGGTAGGCTCTATAAATTGTAGGTGCATAGGCTTTAGCGTGGTTTGATACCGATGCAGCACCTCTTCCAAATCCCGGCCCCGAGTAGCGATATCTCGTTTTAGCCTTCTTATTAGGCGTTCGTCACTATCGGCGTGAACAAAAATTTTAATATCAAACATTTCCCTGATTTCAGGATTGGCCAAAATCAGGATCCCCTCCACAATGATCACTTTTCTTGGAAAAGTAGTAATTGTTTCCCCAGTTCGGTTATGCTCCACAAAGGAGTATACTGGCTGCTCAAAGGAATTTCCTGCCCGCAATTGTTTTAAATGACTGACCAATAATTCAAAATCAATAGCTTGGGGATGATCAAAATTAATTTCTTTTCGATCCTCCATGGATAAATCGCTGGTATCGTGGTAATAGGAGTCTTGTGAAATGACGCAAACTTCCTGGGGAGGTAGCTCAGACACAATTTGATCTACCACAGTAGTTTTGCCACTGCCGGTGCCACCAGTAATGCCAATAATAAGCATAGTAAATAGGTTTATACAAATGTAGGGAAAAGGATTCACGTTCCAAGATCAAAATTTACACCTACTTACCCTTGATATCGATTTGTTCTCCAACTTCAGGTCGATACTTTTGGTTTAAGCTTGGATTTCTTTTATACTTTTGGAACTCGTAATAGTAGCTATGAAAACAATTCTTTTACATCCCTCCTATTTCCCTTCCATCGAGCAAATGGCTGCCATGGTACAGGCGGAGAAAATAGTTTGGGAGGTAGAGGACAATTATCAAAAACAAACTTTCCGCAATCGTACTTACATTGCACACAGCAACGGCAAGTTACTTTTGAATATTCCCATAAAACATTCAAAGGAAGGAAATCGCCAGAAGACCAAAAATGTAATTGTGGAAAACGATTTTCCGTGGCAAGAACAGCATTGGAAAAGCTTGCAAAGTGCCTACAGGACCTCTCCCTTCTTTGAATTTTATGAAGACGACTTAGCGTATTTATTTAAGGAAAAAGTAGAATTCTTAATGGACCACAACCTGCAAATAATTAAAACAATTTGTGAATTGATAGGAATTGAGTTGCAAACATCCCGTACCACCTCTTATGTAATTACCCCAGAAATAACCGATTTGAGATATTTGATAGATGCGAAGCGAAAATCGACATTTGAAACCGAGTCATATACTCAAGTATTGCAGGCCAATCACGGGTTTTTGCCAAATCTTTCCATACTTGACCTATTGTTTAACGAGGGTACAAATACGTTGGGATATTTGGAGCGGCAAGCGTTTCCACATATATAGATTACTCAGATGGCTTTCAGCATCTAATTTAATTTTTACTTCCCCATCCAAGGGTGGTCCAGATGGCATGGTGATCAGAAAACGTATTTGGCAGGGTTTCATAATGGACAACATCAAAATGGTGGGAAGCGAGAATGTAGTCTATTCTCAAAGGAAAACTATCAAATAAAAAAGTAGTGCCCAGACCATTGCCCCGTTCCCGAAAGGTATCCTGCATATTGCCCTTGATTTTTCGGTAACTGTACGAAAATGGGGTGTTATTGAAATCACCACAAATAATTACCGGGTGTTTTGTCTGTTGTTTGTGGTTGAGAATGGTATTTATCTGGAATTGCTGTTTTTCAAAGGCCGTTGACATCTTTCTTCGAAGCCTTCTGTTGTCATTCTCTTGCAGAAATTTCACTTCCGGTAAAATTCCGATGGATTGTAGATGCGTACTGTAAATACGGATGGTATCCTTTCCCTTTACCACGTCTGCATATAGGGTATTATTGGAAGAATCCTTAAAATCAAATGCTCCTGTGTTGACTAATGGATATTTGGAAAAAATGGCATTTCCCAATTTCATCTTGCGATTTTTGAAATGGATGTATTTATACGGAAATGACGAAAAATCCACTTTGTTCGGCCTATAGTATTCTTGTATGCAAAGAATGTCGGGATTGGTATTCTTTATATAGGTTTTCATCACATCGGCCCCGTTTCCTGCCGATCTCGGTTCATAAGTGTTAAACAGGCGCACGTTATACGACATAACCCGTAATGTTTGCCCATAAGTAGAGGAATCACCTTTTGCTGAAATATTATAAAAAGGATTAAAGTAGAAATATGAAATTAACAGCACAAGGAAAGAGAGAAAAAACCTCCGGTGAAGCTGCAGCGCCCAAAAGGCCAAAAAGAAAATATTAATAATGATAAGTAGGGGAACCACCAAACTGAGCAGTGCTATTGTGGGAAACCGGCTGGGAGGAAGAAAAAGCAAGCCCCATGATAGCAAGAGCAGAAAAGCCATCAACAGATTGATCAAATACATCAGTTTGTTGAAAAAAACTCCCATCCCGATTAATCCTCCTTTCCAGCCTTGAACAGAAAGTCTTTTTCGGCTTTTGTCAAACTGTCATATCCGCTCTTACCAATTTTATCCAAGATAGCGTCTACCTTTTTTTGGTAGTCTGATTTTGTTTCTGTTGATGAAGAGGGTTTTGTTGTACGATGTGGAGTGCGGTGCACTTTCCTAAATGGTTTCTTTTCCCGTGGTTTAAAGAGATTGGCAATCCAGTCCATAAAATTTTCGAACCATTTTCCTATATCGTTCCCCTTGGCCAATTGCACTGCATAAAAATATCCAAAGACCCCTCCGCCCACGTGTGCCATTAGTCCGCCGGCATTCCCAGAGGAGGGAATTCTCACCAGATCAAAGAGAAAAAGAAATAGCGCAATATGCCAAAGTTTAATGGTAAATGTAAATATGCGCACTTCTGTATTGGGAGTGTAGGTAGCGATAAAGATCATAATGGCCGTTACCGCTCCTGAAGCACCAATTAAAAAGCCTCTGCTGTGCTCAAAAGCTGGAAAAAGATTGTATGCAACCACAAATAGCAGTCCGCCAAACAGAGCTCCCAGTAAATAGACGGTCAACAGTCGTTTTTCGGAGAACAAATTGAGCACGAATCTTCCAAACCAATACAACCAGATCATATTGAACAGAATATGGAAGAAACCAAAATGCAGGAACCCATAGGATATCAACGTCCACGGCCGGAACAAAAGTGTGTCAAAATTATCGCTGAGCACAAACCACCTGGAAAAATATTGTGGGCTCATGCTAAAAAAGAAAGAGCCGAGGCTTACCACCAAAAAAACGATGACATTGATGATAATAAGTTTGACCAGAATATTGGCCGTTTTGTATTTATATGAAAGGCTTGCGGCACTCATAAATCAATTCCATCGATGGTTGTCAAAACTATTCTTTTTCCAGTACCAAGCCATAATAAAGCCGAAGAGTGCACCTCCCACGTGTGCCCAATGGGCTACCCCCGAAGAGGTACCGGAAAGCCCAAAGAAGACGTCCCCCGCAATTATCAACGGAATAAAATACTTGGCCTTAATGGGTATGGGAAGAAAAATAAGCATAAGCTCAATATTGGGAAACATTAAACCAAAAGCAACCAAAACCCCATAAATTGCTCCCGAAGCACCCACTGCCGGAATATTGAACGATTCATAGGTGGATTGAATTACTTCTTGCGGCACCACTTGTAATATCCGCGTATTGTATTGTCCGGTATTGAGAATATCCAATATTTGTGCTTTGTCCAATCCCGCGGCCATCAAGGCTTGCATTCCTTCATGAACGTGATAAAAATTCACCAAACTGTGGATCAATGCTGCACCAAGTCCCGCAGAAAAATAAAAGAAAAGAAATCGCTTTTGGCCCCATCGCATTTCCAAAGGAGTTCCAAAAGCCCATAAAGCGTACATGTTAAAAAGAATGTGGATAAAGCCCCCATGCATAAACATGTGGGTGATTATCTGCCAATACTGAAAATTGGGGTTTTCAAAATAGTATAAAGCGAACAATCGGTAGGCCAGATCCCCTATAACCAATGTACCAACAAAGAAAAGTACATTTATAACTATTAAAACCTTAATGGTTTCTGTTATTCTTCCCATAACACTTCCTGTATAAGCAGGAATTTTTTTACCCAATTGGGTGGTTCTACATAAACTTTTTATCCAGTTCGCTTCCCGCTATAACCGCAAATACGGGCCTGTTATCCGGGCTTACCGTGGGCTCTTTACAAGCGAATAGCTGATTGATGATATGCTCCTGCTCTTCCCGATTAAGGGAAGCTCCAGATTTTATGGCCATACTTGCCGCCATCGATTTTGCAAGCATATCGTTTTGGCTAAACCCATTCTCGGGCAACTCTTCTTTAATGTCGTACACCAAACGTTCGAGCAAATTTACGACATGACTCTCCATAATCATCACAGGAATACCGCTAATCTCTACTGATTCGCCTTTAAGTTCAGAAAAAACAAATCCGGTGTGTTCCAGTTGCTCCCTGATTTTCTCTATAATTTCCACATCCGGTTTTGAAAAGTGCAACTGTAGTGGGAACAATAACTGTTGACTAACAGCTTCTTTCACTGTAATATTCCTCAATATTTCTTCGTAGAGAATTCGCTGATGTGCCAAATTTTGATGGATCACCATCAATCCAGTCTTCAATGGACTTACAATATATTTATTTTGAAGCTGGAAGGTCATCTGACCCTGGTCCACCTTCCCATTTTCAAAAAGACTTCCAGTGACTTCCTCACTCTCAAACTCGACAGCGCCCAGGTTCGAAAATTCCCTTTGCTCGTTCTCCAGACCCACATAAAGCGATTCCCATGAAGCTCCTTTGTATTTTACTGGGGCACTCTCTCTCTTAAATGGGAAATGGATGGTGGGCTGCTTTGGCTTTTCCCGAAAAGGATTAAAATCCCTATCCACCTCGATGGAAGGAGAGGTGGGTGATTTTTTACTGTATTCATAAGGTGTATCAAAACCTTTATCTCTTTCAAAATCCAGGACGGGAGCAATATTGAACTGTCCCAAACTATGTTTTACCGTAGCGCGGAGCATTGCATAGATCGAATGCTCATCATCAAACTTAATTTCGGTTTTTGTCGGATGAATATTGATATCTATGGAATGGGGATCCACCTCCAAAAAGAGGAAATAACCAGGATATACGTCGCTTTTTATCAGTCCTTCAAAAGCGGATGCCACAGCGTGGTGAAGATAGGGGCTTTTAATAAAGCGATCGTTCACAAAAAAGAATTGTTCTCCCCTACTCTTCTTCCCAAATTCTGGTTTTAACACAAAACCATTGATTTTTATAATCTCAGTTTCCTCGGCCACAGGAACCAGTTTCTCATTGGTCTTACTTCCAAAAATATGGACTATACGTTGGCGTGAATTGGAAACAGGTAAATTAAATACATCACTTCCATTGTGGATCATTTGAAAGGCTATACCGGGATGTGCTAATGCCACTCGATGAAACTCATCAATTATGTGCCGGGTTTCTACCGGATTGCTTTTTAAGAAATTTCGTCTTGCCGGGATATTGAAAAAAAGGTTTTTTACTGAAATGGTAGTTCCTTTTGGAACCACCGCTGGCTCTTGCGAGATAACTTTACTGCCTTCGATCGTAAGATGAGTCCCTATTTCATTATCCTCTGTTTTTGATTTCAGTTCTACGTGGGAAATCGCAGCAATGGATGGCAGTGCTTCCCCTCGAAATCCTTTGGTGTGCAGGTTGAACAAATCATCTGCCGATTTTATTTTTGAGGTAGCGTGCCGCTCAAAACTTAGACGGGCATCAGTAAAACTCATGCCGTTTCCGTTATCGGTTACCTGGATCAAGGTTTTTCCAGCATCCTTCACCATTAAGGTAATCGAAGTGGCATTGGCATCCACGGCATTTTCCAACAATTCCTTTACTACCGAGGCCGGGCGTTGCACCACCTCCCCGGCGGCAATTTGATTTGCAACGTGGTCTGGCAATAACTGAATGATATCGGTCATGAAGAATTATTGGTAGAAAATGGATAGGTCAAATTCAATGATAAATAAGAAAATAAGCACGAGAACCGCTATGATGACAAAAAGGCGTAAGCGCGTATTCTTGTCAGATGATTCCCTTAAATCTGCCCAAGCCAATTTGAATTTGGTTTTTAGATTTTTATTATCTCCCACCGTGCTGCGGAATTTGTCAAACCTATGTTCCATGGAAAATGGGCTGCCCTCCCCGTCAAATTCGTAATGACGGGGCTTGTAATTAAATCTTTTATTTTTTCTCCTGCTTAAGATTCCCATAATTGTCGTGCCTCAAAGATACTGAAAATACCGTGTTTTCTAAAGACTTTTCAAGCGGTTGTGAACAATTATAATGCCGTTTTCATTAGGCAGTGGGTTGAAGTTGGTAGGTGGAAAAGAAAAATAAAGAAAAACAATCGTAAATCTACAATTTGGAATCCTTGCGAAGTTGTGCCATTTTAATGGCGGCAATTGCGGCTTCCGTTCCCTTATTGCCATGCTTTCCCCCACTTCTATCGATGGCCTGCTGCATGGTATTGTCGGTTAAAACACAAAAGATAACGGGAATATTGCCTTGTAGGTTTAAATCCTTTATCCCCTGCGAAACAGCTTCGCACACATAATCAAAGTGTTTGGTCTCTCCTTGAATAACACTGCCAATGGCTATTACGGCATCGAGCATATCATAAGTTTGGCATATCCGCTTACAACCATAGACAAGTTCAAAGCTGCCTGGAACGTCCCAACGAACAATGTTTTCATTTATGGCACCACAATCCTTTAAAGCATCAAAAGCACCTTGAAACATACCTTCAGTGATTTTGTGGTTCCACTCTGAAACAACAATCCCAAACCGAAAGTCTTTCGCATTTGGGATTGTGTTTTTGTCGTAAGCCGATAAATTTGTATTCTTGGTTGCCATTTAGTTTTTCATTGCTTCCGCACGGCCGGTATAAATTTGGGCTTTTGCGGCTTCGGCTGATTTTGGATAATCCTCCACAATCTGTTTGAAATGATTCAGCGCCTTGTCACTTTTGTTCAATGACATGGCCACAATACCCGCCTTTAACAGAAAACGTGGGGTAGTAAAGTCATTTGTGCGCATATTGGCAGCCTCTTCATAATATTTTAAGGCATCCTCGTTTTGGCCCAATTGCACAAAAGCATCGCCAATGCCTCCTTTGGCCAAGGGAGCCAAAATATCGTCCTTGCTGCTAAACTTATCCAACTGTTCGATGGCCTCTTTGTATTTATTGGTGTTCAAATAGGCCATTCCAGCGTAGTAATGTGCCAGGTTTGCTGCATTTGTACCTCTGTAGTTGTCTATGATGTCCAAAAATCCGAATTTTCCTTCGCCCCCTTGTAGGGAAAGATTGAAAAGAGAATCCTTTGCTGGAGCGGTCAGGGCTTCCTCCCAGTAATGTTGGGCCTGGAACATCTCGTTTGTCGCCTCGATCTCTTTAGGTTTTTGGATATACTGGTGATATGCAAAATATCCCAAAACACCTACGGCAACCACGACGATAACGCCGAGAATTGCCTTTTGATTTTTTTCTACCCAAGCCTCCGTTCTCGAAGCTCCCTCGTCCAAAGTGTTAAATACGCCTGCAGTTGTACTGTCCTTTGCCAATTGGGCTTCCCTATCAGCCTTAGTTTTTGGTTTACCACCACGTTTTTTGTACGTTGCCATAGTTATAGGTTATTGTGGCGCAAAAATAAAATTTTAAATGGAATTCTAAAGGATAAACAATTCTTATTTTTTATAATTTGCAAGACCGATTTCCAACAAGATTAAATAAGACCAGGAAACGCAACCTTTTAATCCCTATGATTTTACAAAAACTGTCGTTACTCAACTATAAAAACTTTGAATCCAAAACTCTTGAATTTGATCCGAAAATAAATTGTTTCGTCGGCAACAATGGTATTGGCAAGACAAATATACTAGACGCCATATATCATCTTTCCTTTGGAAAAAGCTATTTCAATCCTATAACAATACAAAATATCAAGCATGGAGAAGATTTTTTTGTGATAGAAGGATGGTACCAAAAAAACGGAGAAGCCGAAAAAATCGTGGTCAGTGCAAAAAAGGGACAAAAAAAGATAATTAAACGAAATGGAAAGATTTACGATAAATTTAGCGATCACATCGGCTTATTGCCTTTGGTGATTATTTCACCTGCCGATCGCGACTTGATCATTGAAGGAAGTGATACACGTCGAAAATTTATCGACGGGGTCATTTCGCAACGCGACTCGGAATATCTTAAAACCCTAATCAAATACAATAAAGTACTGGCACAGCGCAATTCGCTCTTAAAATATTTTGTGGCCAACCACACTTTCAACCAAGATAACATTGACATTTACAATGAGCAACTGCACGCTTTTGGCACCTCTATATTCGGAAAGCGAACTGCTTTTCTAACCGAATTTTTACCGATATTTCTCAACAGATACCATTCTATTAGCAGTGGAAATGAAACTATCGGTCTAAACTATGAGAGCCAGTTACAGGAAAACGATTTGCTGACCCTGCTCCAAAAAAATATTGCAAAAGACAAAATAACACAATACACCAATTTCGGGATCCACAAAGACGATCTGATCTTTGAAATCGACGGGCACCCCATCAAAAAATTCGGGTCGCAAGGACAACAGAAATCATATCTTATTGCATTGAAACTGGCACAATTCGACTTTATAAAGACCCATTCAAAAACAAATCCAATTTTGTTGTTGGACGATATTTTTGATAAATTGGATGAAACGCGTGTAGAACATTTGATAACTTTGGTGGATAATGATAGTTTTGGGCAACTGTTTATAAGTGATACCCACGCCGAAAGAACCGAGGAGGTAATTAAAAAAGTACGACAGAGCTATAAAATGTTTCCGTTGTAAACTCAATGTAAACCAAATCTGTCTCTGAAAAGATAAATGTGCCAGGCAGGAATATAAAGGAAAACCAAATGAGTTATAAAATATCAACCTTACTCCTTACCCTTTTAATTGTTTCATGTGAACACCCAAACCCCGAAGAGCAAAAGCAACACCTCAACGGATATTGGGAGATTAAAAAAGTGGAAACGCCCCAAGGGGGGAAAAAGGAATTCACCTTAAACACCGTAGTAGATTATATCGAAATGAATAATGATACCGGCTCCCGGACCAAGGTTTCCCCAAAATATGACGGCACTTATATCACCAACGGTGTTTCCGAAGAATTTAATTTAAAAATTGAGGAGGACAGTTTACGAATGTATTACAAAACTCCCTTTGACGAATGGAAGGAAACGGTAATCAAAGCAAAGGATAGCATTTTGATAGTAAAAAATAAGGACAACAAGATTTACACCTATTCAAAATTTGAGAATGTGCCGCTGATCCCCAAGGAAGAATAATATATAACTATATTTTCAAGGATCGAGAAATGGAATGGATGTAAAACTATAACTCTCGGCAGAGCAAAAACTATACTTTAAAAAATGGCAAAACGACACGCAGAAAACATATCGATCGGTGACGCACTTAAGGAATTTATTGAAACCAATCGTCTTGAGAAAGGTCTGGACAAGGTAAATGCCAAGGAGGCTTGGGACAAGGTTATGGGGCCTGCCATTTCAAAATACACTACGAGCATCAACCTGGACCGCGATACCTTGTTCGTGCAGCTTTCCTCCTCCGTTTTACGGGAAGAACTGGGTTATGGGAAGGAAAAAATAATCAAATTGCTCAACGAGGAACTGGGAAAGGAATTGATTAAAAAACTAATATTGCGATAAACAAAACAAATAACCCACAACATTAATTTATTAGCATAAAATCAAGCTGCCCAAAAAAGAACAGCCTTTTTAAGAAAAGCAACTATTCACCAACCAAAATATGTTTCAACATATTGAACTGATTTAAACTTTTTTTATTCGTTAAAAAATTGCCTAATGTTCGCTTGAACGTAAAAAGTCTAAATCAGTTTAATTATTTCAATCGGTAAATTGTATTACGCTTATTCGTATAGCACTGCTTCGAAGTAAGTAACCACGTTGGGATTCCCCCAAGTGAATGTTCCACTCATAGTGTTTCCCTGCAATGTGCCAGTGAAAAGATAATTATCCCCGTTGCTGCCACTGGTCATAAGATACGTAACCGTATTGCCATTTAAGGACCAATCTCCATATTCCGTATACAGTCCTGGGTAATCCGGCTCATCGTAAACAGTGGTACCATCGGTGTTAAATAGCACATCCGCATGCCATTCACTAGGCTCTTGATACTGAGGATCGTACAATTTTATGTAAAAGTCCCAAAGCGTATCTTCAAGCGTGGAGGTAGCATAGGTTTCGTCATCACCATAGGTTACACCGGACGAGGTGGTAACATACGCTCTGAAGTGGTAGGAAGTATTTGCAATTAAATTTCCGATTTCCAAATCAAAATCATTTTGATTGGCGATTTTTTTGTTATCGTTTACCGTAGGATTTGGGGAAGTACTCCAACAAAGTCCTCTTTCTATAATTTGGGTTCCTTGCGGCACCTCTACTTCTCCTTTTAGCTCTATAGTTGTAAAGGTGTAAACATAATCCGAAGGGCTTGAAGTAATTTCAACCAACTGGGGCAGATTAACAGGCATATTCTCCTCCTCGGGGCTACAGCTATAGAATGAAAAAGCGACAAGAAAGATTCCGGTGATAAAAGATTTCAAAGTTCTCATGATATACATTTTGAATTAAAATAATTCCGTTCTGTCTATATATCAACCCTAAGTTCCTTTTGTTACCACTTCAAAAATATTTTTTTTCAATCCATATTTAAGATAAATATCACGCCATTTGTATTTCTTTTAAAATGAAGAAGTTCCATTAGCAGCAATGCAATTAACGAATAATAGAAAAAGATTGAAACCGAATAAAAAACGCCCTCCAAAACAGGAAGGCGTCTTCAGTAAAAAATATTTTGTGAATGCTTAAAACATTTCGCGACCAGCAAAATGGAAAGCACTTTCAATAGCAGCATTTTCATTGCTATCGCTTCCGTGTACTGCATTTTCACCGATTGAAGCCGCATATAGTTTACGGATAGTTCCTTCTGCCGCATCCTCTGGATTGGTGGCACCAATCAGGGTTCGGAAATCCTCAACTGCATTTTCTTTTTCCAAAACGGCTGCCACAATGGGACCACGAGTCATGTATTCCACTAATTCACCATAAAAGGGACGTTCCTTGTGGACGGAGTAAAATTCTTTTGCATCGGGGATGGTCATTTGCGTCAATTTCATTGCTACAATTCTGAAGCCTGAAGTATTGATCTTTTCAAGAATAGCGCCGATGTGCCCTTTTTCAACTGCATCGGGTTTTAGCATGGTGAATGTTCTGTCTGTTCTCATTGCGTTTTTTAAAATTTTGGCAAAAATAGGTATTTGCGCCTGAAAAGCAAGTATTGTTGGCATGATTAATTCACAGACACAGCGGTGGATCGTTAATTACGCGCTTACAATATTATTTGGGTTTATTGTGCTTTGTCGTATCTTCGCCACCTTATGGATGAAAAAACAACTGAAATCGTCGAGAAATTACTCGCCGAACCCCAGAAAATCGTTATTGTGGGGCATAAAAATCCCGATGGAGATGCCATTGGTTCTTGCTTAGGACTTTCTTTTTTCCTTGCAAGTTTGGGCCATACCACCTCGGTGATCATGCCAAATGATTTTCCCGATTTTCTAAAATGGCTTCCAGGGGTTGATACCATTACCATCCATGAAAAAGATCCCAAGAAAAGCGCTGCCCTAATTACAGACACCGACATAATTTTTACCCTTGATTTCAACAGTCTTGACAGAATTGGGGACTTACAGCCTCTCTTGGAGAAAAGTGAGGCGAAATTTGTAATGATAGACCACCATCAACAACCGGCGGATTACGCCACAGCTACTTACAGTGATGTAAATATGAGCTCCACTGCCCAGATGGTGTTTCACTTTATAGAAGCTTTGGGCCAAGAAAAAAAACTTTCAAAGGAAATCGCTATAAATCTTTACACGGGGATCATGACAGACACGGGTTCTTTCCGATTCTCCTCCACCACTCCCACCACCCATCGGGTAACGGCGAAGTTGATGGAAGCAGGGGCAGAAAGCGACCAAATCTATCAAAACGTCTATGACACCAATAGCCCCGAACGCATGAAATTGTTGGGAGTGGCCCTGAAAAACCTCAATATATTGATGGAGTATCGCACGGCATACATTACGCTTACCCAAAAGGAATTGGACGAACACAACTTTAAAAAGGGCGATACCGAAGGTTTTGTAAATTACGCCCTATCTATCAAGGATATAGTGTTTGCCACTATTTTCATAGAAAACAAACAGGAAAACATAGTTAAGATGTCGCTCCGCAGCAAAGGGCACTTTTCTGTTAACGATTTTGCCCGGGAGCATTACGACGGCGGAGGCCATATTAATGCTGCCGGTGGAAAAAGTTCGCAATCCCTTAACGAAACCGTAAAAGAATTTATTAGTATCTTGCCACGTTATAAAGATGAACTAACGCATGCTTCCTAGGCTGTTCTATATTACTTTCCTTCTATTAATGATTGTTTCCTGTAAAGGCCCTGAGGCGCGACGTCCAGTTCAAAGCCATTCAGGAACTTTCATCAATGAATCGGCAAAAAGGAACAAGGAAATCTATGACAGGGAAAAGGATATCATAGAAACGCTTATCGCCAATGATTCAAACAAAACGTATCATTCTTCAGAAAAAGGCTTTTGGTATTATTACAACAAGCGGGATACTTCACAAACCCAAATGCCCAAAATTGGAGATATAGTAGAATTTACCTACAACATCAAAGATTTAAAGGGCAATACCATTATCACTGCCGAGGAAAATGGACTCCAGCACTACAAGGTAGACCAAAGCCACCAAGAGCTTATCTCTGGAATCCGGGAAGGTGTAAAACTTATGAAAGCGGGCGAAACCGCAACCTTTATTTTTCCCTCCTACAAGGCATTCGGGTATTACGGAATCGAAGAAAAACTCGGCACCAATATTCCGGTGCAGAGCACCATAACTTTACTCTCAATTGAACACACAACCAAAAATTAAGACCATAATGAAAAAACTAAGCTTTCTATTATTATTTCTCACCCTTGCATTTGCTTCCTGCCAAGAAAAATATCCCGACTTGGGAGATGGGGTGTACGCTGAATTCGTAACCAACAAAGGTACTTTCATAGCAAAACTTTACAACGAGGCCGCTCCCTTAACAGTTTCTAATTTCGTTGCTCTTGCCCAAGGAACCAATGGAATGGTAGATTCTATTTACAAAGGAAAACGTTTTTACGACGGACTTACTTTCCATCGGGTCATAAAGGACTTTATGATACAAGGAGGAGATCCAAAAGGTGATGGCACCGGAAATCCCGGCTATGCTTTTCCTGACGAGGTGAAAGACACCCTTCAATTTGATAGAAAAGGGCTTTTGGCCATGGCAAATTCTGGTCCAGCTACCAACGGAAGTCAGTTTTTCATAACGTTAAAAGATACGCCTTGGCTAAATGGCCGCCATACCATTTTTGGTGAAATAGTAAAAGGACAAGACGTTGTTGATGCCATTGGAAATGTGGAAACCGAGAAACCAGGTGACAAGCCGGTCCAGCCCGTCATTATTGAAAAGGTAAACATCATTAATAAGGGAAAGGTGAAAATTCCATACTTCACCGAAGAGATGGCGAAAATTGAAAAAGAAAAGAAAGAAAAAGAAGCTCGGATTGATAAAATTGCAGAAAAAAAGGCAAAAGAGCTTGAAGAGTTGGAATCAAAAGCCGATTCCCTTCCCTCTGGACTTAAGATTTATTTCAATAAAATAGGAGATGGGCCCCAACCTAAGCAGGGCGATAAAATTTTAATGAACTATGCGGGGTATTTGACCAACGGGCACCTTTTTGATTCCAATATCTATGAAAATGCTGAAAAATATGAAACGGTGGACGAAGTACGCAAAGCAGCTGGACAATACAGTCCGGTACCTACCGATTATAGCCCAGACGCCAAACTCATTCCTGGTTTTCGCGAAGGACTTTTAAAAATGAAAGTAGGCGACAAAGCCACACTTTTTATTCCGGCGCATTTGGCCTATGGCAGCAGGGGTATTCCAGGGATAATCCCTCCGGATGCCGAATTGATTTTCGAACTTGAGATCGTGGATCTCGCTAAATAATATCAAGCTTCTCCATAAAAAAAAGAGGAGCCAGCTTAAAAACTGGCTCCTCTTTTTTTTGTCGCAAACATCGAAAATTTTCTACTAAAAACCCTTATTGTTAATAATAGGAAATTCCTCAGTTCCTACTGCCGTTATTTTTTGGGAATATTCTTTAGAATTTCCAAAACAAACTCCCAAAACTTCTTGACGGAAGATATGCTTGCGCGTTCATCGGGAGAATGGGCTCCTTTAATAGTGGGGCCAAAGGATATCATATCCATCCCTGGATAATTCTGCCCCAAGATTCCACATTCCAATCCGGCATGACAAGCAGCAACATGTGCCTTCTCACCATTCATTTTTTGATAGAGATTATCCAAAACTTTTAATATGGGACTATCCATATTAGGGGCCCAACCCGGATAATCACCCGCCTGATCCACTTTATAACCGGCAAGCTCAAAAACAGAAGTCAGCGCATTTGCCAAATTATCCTTGGACGACTCCACAGAACTTCGGGTAAGGCATTCAATCTTAATATTGCCCCCACCTACGGTTACCTTGGCTATATTATTGGAAGTTTCCACCAAATCCTCAATATCGGGGCTCATTCTGTAAACTCCGTTGTGGGCCCCATTCATCGCTTTAAAGAACTTCTCCTGTTCTATTTCAGACATAACCTTGCCAGGAGTGTCATCGCTTTTCTGTGCAGAAATAGAAAGTGTGGGTTCCAGTGATTTGTATTCCGAAGAAATTTGTTGCTTCATTTTTTTAAAGCTCTCCATAAATTTTTCTTCCGAAGTAACAGCTATATTCGCCACACTCTCACGAGGAATGGCATTCCGAAGACTTCCGCCATCCAGTTGTGCCAATTGCATATAATCCTTTGTAGCAAAAAGCAAACGGTTCATAAGCTTATTGGCGTTCCCCAAGCCTTTGATAATGTCCATTCCACTGTGGCCGCCCTGCAGACCCTTAACCTGAATTATATATGGCTTGGTATTTTCTGGAGAATTAGTTTCAGCATAAGTCCCAGTTGCGGTAATATCAATTCCACCTGCACATCCTACTCCAATTTCATCATCTTCTTCCGTATCCAGGTTTAAAAGAATATCTCCCTTCAACAGCCCTCCTTTTAATCCTTTGGCACCTGTCATCCCGGTTTCCTCATCGATGGTAAAAAGGGCCTCAATTGCTGGATGCTCAATGGTATCGCTCTCGAGAATGGCCATAATGGTAGCCACACCCAGACCATTGTCGGCACCAAGAGTGGTGCCTTTTGCACGTACCCAATCTCCGTCAACATACATTTCAATTCCTTGTGTATTGAAATCAAAATCGGTATCGTTGTTCTTTTGGTGTACCATATCGAGATGGCTCTGGAGGACAACCATTTTCCGATCTTCCATTCCTTTGGTTGCAGGTTTACGAATAATTACATTTCCTACCTCATCTTCAATTGTTTCCAAACCCAGATTCTCACCAAAGTCTTTCATAAAGGCAATTACCCGTTCCTCTTTTTTTGAAGGACGAGGCACAGCGTTCAAGTCGGCAAAGTTGTTCCATAGAGCTTTTGGCTCCAGATTTCTTATTTCTTTATTCATATTTCGATGTTTTTATGTGAAAAATGTACATCCTAGCATACGGGATGGCATTCCCACAAAATTACTTTTTTTAGACCGCTATAAAAATTATGTGGGGAAAGAATTACTTTGTAAGTTTGGTTTATGCAAAAAAGAACTGCGTTACTCCTTGCGCTCCTGCTTCCCATTCAGATAATTTTTTTACAAATCCTAAAGCACTTTCCCCGATTTGTAGAAAAATATTACAGTTTAGGCTTCTATCCTATTCTTTCAAAAGTATCGCGCTATCTTTTTGGGTGGATCCCTTTTTCCATCGGCGATGTTTATTACGTATTGATCACAATTATGGCTCTTCGGTGGATCTACAAAAACTTCTATCGCCTAAGGTTTGAACCTTTTCGGGTTCTTTTGGACGTCACGGCTACTATTTCCATCGTGTATTTTATGTTTCACGCCCTCTGGGGTTTCAATTATTACCGACTGCCACTTCACCAATCCCTTCATTTAGAAAGTGATTACACCTATGAGGAATTACTTGCCACCACCCACAGGTTTATTGAAAAAAGCAATGCCCTGCACCGCCAGTTGGGATATGCCGATAGTGTGAAAATCGATTTGCCCTACTCGCAAAAGGAAATGTTTAAAATGACTATGGGTGGTTACAGGAACTTGGAGAAAGAATTTCCCAAGCTCGCTTATAAACCCCGAAGCCTTAAAAAAAGTGGATGGAGTCTAGGCCTTACCTATATGGGCTATAGCGGATACCTAAACCCCTTCTCTGGAGAGGCACAGGTGAACAACCTTATCAAAACTTATAAATTTCCAGTGGTGGCCAGTCACGAAGCTGCGCACCAAATAGGGTATGCTGCCGAAAACGAAGCCAACTTCATCGCTACCTTGGCAACTTTGCATAATGACGATCGTTACATTCAGTATGCAGGCTATATTTTTACCCTGCGCTATTTGATCAACGACGTGGCACGCAATGACGAAGCGGAGTATTACAAGTTGTTGGAAACTATCAATCCGGGAATTTTGAAAAGTTATAAGGAAATGCGGGATTTTTGGGCAAGTTATGAAAATCCATTTGAGACTTTTTCAAAAATCTTTTGGGACAATTTTCTAAAAGCCAATAACCAAAGTCGTGGGATTATGAGCTACGATTATATGGTGGCCTTAGTGGTAAATTATTATGAGGATAGGGAGTTATGAAGATGACGGTGAAGGCTACTAATTGATTCTCACTTTCAAGGCATTCATCGTTTAATTATCTTTCTCACCACCACGTTCCCTTCCGAAGAAATTTGCATAAAGTACACCCCGGTTTTAAAAGTGGAAACATTGAATGTAACGGCCCCATTATGCGGAAGTACATTTTTCGACAAAACTATTTTTCCTAAGATATCATAGATTGAAATGGTTGTTTCAGAAACCAGTTGTGAAGATTGAATGGCAACATTTCCAGAGGCTGGGTTTGGAAAACACAAATATGAAAGTATCCAGTTTTTTTGGAAGGACTCAATTCTTTTATCAAACACTACTCGTTATCTTTACTTAAAAAAATAATGGAATTAGGCATCGGACTTTTTGGGGATTTAACTTTTGATCGCAACACCCATCAATTTCAACCTGCAAGCAAAAGATTAAATGAAATTGTAGAACAGATCAAACTCGCGGACGAATTGGGAATTGATTTGGTTTCCTTAGGAGAGCACCATCGTCCGGATTACGTTATCTCTTCCACCGAGATTGTATTAGCTGCTCTTGCCGGTGTTACCAAAAATATAACGTTGGGAAGTGGCGTAACAGTGTTAAGCTCTGCGGATCCCGTGAAGGTTTATCAAGATTATGCGACCCTCGACCTCCTTTCAAACCAACGAGCCGAGATCATGGCTGGGCGTGGCAGTTTTATTGAATCTTTTCCTTTGTTTGGATATGATCTAAAAGATTATAAGGAATTGTTTGAGGAAAAGCTCGATCTGTTGCTGTATTTGAATAAAAATAAAGTCATTACTTGGAACGGGAAATACCGAGCATCCCTTGTCAACCAAACAATTTACCCCAGGCCGGAAAGGGAAATTCCAATATGGATTGCGGTGGGAGGAACACAAGAATCCATCCTTCGGGCGGCACGTCTGGGATTACCCATAGTTTTCGCAATTATCGGTGGCAGGACCAAACAGTTTAAACCATTGATAGATTTCTATAAGGAACAATATCTACACTTTGGTCATGATCCTGAAAAAATGCAGATTGGCATCCATGCCCACACCTTTGCGGCAGATTCGCAGCAGGAACTTTTGGAAAATTATTTCCCCTATTATTCAGCACAAATGGACCGAATAGGAAAAGACAGAGGTTGGAATCCCTACACCAAAATGCAATTTCAAGGCGGTATGAGTCCGGAAGGTGCTTTGTTTATGGGAGATGCCGAGCAAGTGGCGGAAAAGATGATAGAAGCCATTACCTATTTTGGGCTCACTCGATTTATTGCCCATCTGGACGTGGGAGGCCCTTCGCATAAAGAAATGATGAAAGCTATTGAATTATATGCCACGAAAGTGATTCCTAAGGTTCGGAAAGCCGTTACAGCGTAAATCGGTTTTCGAACAAAAATCGTTTCTTTGCAAAGCTATTTACAATTATGAATAAATCTATCAGCAGTCTACAAAATCCTTTAATAAAACAGATTGTTTCCCTACAGGAAAAATCGCGGGAGCGAAGGAAACAAAAGCTGTTTGTCATTGAGGGTTTACGCGAAATCTCTTTGGCCATCAAAGGAGGATACTCCTTGAGGACGCTTCTTTTCTGTTCCGAAATCATTTCCGAAGAAGAAATTGTCACCCTGAAAGATTCCAGCAATGAGGATGTGGAATGTATAGAAATCACTCCGGAAATCTATCGGAAATTGGCATATCGCAGTTCTACAGAAGGCGTGCTGGCGGTTGCTCAAACGAAAGAACTAAACATCGATAACCTTAAACTTAAATCAAAAACTCCTTTAATTTTAGTTGCCGAAGCTCCGGAAAAACCGGGAAATATTGGTGCTCTTCTACGCACCGCCGATGCAGCTGGCGTAGATGCCGTAATCATCGCCAATCCAAAAACCGATCTGTACAACCCAAACATCATCCGCAGCAGTGTTGGCTGTTTGTTCACAAACAATGTAGTTACAGGAAGTACTCCTGAAATTATTGCCTTTCTAAATGAAAACAAGATCAATATTTATTGCGCTGCCCTGCAAGCATCCATTCCCTATTATACAGTCAATTTTAAAGAGTCGGCCGCCATTGTAGTAGGTACAGAGGCTACTGGTCTTTCGGATGAATGGCGAGAAAACAGCACTCAAAACATCATCATCCCGATGGGCGGTGAAATAGACAGTATGAACGTCTCGGTAGCAGCGGGAATTCTTATATTTGAAGCCAAACGCCAGAGGGGGTTTGAGTGAAAGTTGGCCGTTGTAAATTTAAAACAACTCAAGGAATCCCCTTTAGAGAAAGTAGAGAGCGCTCTCCCTTTAGAGGTGAGAGAAATAAAACAAACTTAATTTGAAACCTGAAACTCTTTTCAACATAATCATAGCCATCTTGGTCATCAGTTTTATCGTGAACCAGTTTTTGGACTATTTGAATGCCAAACATTTTAACGACCCCCTTCCTTTAGAGTTGCACGATGTATTTAACGAGGAGGAATATCAGAAATCACAACGGTATAAAACAGAACGTTATAGGTTTACCGCACTCACTGCTGCTGTTTCTCTCATTGCCACACTTCTTTTCTTTTTCCTGGATGGGTTTGCTTTTGTAGATAATCTCGCGCGTTCGGTGTCCAACAATGAAATTGTCATCGCGCTCATTTTCTTTGGAATAATTTTGTTGGCAAGCGATATTTTGAGTACGCCTTTTAGCTATTACAGCACATTTGTAATTGAGGAAAAATACGGCTTTAACAAAACATCGAGAAAAACATTTGTTATCGACAAGTTGAAAGGCTGGTTTATGGGGGCCGTTATTGGTGGAATCCTTTTATCCCTTATAATCTGGTTTTATCAAAGTACAGGAAGCTATTTTTGGCTTTACGCTTGGGGGATCATTACCCTTTTTACAGTGTTTATGAATTTGTTCTACTCAAGACTTATTGTTCCCTTGTTCAACAAGCAAACTCCACTGGAAGAGGGCAGCCTTCGCGAAAAGATTGAAATATACGCCTGGAAGGTAGGTTTTACCTTAGATAAAATTTTCGTGATAGACGGCAGCAAGCGCAGCACTAAGGCCAACGCTTATTTCTCGGGATTTGGAAGTGAAAAACGCGTTACTCTTTACGACACCTTGATAAAAGATTTAAATGAAGAGGAGATAGTTGCCGTTCTTGCTCACGAGGTCGGGCATTATAAGCGCCACCATATAATAATCAATCTTTTTGTCGCAATTATAACCACGGGATTTACATTGTGGGTGTTATCGTTGTTTATTGGGAATCCGTTACTCTCCGAGGCCCTACATGTTTCCCAACCCTCGTTTCATGTTGGTTTGGTGGCTTTCGGAGTACTATATGCGCCCATATCGGGGATTACGGGTTTGATTATGAATTATCTCAGCAGAAAGTTTGAATACCAGGCAGACAACTTTGCCAAATACACCTATGCCGCGCCACCGCTGATCTCAGGACTAAAAAAACTTTCAAAAAACACTTTGAGCAATCTAACGCCTCACCCGTGGTATGTTTTTGCACATTATTCCCATCCCACCCTATTGCAGCGGTTTAGGAATTTAGGAGTATAAAACTATCTTTGAGAAATCGATGTTCCATAAAAGAATTTAATTTTTTAAAATGAAAACAAAACCACTTTTACTTATAACCATCCTAATTTCTCTTTCTATACGGGCACAAATAGATTTTGAACCACATATAATCGTCGATTCCCATCCCGACGTCTCCAGTCCATACAATTTGGTCTCGGCAGATATAGATGGCGATGGCGATAATGATATTGTGGCCACTTCCACCCATGAAAATAAAGTTGTATGGTTTGAAAACCTCGATGGACACGGTAATTTTTCTGGACCGAAGGTCATCGTATCAAATATGGATTATCCGTTGGACATCACTGTTGCCGATATCGATGGCGATGGAGACTTGGATATAGTAGCTGTTTCCTCATTTGACCATAAAATTGTTTGGTTCGAAAATTTGGATGGTCTGGGAAATTTTGGTCCACAACACCTGATAGCCTCACTGCACGGTGTACAAACCGTACAAGCAAAAGATATGGATGGCGATGGCGACATAGATATTATAGCAGGAGGTGACAACAAAGTAGTATGGCTGGAGAATTTGGATGGCTTAGGTGATTTCGGTCCAGAAAAGATAGTTGCCGATCTTTTGGGCACTACTGAATCCATAGAAGTTGAAGATATTGATGGCGATGGCGATATGGACGTTGTGGTGGCCGATTGGATATTACAAACCGTAAATTGGTTTGAAAACTTGGACGGGATGGGAACCTTTGGGCCAGCGAGAATAATAACGGATGAAGGCGACTTGTCCTCGAGTGTTGTATTGAAGGATTTGGACAATGATGGGAGTCTTGATGCGGTTTCAGACTATCAAGCCGGCGCGATTGCATGGTTTAAAAATGACACCGGTCAGGGCAACTTTGGAAATGCAAATATTGTGGGTTCGGAGATGGGTTTGGTCTATAAAATTTTTTCCGAAGATTTAAACGGAAATGGAAAAAACGATATTATTACCACCATATATGATGAACATGAAATTATTTGGTTTGAAAACGAAGGCAATGGAAATTTCGGAAACCCACATATCATCCATTCTGGGACGCCATTTCCAGTGGGAATAATTGCAGCCGACTTTAACGGTACTGGCAGAATGGATGTTGCAGCCTGTTTTTTTGAGCCCGGTAAAATCATGTGGTTTGAAAATAAAGGTTCTTTGGGTATAGATGGAAACCAAATAAAGGAGCTAAATGTTTTTCCAAATCCCACGGAAGGTGTTCTACACATCAGTTCCACATTTTCCATTTCTGAAATATCTGTTTTCAACCATTTGGGACAGCTCGTTATGACTGTGGAAAACACAAATGAGATCAATATCGCCGCATTGAGTAAAGGAATCTATTTCGCACAAATCAAGGATGGGAGCAACCAGGTCACAATTGAAAAGATAATCAAAATATAAACTATTATCCGAGGCCATTCCCATAACTTCAGACGAGAAACTTCCCCCCAGAAACTCAAACAATAGCCGATAGAATATTATCTTTGCCACAACATAGATATTTAAACGTATGACTATTTCTTACAATTGGCTGAAACAATTTATCAATCTTCCCTGGGATGCTGAAAAAACGGGAGAACTGTTGACCGACCTCGGTCTCGAAGTGGAAGGAATAGATGACTTCTCATCGATAAAAGGGGGTCTGGAAGGAATTGTTATCGGGCATGTGCTGGAATGTGTGCCACATCCCAATGCCGACCGATTGAAAATCACCAAAGTGGATATTGGCAACGAAGAGTCACTTCAGATTGTCTGTGGAGCCCCTAACGTAGCGAGCGGTCAAAAAGTACCGGTAGCCACTATAGGAACTACCTTGTTTGATGCAGAGGGAAAACCATGGGAAATAAAAAAAGGGAAAATTCGGGGAGAGGCAAGCGAAGGAATGATCTGTTCAGAAGATGAATTGGGGCTTGGAAAATCGCACGACGGGATAATGATATTGGATAGCAAGCTAAAGCCCGGAACTCCCGCAGCACAAGTATTTGAGGTGGAAAATGACAAGGTTTTCGAAATAGGATTAACACCTAATCGCGCCGATGCCATGAGCCATTGGGGCGTAGCCCGAGATCTTAAGGCAGGACTACTTCGGCACGGGATTTCCTCAAAACTTATCACTCCTTCCTCAAGCAGTTTCAGGGTGGATAACCGCACTTTAAAGATGGTGATAAATGTGGAGAATCCTTCCTTGGCACCACGATATTGCGGAATTACAATCAGCAACATAAAAGTGGAATCCTCTCCTACCTGGCTTCAAAATAAATTGAAATCCATAGGAATTTCACCTATTAACAACATTGTAGATGCCACCAACTATGTGCTTCATGAGCTGGGTCAGCCCCTTCATGCCTTTGATGCTGCCAAAATTGTAGGGAATACAATTAATGTAAAAACTTTGCCGGCGGGAACAAAATTTACCACCTTGGACGGTGTGGAACGCAGCTTAAGTGAGGAAGATCTAATGATTTGCGATGCTGAGAAACCCATGTGTATTGCTGGCGTCTTTGGAGGATTGCACAGCGGGGTAACTGAAGATACCACAAGTATCTTTTTGGAAAGCGCCTATTTTGATCCGGTGAGTATCCGTAAAACAGCCAAACGATTCGGGTTAAGTACGGATGCTTCCTTTCGCTTTGAACGTGGGGTAGATCCAAACGTAACCGACTATGTACTGCGACGGGCGGCCATCTTGATCCTAAAAGTTGCCGGAGGGCAAATAACCAGTGATCTTACTGATATCTATCCTAAGAAAATAGAGGACCACCAGGTGTTTCTTCACTTTGAAAAAGCAAACAAATTGATAGGCGAGGAAATCCCAATGGAAACCATCAAGGAAATTCTCACCTCTCTGGAAATGAAAATAATCAATATGACAGAGACGGGAATTGGAATGACCATTCCGGCATACCGAAATGAGGTAACCCGCGACGTAGATGTTATTGAAGAAATTTTACGGGTGTATGGATATAACAATATAAAATTCACACAGAAACTGAATGCCTCAATCGCTCCTGTCCTTCCGGGAGAAGATTATGAGGTACAGAGTAAAATCGCCACACTTCTCACTGCTCAAGGATATCACGAAATGTTGAACAACTCTTTAACCAACCCGACATATAGCGGTTTGAGTAACGATATAAAGGAGAGTTATAACGTAAAAATCCTCAACCCTTTGAGCCACGACCTTTCTATTATGCGTCAAACCATGCTTTATTCAGGTCTAGAGACTATCGATTACAACAGCAATAGAAATAGCGGCAATTTGAGATTGTTTGAATTTGGAAAAACATACCACAATTTTCCTGGGGGCAAGGAAGAAGCAAAACACCTTTCTCTATTTATCACGGGGATGAAAAATGAAGGTGACTGGACCCGTTCAGATGCCAAAAGTGATTTTTTCTTCGGAAAAGGAAGTGTATCTGTACTTATGGAGCGCCTCGGACTTGCCAATTATTCAGAGGAAATCTCTGAGAGTGATATCTTTTCCGAGGGAATTGCCTTTAAAAGAAACAAGGAAACCATCGTAGAATTTGGGATAATCAAAAAGAAAATCACCAAGGCACTTGATGTAGACCAAGAGGTATTTTATGCCGATTTTAACTGGAGCCAAGTGCTGAAACAGATTTCGATCAAAAATTTCAATGTCAAACCAATTCCAAAATTTCCTGGTTCGCAGCGTGATTTCGCCCTATTGATAGACAATTCCATAAGTTTTTACGACTTGAAGAAGGCGGCGTTGAGTACGGAAAAGAAAGTGCTCACCGATGTAAATCTATTTGATGTTTATACCGGAAAAAGCCTTCCTGAAGGCAAAAAAAGTTATGCGATAAGCTTTAATTTCCAAGACGATCAAAAAACCTTGACAGATAAACAGGTTGACAAAATTATGGAAAAGTTGAAACTGAAGTTTGAAACCGAATTTGGGGCAGCTCTAAGGTAAAATCGATCTTAGTGATTATATTTATTGGGTCGAGAAGTTAAGGACCATGAGAAATAAATTTAACCAATATAAAAAACACGATCCAAGAATAAACTACCGTGGGGCCGCTCCATCGAGGATGGACAATCTTACGGATGCAGTATTTGGAATTGCCATTACGCTGCTCATCTTCAATCTGTCATAAAGTCCTCCCTGAAAACTTTTTCCAGCCTATAAATAAGCTCTTCTGCATTTTCTCGACTAAAAACCATCGGTGGTTTGATTTTCATTACGTTGTGATCCGGGCCATCGATACTCATCAGAATTCCCAGTTCCTTCATTCGGTTCATCAAATACGTTGTTTTTTCCGGCAATGGCTTTTTTTCGCCATCCGTCAATTCAAAACCCAAAAACAGGCCCTCGCCCCTGACGTCTCCGATAATTGGAAAGACCTCTTGAAGTCTTTTCAATTCCTCTTTTAAAAAACCACCTACCTCCAACGCATTTTGTTGTAAGTTTTCTTCTTCAATTACTCGTAGTACGGCATTCCCAATGGCACAGGAAACAGGGTTTCCCCCGAAGGTGTTAAAATATTCCATTCCAGTGTTGAATTTATCGGCTATTTCCCTGGTACAGGCAACTATCGCCAAGGGATGTCCGTTCCCTGCAGGTTTTCCCATAGTTACAATATCAGGTTGCACATTGTAGAGCTCAAAGGCCCAAAAAGTTTTACCCATTCTGCCAAAACCTGTTTGCACCTCATCAGCTATACAGATTCCGCCCGCATTTTGAACGTATTTATAAACCTCTTCAAAATAATTGATAGGCGGAACAATCTGCCCTCCACAACTGATCATACTTTCCCCGATAAAGCCAGCTATCTCTTTGCCCTCCCCCTTTAATTCTTTGATGATCTCCTTTGCATGGCGCGCATAATCCAAACCACAGGTTTCACCGGTATATTTCCCTCTAAAAGCATCTGGCAAGGGAAGAATATGAGTGGTTTCGGGTTTTCCACTTCCGCCATAAGCATCAAATTTATAGGAACTCACATCCATTGCGGCATTGGTGTTTCCGTGATATCCCACCTCAATGGCCAACATATCCTTATTCCCAGTAACCGTTCTTGCCATTCTCAAGGCGAGCTCGTTGGCCTCGCTACCTGAATTTACAATATGAATAACAGATAGATGGGCTGGAAGTTTTTTTAATAAGGCCTCGGCATATTTCACAATCTCTTCGTGGAGATAACGGGTGTTTGTATTTAAAACAGCCATTTGTCGCTGCCCGGCCTCCACCACTTTAGGATGTTGATGGCCCACGTGGTTTACGTTATTCACAGTATCCAGATATTTCCTTCCTTCAACATCAATCAAAAAAACACCGTCCCCCCGAACAATATGCAAAGGACGATCGTAAGAGAGACTCAAGCCTCTTCCAAGATGTTCATTTCTAAAATCGATAAGATTTTGGTCTGAAATATCCTGTTCCAAAACTTGCAGTTCTTCTTTAAAAATCAAATTTGGGTCTGGGCATATACTCTTCCAAATATTAATTTCTGAAGGAAGAGCCACACCATCGAAGTTTTCATCATTGCCCATTAAATCCATGATCAATTGAAAGTGCAGATGGGGAGCCCAATTCCCGTTTTCATCCGATTTTCCAACATGCCCAAGGAGTTCCCCTTGATTTACCTTCTGCCCCACTTTTAAAATACCAAGGGATGAAAGCGATAAATGTCCGTAGAGCGAATAAAAAACAAGACCCTCACATTCGTGTTCCAAAATAATCATCGGACCATAATCCTTTTCGTAATCGTTGTGATGAATGATTTTTACCGTGGCATCAAGAGGGGCATGCACCGCCGTTCCTGCAGGAACCCAAAAATCAGTTCCCAAATGTGCCGTGCGGTATTGGGGACCGTTATTTCCTTCACTCTTAAACGCTTCAGTTGTATAGAACGGACGCATTTCCAGATAACCATTTAATAAAATTGCATCAGGCTGATGCTTATGGAATTGTTTTAGTTTAAACTCTGCCACTTCCGGATCGCTATATTCCGAGATATTTCCGAGCAAGGTGCTACCCACACTCATATTGAGATTGATAATCTTGTCTGATTTTTCTGAGGGAAACATGGCCTGTATGGAAACCTGATTCCCTTTTGCCCAGGTTTTAAATTTCTTTTCCAAAGGATGTGCAGAATACCCACAGGCCTCTCGAAAGGAATAAAGTGCGAAGCTCTCATTTATTTCAAACCATTTCTCAAGCAGTGCCCAAGCCGGCTTTTCACTGATAACAAAATATTGATCATCGGGAAATTCCTTCTTTTTAAGCGAAGCATTTGTAACGGTAATTACCAATCGCATGCCTACCAAAGTGTAGAGGCACTCCAATTCCTTTTCCGAGAAATGATACTGATCATTATATCCTCGAATCACATCACAGGCAGCCGAGAGGGGATCGGGAAGCTGCATGCAAGAATAAGCCAACACTATGGCGAGATCGTTAATGGTCTGCGTAAAAACCGCATCGCCAAAATCAATCACACCAGAGATCTCTGGGTTTGCACAATCTTCAGAAACCAATATATTATAGTCGTTCAAATCATTATGGACAATACTTTTGGGTAGGTTTTTATAGATTGCGCCAATTTCAGAATATCGCTCTTGAAAGTGAGCGACCATCTTCTTCCGCTTACCCGAAAATCGCTTTAAATATTGAGTAGTCCATGCCGCATTGGCCAAATCCCAGTTGAGAATTTTGTGCGCACCCGAGTGTTCAAAATCTTTTAAAGCTTTTGTAAGAGAACCGGCAGCCACCCCCAGGTTTCTTCTCAGTTTAGGTGTTTTAGGATTTACGGTTACCCACAAACGCCCGGGAAGCCAAGAAAGCAACCGGGAAGTGGTGTGCAATGAGGTTTGTGAGAGCGCATTGCCTTCCTTGTCCAAAACAACTTTCGGGGTTAGAACCGGTAAATCCTTGCCCGAGAGATGGTCCAAGATTTGCACTTGTAAGTCGAGCTGTTCTGGTTTGGCAGCTGTTGAAATTTTCAACAGAAACTTCTCACCCAAAGGGCTTTCCAGCATAAAGTTCTGATCCACATAGCCTTCAAGTTTTGTTGCCCGGGCTTCTAAAAGAAAATGGTTTCTGGCCATTTCAGAAGCTTTTTCAGAAGTGATGACTGTCATAAAATTTCGAAATTATATCATTTCAATAATACTAAATAATATTTGTAAGTTCCTTTTTATTCAGAAGAAATAGAAGGGCCCACCTCGTAACGAAAAACAGGAAAGATTTGGCAAGCGTGCCTAACGTCCATCTGAGCTGCACAGGGAAAGGATTTCGGTATACCGCAACTTAATTATTCCTTGGAGGAAGGAAAAACCAATCCATCAATTATGTGAAAAAATCCATTTTTGTGATAGAAATCGGAAGCGACGATCGCCGCCTTTCGCCCTTCAGGATCGACGACATATAAGTGGCCATCCACTGAGGTCACACCCAAATCCTGGCCATTCAGGGTTTTCAGATAAGCGGTGCCATGGTGTTTTTTTGACTCTTTCTCCATTCCGTGTTTGTCAATTCGTCCCGGTACGACCAAGTAGCGCACCATGGAGCTTATCAAGGGTTTGTCGCCGAGAATGGAATCCCTTTGCTTTTTGTCCAATTTGGAAAAGGCATCGTCTGTTATGGCAAAAACCGTAATCATTTCCTGATCATTGAAGTCTTGAACCAGAGACTTGTCTTCCAGTATCTTAGAGAGAACTGTAAATTGTGGAGCCTCTTTGATATTGTCGACAAACGATTTTGTCGAGGTGAACGTTTCCCCCTTCCAGGTTGTCGTTATTTCGGGCATTTCGGTTGACAGATATTTCTGTGCTGAAACCAAGGTTGGAAATACCATAATAATAAGGAGTGTTGAAATATTCTTTAAGTTCATACTGGAATTTTAGAAACGTAAATATACTAATAAGAGACAAATTAATGGGGTAACGATGTTTTCTTCTTCAAAGTATGTTTTTTTATGGAATCGAATCTCTATTTCAACGTATGCAGTGCCGTGGTTTTCTTAAAAAATAAAAGAGCATCATACCTCATAGGTACAATAGTGGGTACAAACTGCCTTCTATCCCTTTGGGGATTGTATACTACTCCCACTGCGCGGTTTCCTGTAACTTTTAAATTTTCTTCCTTCCGGTCTTCCTGGTCAAAAATCACATAAAAGGCATCGAGGCCGGTTTTTTTCATTTCAGATTCCACACTTTTGGAAATCGCCTTGGGTATGGTCATTTCCTGCATGGGAGCTCCCCAACTGGATGCCGCCATTACCTTCCCCCTATAGCTGGTGAGCCCAATCAAAAAAACATTTTCCCTCCCCAATAATTCTCGACTCAATTGACCGATATTCTTCTCCCCAAAATTCCGCATATTCGTGTAAGAAGCATCTCCAATGTGGGTGTTGTGCGCCCAGACGATTCCCTTTGAATCCTTTCCATACAGAGAAAAGAGATCATTAATAGTTCCGTGCATGTGGAATACCCGCGAGTTCCAGGAAACTGCGTCTTTAGAGGCCACGCTCTCCCGATAAAATTCTTCTGCATTATGAAAAACAATGGCATTCTGTAAAAGGTAAAAATAGGTATCGTCTGAAAGTTCTGAAAATTTATCTCGATTGTTCCTAATAAATTCCACGACATTCTTGGTAGCTTCGGTACAGGGTTTCTTTCCCGCTTTCACGGCATGCGCATACTGCCAACTGTCTCCCTTGTGCGGATGGAAACAATCATATTGCGATTGAACGTACTTGAGAATATTACTGTCTATTCCCTCAAGAATTTCCAAAACCATTTTTTTTGATTGCCATTCGTCATACACATCCATTCCATAGAATCCAATTTTTTCCTGCTGCGGCAATTTATCATTGTAGTCCCTGAGCCATTCTGCAAGCGCGACAACTTCCTCGTTGGCCCACATCCAGGTAGGCCATCTGTTCAGTTTTGACAATACTTTTAGGGCTGAACTTTCTGTGCCCTCCATATTTTTTACATAACGATTAAGTTGGTACAAGGTTGCAAAATCACCTTCTACGGCAATGAAATTAAAATCGTGAGCTTCAATCAATCTCCTACTTATTTTATCCCGCCATACATAATACTCATGCGTGCCGTGGCTCGCTTCCCCGAGCAGAACAAGCTTTTTCTCACCAGCGATGGAAATGAGCGTCTCCAAATTCGATTCCGGTTCAAGAGTAATGGCCTTTTTACTAAAATCTTGTGCAGTGGGAAACGTCATAACAAAAAGCATTAAAAATGTTGAATATAACCTCATAACAAAATGTTTCAAGAATAAAGGAATATAGTCATAATCTTCGATATCTAAAATGATAATGATACTTGAAATCGACGTGATGATCATCTGTTTGAAGATCACTTGCATCAAACCCGAAAAAAATATGATAAATTCTTAAATTTTACCAAAATATATCTTAAATCTTAATGTTTGTTAAATACTTGCTTGGGGGAATTGTACTGTGTAATTTTAAATCAGAAAAACTTACATCTCTATGTTTTCCAGGATTAATATTGAAGAGCGATTGATGAAATTCCGGAACCACCGGATTGAAGAGCAAGCCCTACTGAGGGAGGTACAACAGATTTTTTCGGAAAACGACCATAAGAGACAAAAAATACTATCGACGCTAACCGAAAAATCTTATCCTCACCAAAACACATTTAATTTCGATGATTTGGATCCAGGCCGGATTTTTCACCTGAATGACATTAGGAGGATATGTCTTATTTATCGACTTAGATTTTTGGATTCCCATTTTTTTAAGGGAGATTTCCCAGAGGAAGCCATATCGAAAATTCGAGAGCTGGAAAATAGACACAATACAAAGTTGGAGAATTTTAAAATTGTAGCTCCCGCCAAATTGTTGAAACTTGAAAATGCCGATGATCCCTTGTTATTTGCTCCTATGGGAAATGACTATTACTACTTGATACACAAATGGGGCAAGGATCTTCATCCCCTACGAAAGTTGATGATGTGGCCATTTAAATCCATGGAAAATCTAGTATTTGTCCTTTTCTTACTAAGTGTCCTTATTACCGTTCTTGCTCCCATGCACTGGTTTACTGACCATCCCGGAAACGCAGAATATATCTTTCTCTTCCTCTTTGTTTTTAAGGGCATTGGAGGTTTGACCCTTTTCTACGGATTTTCAAAAGGAAAAAATTTCAACGGCGCCATATGGGACAGCAAATTCTATAACGCCTAATTCATTTGCATACCTAAGCGGCTCATGGAATTGCATTAACAGAAAACGGACTTCTTTCTTGGATCTTCCAAATCCCAATGCAATTACCGCTAAACTGGAAACGGTCCATTTGCCAACGGGAGCCTACTTAATGAAAGTGGGAATAGATGGAAACGAAAAAACATACAAGCTTCTAAAGGAGTAGTAAATATTCGTTTTAAACTTTATAAAGGCCATTCTGCAAGTCAGGATGGCCTTTTTTATTCGTAACCGGCTCGAACTTAGACGCATTTAAGAATTAAGGTAGTTTTGGCTATATACATGAGCGGGAAGTCAAAAATAAGTTAGTATTTTAGTGTTCTAATCTGAAAAAAAATAAACACATGTCTGACCATACCGAAGAAACTGTTAGAATATATACCGGCCCCATTTTAATGGCCGAAGCCTTGGTAGGAAGATTGGAGGAAGTAAATATAGTTCCCATTGTGCGCGATGATCAGCAAAATGCGGTGATGTTTGGCTCAGGAAATAATTATTCCGACCAAGTCCGTGTTTTCGTTCGGGAGGATGAACTTGCCGCCGCACAGCCAATTATAGATACCTTTCTCGAGGAAACCAAAGAATAAACAAGAGATGTCTGAAACAAAGCGAATTTACACCGGGCCTACCATGGTAGCCAAAGGTCTCGTGGCACGTTTAAACGAAATAGGAATCAGTCCCATTGAACGCACTGGTCTTGACAGCAATGTTATGGCTGGTTTTACCGCAGGTATTGCCAATCAAACGATGCTTTTTCTCAGGAAAGACCAATTGCAAGAAGCGCAAGAGGTAATTGATGAATTTCTTAGGGATATGGAGGAGGAAACTGATTTACCTTAGCAACATAAAAAAATCGGTTGGTTGGATGGGATTTGCTATATATACAATACAATGCAAATATCATCCAAGCAATCCATTTTCATAGACAGGCCATCCGATTCCGCTCACTTCATTAGATCAATTCTTTAAGCCTCTACTGCATACATTCTATCACGTTGCTCCTTAATGCTCTTGTCATCCATATATTCGTCAAAGGTCATGAATCGGTCTATGGCACCATTGGGAGTTAGTTCTACGATTCTGTTCCCTACCGTCTGCGCAAATTCTTGATCGTGTGTGGTCAGTAATACCGTTCCCTTAAAGTTTTTTAACGAGTTATTAAAAGCGGTGATAGACTCGAGGTCCAAGTGGTTTGTGGGTTCATCGAGCATTAACACATTGGCACGCATCATCATCATTCTGCTCAGCATACAGCGTACCTTTTCACCTCCAGACAGAACATTGCTCTTTTTCAGGGCTTCTTCCCCACTGAAGAGCATTTTTCCCAAAAACCCCCGGATATATACTTCTTCCCGCTCCTCTTCCGTTTTTGCATATTGACGCAACCAATCCACCAATGACAGATCGTTTGTAAAAAACTCTTCATTATCAAGGGGCAAATAACTTTGAGTAGTGGTAACTCCCCATTGGAAAGATCCGGAATCCGGCTTTTTAAGATCGTTTAATATTTCATAGAAGGCGGTGGTGGCACGAGAGTCGCGAGAGTAGACCACAACTTTGTCCCCCTTGGCCAAATTTAGATTTACATTTTTAAAAAGGATTTCGCCATCGATTGACGCGGCCAGGCCTTCAATATTCAGGATCTGGTCTCCGGCCTCTCGGTCCCGTTCAAATATAATGGCGGGATAGCGTCTACTTGAGGGCTTTATCTCTTCTATATTTAATTTCTCGATCATTTTTTTCCTCGAGGTAGCCTGTTTGCTTTTTGCCACGTTGGCGCTGAAACGCATTATGAATTCTTGCAGTTCCTTCCGTTTTTCCTCTGCCTTCTTATTCTGTTGGGCTCGTTGCCTAGCGGCCAATTGACTGCTTTCATACCAAAAAGTGTAGTTACCACTATAATGGGTGATCTTTCCAAAATCAATGTCGCTTATATGGGTGCACACCGAGTCTAAGAAGTGACGGTCGTGGGAAACCACGATCACACAGTTATCGTAGTTGGCCAAAAAGTTTTCTAACCAGCTAATGGTTTCATAGTCCAAATCGTTGGTAGGCTCGTCCATAATCAGCACATCCGGGTTTCCAAAGAGTGCTTGGGCAAGAAGCACACGTACTTTTTGCTTCCCATCAAGATCTTTCATCAGTGTGTAATGAAGGCTCTCATCAATTCCCAGATTTGAAAGCATGGCCGCAGCATCACTCTCTGCATTCCAACCGTTCATTTCTTCAAAAACCACCTGTAGCTCGCCTATTTTTTCCGCATTTTCATCTGTATAATTCTCATAGAGCTGATCAATTTGGGATTTGACGGAAAACAAATCCTTATTTCCCCGTATTACGGTCTCCAAGACCATATAATCGTCATATGCGTTGTGGTTCTGCTCCAGCACAGACATACGCTTTCCCTTCTCCAGATGCACTTGGCCTGAAGTGGGTTCTTGTTGTCCGGAAATTATCTTAAGAAAGGTGGATTTCCCTGCTCCATTGGCTCCTATAATCCCATAGATATTGCCCGTGGTAAACTGGGTACTCACCTCATCAAACAAAATCCTTTTCCCAAATTGCACCGATAAATTTGAAACTGAAAGCATAATTTTCTTAATTTTCCGCAAAAGTAGCTATTTAACGGACACCTTGAAAAGATTAACTTTTTAAAATCCCTTTTAACCATCATTTAACACAAACAGCATAGGTACTCGGTTACATTTGTTTCGCTTATACAATATTAAGGTGTTCTTGAATAAAAAATTACTTCTGTTTCTCTTATTGCCACTCGCATTTTTTTCTTGTAAAAAAAAGAATGAGCCTTCCTCAGGGATTACTTGGATCGGAGGGCAAATTGTCAACCCTAAGTTAGACTACGTTATTTTTTCTCAGGGAAATTCGGTTTTGGATACCGTTCGGCTTGATTCCAACAACTTCTTTCTTTATCGCACTGACAAGATAAGAAAAGGACTTTATACTCTTCGACACAACGAAACCCAAGTTTTTTTTATTGAGCCTGGCGACAGTCTGCTCATTCATTTAAACACTCTTGAATTTGACGAATCCTTGTCTTATTCCGGTAGAGGGGGCGCCCAGAACAACCTGTTGATGGAACTCTTTCTCAGAAATGAAAGAGAGAACAAGCTGCTTCCAAAATGGTATACTTTGTCGCCAGTGGTCTTTACAGAAAAGATCGATTCCATACGATCAGAAAAAAAGGCGGAATACAACCGTTTCCTCTCCAGGTATGAGGTGAGCGATGAATTTAAGGAAGTGGCCCTCGCTTCGATTAATTATGATTACTTCTCCAAAAAAGAGTTGTATGCCATGGCCAATAGAAGGCGAATCGAGGAACTGGGGCCCACTTATTACGATTATCGGAGCGATATTGACTTCAACAAGGAAAAACTTCGATTTTACTACCCCTATTATCGCTTTCTGATAAGATATTTTGACAATTTAATGGTTTCAAAATATCCTTTTGGCACCGCCCGCACCTCCTTTGATTTCAATATGGACAAATTGAGAGCCATAGACAGTGTAAGCACCAATGATTCTATCCGGAACAGCCTTTCCCGCTATACGGCGTTGCGATATTACTTCAATGCAAAGGCTGAAGAGGAGCAAAAACGTTTTTATGGGCTATTTGAGAAAATAAATAATAACCCAAAGCATCTCGAGGAAGTGAAACAACTTGCCGAGTCTACCATGAAAATGAGCCGTGGAAACAAAATTCCAGATGTGAATCTATTGACCATGGAAAATACCACTGTATCCCTTCCCAAGGTGATAAATCGACCTACAGTGCTTTACTTTTGGTCACGTAAAGCGACCAATCAGGCCAAAGTCATTCACAACCGAGCGGCCGAGTTAAGTTCTAAATACCCGGAATACGATTTCTTAGGTATAAACACCGACAGCCATTTTAGAAAATGGCGCACAACGGTAAAGAATATGGGATATGATCCGGCAAGGGAATTCCAGTTGGAAAATATTATTGAGGGGGAAAAAGTATTAGTCCTCAGCTCGGTGAACAAGGCTATCATTGTTGACAGGGATGCGAGGATCCTAGATGGGAACAGCAATATGTTCAACAGCAATTTTGAGGAATTGCTTTTAGGGTATCTCAACAGATAGAAACAGAAACTTTTGGGAGGTGCAAGTTTCTATTTGACGGACTTCCCCACTTTTTTACTGATTTAATTCCCTTTTTTATAGTCGGCCAAAAACTGGTCTAAACCACTATCCGTCAAGGGGTGTTTCAATAATCCTTCAATAGAGGAAAGCGGCCCGGTAATCACATCGGCTCCAATTTTTGCACAATTAACGATGTGCATGGTATGCCTGATGGAAGCAGCCAAGATTTCAGTCTCAAACCCGTAGTTGTCATAAATCAATCGAATATCTGCGATGAGCTCAAGACCATCGGTTGAAATATCGTCCAGCCGTCCAATAAAGGGAGAAACATAGGTTGCACCAGCCTTTGCGGCAAGCAATGCCTGTCCAGGGGAAAATACCAAGGTGCAATTGGTACGGATTCCGCGATCACTAAAATATTTTAAGGCCTTTACCCCATCCTTGATCATGGGGACCTTTACCACTATTTGGTCGTGGAGTTCCGCAAGTTCTTCGCCTTCCTTTACAATACGCTTAAAATCTGTAGCAATCACTTCAGCAGATACATCCCCATCCACGATATTGCAAATATCCACGTAGTGCTTTAAAATATTATTCCGGCCTGTGATTCCCTCCTTCGCCATTAGGGATGGGTTGGTGGTAACTCCATCAAGCACGCCTAAATCCTGCGCCTCGCGAATTTGTTTAAGGTTGGCAGTATCGATAAAAAACTTCATAGTACAACTGATTTCACATTAAGAACGCCAAAAATACACAAGAATAAATCAATATAAATCGATTTTCTAAAAGATTGATTCACACATAAGATCAAATCTTCATTATGCATAAAAAAATCCCCAGTTATCAAGGGATTTTAAAAAGATATAAGTAAAAATAACGTTATTGCTCTTTAGGTTTTACGGGAAGCTGCATTTTTGGTAGGGCCGCCTTTTTTGGTAGAGGACGTCTTTTTACCGGATTGCGCAGCACTGGCCTTCGGTGTACTTGCAGGTTTGGATTCCTTAGTTTTCTCCACAGCCTCTTTAGCGCTTTCGGCTGAATCATTTTCTGGCTGGGAAAAATCGTCCAAACCGTTTTTTACGAGCAAATTATACCACTGGACTATCTTTTTGATGTCACTGGGATACACGCGATCCTCATCATAATCGGGCAAGATATTAAAAAAATATTCTTCCAGTTCTTCCTTGGAGACCTTATGGCTAATGGTCTCTTTCCCCCCTTCCTTTTCTGCAATCTTCTTGAATACTTCGCGAAGTGGAACTTCTTCCCTTAGGGTATAGATGGCGATTTCAGAAAGCAAACTGACGTTGTGTTGCCCACTGACATTAATAGTTTTTCCGTCTAAAAAAGATTCGGCAAGAAACCCATTACGGGTTTGGGATTTTAACCTGTAAAGTCCTGGTTTGCCAGAAATGGAAAGCACTTTTTCTAAACTCATAAAATAGATCTGATTATTTTTCGTGGATACAAATATCTTTTGTTTGCGCTATATAACCAAACGAGTTAACGTTTCTTTTTTGTCTTGGGGAAACGCATGCGGTAGTCAACATTTACCTTTCCCTTGATGATATTAGTCAACTTGCTCTTTATCAACCTCTTTTTCAGGGGTGAAAGTTTGTCGGTAAAAAGGATGCCTTCAATATGGTCATACTCATGTTGAATGATACGCGCTACAATCCCTCTAAAGGTTTCTTTGTGTTTTTTAAAATTCTCATCCTCATATTCAACAGTGATCTCTGGTTGGCGGAACACATCCTCCCGTACGTCAGGAATGCTCAGGCATCCTTCATTAAAAGCCCATTCATCGCCAAGCTCATCCACAATTTTTGCATTTATAAAAACCTTTTTAAAGGTAGAGGCCTGTTCTCGCTCTTCCTCAGAAAGATCCTCATCATCCTCAAAAATGGTGGCGTCGACAACGAAAAGACGAATAGCTTCTCCTATTTGCGGAGCAGCTAGACCAATTCCACGGGCATGGTACATAGTCTCGAACATGTTTTCTATCAACTGGTCCAGCTCTGGATAATCCTTGGTTATCGGTTCAGTTTTCTTTCGTAAAATGGGATCGCCGTATGCTACTATTGGTAATATCATCGTTTTCTGTTGTTCTTTTTTATCGCGTAAAGAGTAAAGGCTTTCACTTAAGCGGGAAGCTGCTTTGGCTTTCCCTACGCTCTACTTCTTATCCTTGCTGCTATTTACTATATAGAAACTCCTGTAAAATGATAGTGGCACTTATTTCATCAACAAGAGCTTTATTGCGCCGCTGCTTTTTCTTTAAGCCGCTATCGATCATCGTTTGAAAAGCCATCTTGCTGCTATAACGCTCATCTACTCGCTTTACTGGTAAGTCGGGAAAAACCTTGGAAAATTTCACTAAGAATTTCTTTATTTCTGACTCTATGAATGAAGGAGTCCCGTCTTTCTGTTTGGGTTCGCCCACCAATACCAAGTCCACCTTTTCGGAAGAAATATATTTTTCCAAAAAGTCCATCAATTCGGCAGTGGCCACCGTAGTAAGTCCCGAGGCGATCATTTGCATCTCATCGGTTATGGCTATGCCAGTGCGCTTGCTCCCATAATCCAAAGCTAAAATTCTTCCCATAGCGAGTGCAAAAGTAAGAGTTTCCGAAATAGTATACTAAAATTCATACCTTATTTGGATGGGAGGCTCTATATTTGTGAAAAACTGAAACAAGTAACCACCACCAAAAGAAAACAAGACGGCCAAGTCAGGAACATTGCATAACTTCTTGGCTCTCTTTATGCTGATTTAAAATTTATGGACGAACTAAAACACCTAATAGAAAAAGCCTGGGAAGATCGTTCCCTACTCACCGAAACGGAAACCATTGTCGCCATCCGGGAAGTTGTAAATCTTTGTGATGACGGCAAGCTACGATGCGCCCAACCCACCCCAACAGGATGGAAAGTAAATGAGTGGGTAAAAAAGGCGATTGTGCTTTATTTTCCCATCCAAAAGATGCGCACCTTGGAAGCTGGAATCTTTGAGTACCACGATAAAATTCCACTGAAATCTGGTTACGAAGACAAGGGAATCCGAGTAGTGCCTAATGCGGTTGCTCGTCACGGTGCTTATATTTCCAAGGGTGTAATCCTTATGCCGAGTTACGTGAACATTGGAGCTTATGTAGATGAAGGAACAATGGTAGATACTTGGGCAACAGTAGGAAGTTGTGCCCAGATTGGCAAGAATGTGCACATAAGCGGTGGAGTAGGAATTGGAGGTGTTTTGGAGCCGTTGCAGGCTGCCCCTGTAATCATTGAGGACGATGCGTTTATCGGATCGCGCTGCATTGTCGTGGAAGGCGTTCGCATAGGAAAGCAAGCTGTATTGGGTGCCAATGTGGTCCTCACTGCTTCTACCAAAATTATAGATGTCACGGGTACAAAACCAGTAGAAACCAAAGGCGCTATCCCTCCCCGGTCTGTGGTTATCCCCGGAAGTTATGCCAAACAGTTTCCAGCAGGGGAATACCAAGTACCCTGTGCCCTTATAATCGGCCAACGAAAGGAAAGCACCAATCTGAAAACTTCACTGAACGATGCTTTAAGAGAATATAATGTGGCTGTGTGACTTCCAGATGACGGTACATCTTTATTAAAAAGCTTCCGGCGATCCAAGACGTGCCTTACTTTCTCCTTCTTCGCAACTTTTTACTATTGATCTTCTTCTGAAATTCCCGGCTGTGCTTAGTCATTAAGGCCTTGGTTTCTTCCAGATCCTTGCCCAACAGTGTGGCATATTCCTGAGCCATTACGTTGATCATCTTCTTTGAAAGCCAGAGACGACGAAAATTGCGCATCCGCTTTTCAAAATCCATGGTTTCGAAACGCATTCGGTTTAGATCTATCAAATAGAACTCAAAATCACCCTTTTCTCTTTCTATTATTAAGGTGTTGCCGGGGGAATGATCTAAAAAGTTCACTCCATTTTCGTGAAGCTTATAGGTAAATCTGGTGAATTGGCGCAACACCTCATTGCGTTTTTTGAATTTCGGATTGTGGATGAGCTCGCGAAAATCGAAGTCATAATCTATTTGTTCGCTCACATAAAAACTCTCTTTCAAACCTCCGGAAAAAACTTCCAAATAGGCTATGGGAGTAGGAGTTTTTATACCTAAACGAATTAATTCCTGGGCGTACTCATAAGATCGTTGTGCCTTGCTTTTGCGCAGAAACCGATATACTAGGGATTGAAAAAAATTTGGGGTTTTAAATTTCTTTATATTTAACTGTACCTCTTGACATGGAACGGTCCTTATTTCATTGCGTGCACCTTGCATTACAACCTCTCCGTTTTTGGGGAAATTATCCAGGATGTCCCGCAGCTTGGGCGACAAATGGGAATAGTCAGAATGTACCACAAATTTCTCTCGCATTTCTCTAAAAATATACACCAAAAAAAGTATTTTGCGAAGATAATATTTAAAATCCCCGTCTGCGTTGTAAAGAATGGATTTTAAAATAAGTCTTATCTTTCCCTAATATCAAAGCCGTTCAAAGAGCCAATGAAAAAAATTCTCGTTATACAAAATAAACGCATTGGGGATGTCCTAATCAGTTCAGTTATTGCAAACAACATAAAAAAGATCTTTCCCGAAAGCGAAGTCACTTATTTTGTATACGATTACACCAAGGGCGTTCTGGAAAACAATCCCAATATCAATCGTATTATTTCAGTGAATGAAAAGGAGCTCAAAAAGATTCCCAAACTCATAAAAACAATCATCAAAATAAAAAACGAGAAGTACGACATCATTTTTGACCCTTATTCAAAACTCCAGAGCAGAATGATCTGCCTTTTCTCGGGAGCCCAATACAGAATTGGATTAAAACGCGCCCATAAAGAATTGAATCTTCCTTTTTATACCCATCCCATAAGCTTCCTGGAGCAACGCTCCACAAATTGTGGCAAGGCCATTGAAGACAGGATCAATTTAATAGCCTCAGTTTTTGAATTGGAACATCCCGATTACGTTCCCAAAATATTTCTCACTGAGGAAGAAAAGCAATACGATAGGATTGACTCGCTTAAAAGGCCCGTGATTATGTTGGGTATTTTTGGTAGTACGCCCCAAAAATCAATGCCTTACGAGTATATGGCCGAAATAATAGACTATATAACGGAGAATTACCAAGGCACCCTTCTTTTTAATTACGCCCCGTATCAAAAAAAAGAGATGATTCAGATTTATGGGATGTGCCAAAACAAGGACCGGATAAACCTGGATATTTATGAGGATTCTATTAGAGGTTTCATTAAATTGATGAATCAATGCGACATTTTAATTTCCAATGAAGGCGGTAGTGTACACATAACAAAGGCCCTTGAAAAACCTACCTTTACTGTTTATTCTCCCTACGTAAACAAGGAACATTGGTGCAGCTTTGAGGATGGCGACCAGCACGACTCCATTCATCTGTTGGAAGAAAAACCCGATCTTTTTGACAGATTTATCTTAGAGGAACGACGAAAAATTGAAGAAGACCCTCGTTTACTTTATCAAGAATTGACACCCAAAATGATCCTTCGCAAATTAAGGCCGTTCTTGGACCACCATCTAAAAAAAAATAAGAAATTATGAATTTACTTGAAAAATTTCATCATTGGAGAAGAAGGCAGCGATGGAACAAGCAATATAAACAAGGCCGTTGGCAGAGCTTGCGAAGCGAAAGGGAGGCTGTGCGATATCAGAAGATTATCGAACACATTAAAGTTTTTGGACCTAAAAACCCAAGCATTCTCGACATTGGATGCGGTGATGGCCTACTTACGGAACGCATGTCAACACACGATTATTCCTACTTTCTGGGAGTAGACTTCTCAAAGGAATCAATTAAACTTGCATCGAAAAAGAAGCTTCCCAACGCGGAGTTCCAATTTAAGGATGCCATAAGTTTTTATCCAAAAAGGAAGTATGACTGTATTGTTTTTAACGAGGCTTTCTATTATATCCACGAAAGTGAAAAACAGAATGTACTGGACCGGATGTTAAATCAATTGACGGCCAAGGGAATTTTGATTGTATCGATATATAGGGAAGGCCACGGCTGCTGGAAGTATTTCAAGGACGACCCTCGTTTGCAGGAATTGGATTTCACCACTATCCGCACTGATGAAAAACTTCGATATTGGAAGATTGGAGCCTATAAAAAAGCCAGTCCCCCAACCCGCAAAGGAAAATAACATTCTGGTCTGTTTCGTGCCAGAGCCACTCATTTCCAGA
>JACDJA010000137.1_pt1 | contig 99024 bp, 109 predicted proteins | sample 7449241 | NCBI WGS metagenome assembly JACDJA01 (sample SAMN14253289, study PRJNA609438) | sludge metagenome | isolation source: initial anaerobic sludge | collected 2018-12-20 | reverse complement strand
GTTTTTATTAGTGTTTGTGCCTGCGCGGCGTTTTCTTCGCTCGGGTGCTGGATTCCGACAAGTCCCCCCAAATCCAGCCTAGTCCCGATTCACCGCAACGTAATTCCAGCATTCCACTGCAATCTACAACCAGCACACCTAGCAATTCACCACGATCCGCTATCGTGTATTTTTTGAAATTTAACATAATATACATTCCACGAAGTTGGCCGGCATAAAACATAGCCCCAAAGGGCTGCACAGGTTTGCCAATCATGGCCACTTCCCTGACCAACATGGTCAGCATCAAACCCAAATTCGTCTTCGTTGTCAACACCCTCGAATGATCCGCTTAAAAATACTTCTTGTAAAACTGCCATTGCAGCCTTGTTGCAACAGCGAAAATCGCTGCAAGCGGCACAATGACCCAGAACGGACTGATTGCGACAGGTGTGCAAAGATAAACCGTCACGGCTGAGGCAAAAAACATCAGTTTGGACAGCCTTCCCAGTTTGTGAATATCAGCCGATTCGCGGCCAGCACAGGCGCGGCGAATGTACCGTTCGGTCAAACCATCCGCTGTAGCAACGAAATACAGCAACATGAATAGCGGCACCGACGCCATCAGGAAACCAATCCGGATCCCATAGACTTGGATCACGTTCATGGCCAGGTAGATTTCCCGGACATTCCTGGCGACGAATTGGGTCAGATACATCTGGTCGACCTCGTTGACGCGCTGTCCGGCGATATAGGCGTAGGTGGCGTCATGTAGCGTCGTGGCCTGGAAAAACAGCCAGTACGTCCAGCGTTGGGCCACCAACGGTAGGCTCGCAAAACCCTCAGCATGAGCTCCAGACTGTAAAAGTCTGGCCACGCGGGCTGACTCAGCCTGAAAAAGCGCATCGCTGGCGGTAACTGGGTCAACCCATTGGTATTTGGCGAAGAGAAAGGCAACCACCAATGCGATTAGAGCCAGCAACACGTAGAGCAAAACCGTCCCGAACAGCCACTTCAACGGCCACAAGAAAGCAACTGCGACATTGTTGTCGTAGAGGCCGACGCGCTTAGAAGCCACTGCCCTTGCCCTCCACAACCAGGGAATCAATCAGCCCAACCTGGCCGTCGTACTTCTGTCGCATGCTGGCCGCGATATCTTCCAGCGATGCCGGAATGGGCAAGGCTTCGTCCGGATCGAATAGCGGCAGCCGGATCTTGTAGAGCTGGCCGCCCTCGATCAGCGCGAAAGCCTGACCCTTCGGTAGCTGGACCAGATCCGCAGGGGCCAGCATGGGGGATTCCTGGGTGCTGATCCTGTCCTCGTTGCGGGTCGTAAAGGACAGAACCTCGCGATCATCGGAGCTATCCGTCACAGCGCTGGCCTGAATCGAAGTCACCAGCTGCACGTCGGGCAGCTGGTTGGTCAGGATTTCCGCCGTCTCCTTGTTTTTCACGCGAAGCATGACCAGAGTGTTCAGGTTGCCGCCGATCTGGGAAGCCTTGGCCTTGTCCCCGATACGGGCTTCCACGTCCGCCCAGGTCTGGGTGTAGACCGTCACCTGGAAACCGGCACCACCAGCCTTGTTCAGAAGCGGAATGAATTCGTCCCCGATCAGTTCGTTGAATTCGTCTGCATGGATCGAAAGCTTCCGTTTGGGAGGTGCTGTGGAAAGCCCAAATCCCTGATCGAACTTGTATATCTGGCCGGCAATCGAGGTCAGGTCAGCAAACATGGCGTTTCCGACCGTACCAGCCACTTCGTAGTCAGACAGGGAGTCCAAGCCGACATACACAACTGCTCCGCGCTCGATCGCGCTCATCCAGTCGAAAATCGGCCGTGGGTCGTCCGGATCGTCGTACTGGGGCGAGAGAATTCCGGCTGTCTTGCCGGTCGTGAGCTTCTCCAAGAGGGGATAAAGGCTGGAAACGAGCTTCTCGAAGTAGCTCCGGTCGTTCGACAGGATCGAGGCCAGACCATCCGCGATCGGGTCATGCAGGTTGTTCTCTCGAACAAACAGCATGGTTTTCATCGCATCCATCGTTCGGCCGGACTTCATGACTTGCTGGATCTGGGCCTTGTCGAGCTCGATGGCCTCGACTTCCTGGTCCCAGCCCGGCCGCTCCCGGTCGAGCCAGAACTTGAAGTACTCAAGCGCAAGGGCGTCAATATTGACCGCATCCTCATAGATCATCCTGTAATCCGGCCTGTATCCCAGGGTGGTCCGCGCCCGGGCGATCACGTTGACGAAGCGCCAGACGAATTCCTTGAACGCGGCGGATTGACCCTCACCGGGCAGCTGCCCGGCAATTCGAGTGCTGACTTCCGTTGTGCGTGCAAAGTTGCCGATGGGGTTGTACCGAGCCGACTGGTCGGGATACCCCAGGTGAAACATGAAGAACTCTCTGCCGGCCATGGCCGCTTCGATGTAACAGCGCGTCATCAGGCCTGCATCTCCCTTGGGATCGAAGACGATGACGACATCGCCGCGCCGGATGTCCTGGGTAATGAGCACCTCAGCGAGCCGGGACTTGCCGACGCGCGTTGTCCCGAGCACGAGCATGTGGCCTGGTCGCTCGACCAGATCCATGCTGACTTCGGATTCCTCAGGCTCCAGGCCGTGAATCACTGGATCGCCGCCGACTGGTGGAAGAGGGGCGACAGGGTTCCACCATGCGTCCCGCCGGGTCTGTCGGGCTACCCATCCGTGTAGTCCCCCCCTCCCCTCGTTTCTGAACTCGAATTGCCTTGCCCAGGCGTAGGCAGGGGATTGGGTGATGTACTCCCGATTCTTGGGATCCCTGGCGAGGGCCAGGCGTTGGGTGTGGCGCTGGTCCCACTTGAATCCCATGCCCAGAAAGAGACGGCTCTTCGAGACCGGAATGTCGGATGTCTGGATGACGTACTTGGGCAAGCGGATCAAGTTCCGCTGGAACCGGGAAACCTTGAAACCTTGTCGGGCACGCCATGCGGCATGCCCGACAAGGCCGAGTGCCGCGATGCCCACGACTTCCTTGGGGAGAAAGAACCACTCGTGTGCGCTCACAAGAAGGATGGCCCCCGACAGGGACACAAAAGCGGGTGTGTATTCGACAGCTGGCCGGAAGAGATTCTCGATCGGGTATCCCATCAGGCATGCTCCAGCGCTTGCTCGAACCGGACGATGCAGGGATTGTTCGCCGGCAGCGGGTTCACGAATCTGGCCGGGTCGACAATGACGACGCCCGAGATCAGCTTTTTCCCCTGGCCATCTGCACCAATGACCGTATACCGCTGGATGTTGCTTTTCTTGTCTCCGCTGACCAGGTGCCATCCAGCATTCGTAACCTGCCGTTGAATGCCTGTACCCAGTTTCATGGCGGGCTTGTCGGAAGGCGTGCCTTCGCCGTCCTCACCGAACAATTCGGCAAATCGCCTGAAAATCAGGGGAGACACCAGCATCATGCCGTCCTCGACGAAATGAATCATGGCATCAGAGCGGTTGTAGGCCATGTTTCCCTCTGCCAGCCCTTCCTGGATCCAGCGCATGAAACGCAGTGCAGCGCCGGAAGGCGGTTTCCTGGCGGACGCTTGCATGAGTGACTGAGATTGGCCAGCTGGCGCGACTGGCTTGAGAACGGCGGCGGCCTTGATTTTCGGCTTCGGCCTGGCGGCGTCTTCGTCATTCAGGAATTCGTCCTCAACCTTCCTGCTTGGCGGAGTCTCACTCTGGCGCTCGGGAAGGGATCTGGCTGGTCGCGTATTCAGGGCAGGTAGGGCAAAGCTGGACTCGCGCCTTTCTGTGGTGGGTTTCTGTGCGTCGACTGCCACAGGGGAATTGCCTTGTGCTGGCTCAAGATCCAGAACAAGGTTCTCCTCGGACGAGCCTGAATCAAGTTTGTCCGAGTTATCGGAGGTGTCGAAACCAGACCCTGAGGAAGATTCACCCTGATCAGAATTTACGGACGCCCCGTGTTGGAGTGGGATAACCGTGCCACGAACTGATTCTGGGTACTGGCCTGGATGCTGGAACAGCTTGTCCAGGGAAAAGCACAGGACCGTCAGAGTTTGGGTCCAGCCATCCTCCAGGCTCACTGTGACGTTCCAGACAGCCCGGTTATCCTCGGTGGGAACGAGTGCCCCATACTCCTGCCAGGTATCAAAAAGCCGGTCATTCTTGTCCTTTCCGGGCACCCCCTCCCCGCTTTCCCGTGCTACCAGGAATTGACGGACTTCGTCCGCCAGGCGTTTCGAGACAAACCAGATCTTGCCGTCGTGAACCCAGCCATGTGATCCGGCCCGGTTGAGGCTCAAATGCCCTTCATCCAGCATCAATCTCAAGGCCTGCATCAGTCTCTCGATCAGGGGGACGGTTTTTGCTGTAGCAAACCGTGTCCGGGGGCCATGCATCAGGTTGTTCTTCACCGACTCGGAATCGGCGCGTGTGACGATCTCCCTCAATGCCCCTTTGTACTGCTCTTCCCCGGACAGGTAACTGCTCAGTTCACCCATGAGCTGAACATCTTCGGCCAACCAGGCGAGGACGTGCTGGGGCACCAGCCGTTGGAACAGAACGATGGGAAGCTTGCGATGAAGGTCGTAATCCCTGCTGATTTCAAAATCCAGTGTGTAGTGGGTCAACCCCTGGTCCAGCATCGAACCCGCAAGGGGCTGCCACTTGCCGCAGGCCTTGTTCGAGCGGAAAGCCCGAACATTGATGTCAGCCATGGGCCTGCCGATGTCGTGTAGCAAGGCACTGAGAAACACAGCGTAGGTCCACCGGTGCTTACGCTCGGGGATTTCCTCAGGTGCGGCACCGACCGGGAGCAGATAGCCCTGTCTGAATCGCAGGGCATGCGCGGCCGACTCGATCATGTGGGTCAGCAACCCGCCGGGCTGGGCGTGATGGTGTGATTCGGAGGCTGGCAACATTTGAGCCCACTCGGCCGCACTGAGGATGACTGGCAGGCAATCCTTGTCGAACATGCCCTGGTGATAGCCCATACGGTCCCGGATACCGGAAAGCCAGGGCGATAGCTGCGTTGCCGCAATCAGCGCAAGTCCATCCTGGACCGGAAGCCGTCCTGTCTCGGCTGCCTCCTTTACGGAATGAATATTGGGCTTTGAGACTGTCCGCCGCGCAAGCCATAGAACGACCCCGCCGGCGGCGAAGAGACCACCGGCGGCGTAAGGAAGCCACGATGCGTCAGGCATCACTTTGTGTGTAATTGCTCCAGCAACCATGTCTCGATTGCGGCTGATGAGGGATAGGATCCCTCCCATTTCCAGCAGATTGGGTGGCGGTCTATGCCGATGAAGTCATAGAGCGAGCACACCAGGGGATCCCAGCGGTCTCCGGTGTCAGGATGCTTGATTCGCCAGGTCAGGAATTCCTGTGAAGCCAGAGCGGCAGCCACTTCCTGATCACTTGCTCCTTGCTCCAGATCGCTGATCGTTCGAAGAACTTCGAGTGTCGGGGAGGCATCCTCGTCCTCAAAGTAGCAGTGGGTCAGGCCGTCGTAACGGGCCAGCCAGCCGAAGACGACGGCCGTCCAGTGCTGAAGGTCGAGCTGTTCAAACCGTTCGGCAATGAGCGCGAATAGCGTTACCGGATGTTCGGCGTGGAATTGTTCTTCTGCATGAGTCACGGTACCGGCGAACCTCTGTACAAGGAAATTGCGCCGATGCTATTTCCTTGCCCGAAATGGGCTCAAGGCTTAATCGATTTCAGATTTTTTGAATTGTTTGCTGAAATGAAATTTGATTTGTGGTAGTGCGTATTGCGCGGGCTGGCCCGTTACGGGCCTTTGGGTCGTTTTACCCTTTCCTTTGGCCCTTACAGGCCTTCCCATTAAGGCCCCCTTAAGCCTTTGTGTTCGCGTCTATTCAAGCGAACACGCCCTTTGGGTAAGCCCCTTCCCCCTTCAAACCCTATACGGCCATTTCCATTTGTGGGTTTTGAGGCAACCGTCCAGTATACCAAGGTGCGTTGATTTTTTCAGCAATCAATTCAAATAACTTTGTTTTGGTTTTCGCTGGAAGCAAAAAGGTCACGTTTCTAGCATGTCGGCATGTTCTCCTCCCGCACCTCCGGTTGGGTCGGTCTGTTCATGTCGGCCCTTTTTTATACCCAAGCACACGCCTTCTGTTTCGAGGAGGCGGGTGCTCTTTATGGTGTCCCGCCTGATCTGTTGCGGGGTATTGCCGTTGTCGAGTCCTCCCTGAATCCGGCTGCAATCAATGCCGCTCACAAAGGACGGACGCGTTCCATCGACATCGGGATGATGCAAGTCAATTCCCGCTGGCTCCGTTCAGAGCCGTTCAAGTCCCTGGGGTACCGCAAGGAGCACCTTCTCGATGCCTGCACCAATGTCAAAGCCGGGGCATGGATTCTTGCGAACGAAATTCAAAGACGCGGTTTTGGCTGGGATGCCGTGGGTGCATACAACGCCAGCTGCAAGACGCTCAAGGGTATCGAGTGTGAGCGTGCGCGTTCAACTTATGCGTGGAAGGTCTATCGCGCCATGAGGAAGCGTTCATGAGGTTTCTCTTACTTCTGGCGCTCGGAGCATCCTGGTCGGCAAGTGCCGATGACCCCAAGTGGTCGGTAGGTCAGACATCGCTCTCTCCGGAATACGTCTTCTGCGAGGCTGAGACTGGCTGCATACAGAGAACGGTCAAGGTTGTGGATATGGATCAGCGTCCATCTGTTTCAGCCGGGATTCCTGTGGCCATCCCGAAGAAGGAGGTGACTTTACCTGATTCTGTGACCGTGCAATTCAGACTTGCCTCATCGGTTCTCGATGTGAAGGCACGCAGTGATCTCGCGCGATTCATCAAAGCCGCCAGGCCTCATCAAAAGTTCCTTGTTACAGGGATGACCGACAAGCTGGGATCGGCGCGATTCAACGAACGGCTTGCTCGTTCCCGAGCTGCAGCAGTCAAAAAGCATCTCGTCAGCAATGGCGTTCCCGCAGCAAGCATTCTCGTTTCCGCTACCTGCTGCGTTGATTTCCCACCAACAGAGAACCCACCCGCTCGTCGAGCGGTGATTCGACTTTCAGACCCCGAGAAAACCAGATGAATAAATTTCCCCTGGAGCCTGGCTACAAGGCCGTGCTGGTTCGTGAAGAGACCAAACGCAAGCTGCAGGCCTTCAGAAAGGACATACCCGAGAAGGATCTGTTGCAGGAGCGACGACTGGCGACGGCCGCCCTCGAATACTGCCTGTCCGACGATAACGCGCGCAAGCGGATGCTTGAGCTCGCACGAAGTGTCGTGTTGCTAGACCTTGAGACCACTAGACCTTGAGACCACTAGACCTTGAGACCCCGAGACCACTTTCCGCATATCTCGCTTAAGGAGCGCCAAATGAAAATGATTCAATCTTTCGCAAACAAGAAGTCCCTGATGATCGCCGCCCTGATGTCGGCCGTCATGTTGCAGTCCGCTCATGCCGGTACCGTCGGCGGCGGTGTGACCGGTACCGAATTCCTGTCGCTGTTCAACATGCTGGTCGGCTGGGCTGAAGGCTATCTGGGCAAGGCACTGGCAATCGGTGCCTTTATCGTCGGCGCGATCATCGGCTTCGCGAAGTCGACTGCCATGCCTGCTCTGGTGGGTGTTGTCTTCGCGATCGTGTTCGGCCTTGGCCCGACGATCATTAACGGCATGTTCTCGGCTGTGATCTAAGCCCAATCGGACTGGACAGCATGAACGACACCGATTCGCCAACTATCCCGACCCGCCTGGACGACCCTCCCAAGTTCATGTGGTGGGATTTCGATGTCGCCATGCTGTTCATGTCCTTCTTTGTTTTTGGTTTGGTAACGGGCTGGATATTGAGTTTCAGTCTCGCTGGGCTGATGGCAGCCTGGTTCTACCGTAAATCCAAGGCCGGTCAGCATCGCGCTTACGGCATGCATCTTCTCTACTGGCACATGCCAGTGAATCTGGGCATGAGAGCTACGCCTCCGTCCAGCATCCGGGAGTTCATCGGCTAATGCGTATAGACAAACTGAGCGGCCATGTGGCCGCAGCAACGGGTGTCAGGCAATGGATGGTTCTCATGTTTGCCTTGAGCCAGATCGCCCTGGTTCTGACCCTCATCGTATTTCTGACTCGTGGCGACACGCATCGTGAAACGCTTGTGCCGCCCACGATCCACAGCACGTTCTGGGTACAGGACGACAAGGTATCCAAGGAGTATCTGGTTGAGATGGGCGTCTTTCTTGCCCAGCTCTACTTCGACGTGACGCCTCAAAACGTCGATTTCAATCACCGCACGCTCAAGAACTATGTGGATCCACGGTTCTACGGTGTGCTTGAAACGCAGGCGGGTGCCTACGCGCAGAAGGTGAAGGCTGACAACGCCAGCACCTTTCTTGCCATAGCCACTGTGATCCCTGACGAAAAGAACCAGCGAGTGGGGATCCAGGGTGTGCTCAACACCTATCTGGGCGAATCCCGGACCTCTCAATCCAACAAGGTTTACGTATTCGAGTTCGGCCGCCACGGCGGTCGTGTGCTGCTGACGGGCATGAAAGAAGGAAAGAATGCAAACAAACCATTCGAAGATGAAACCCCGCAGCCTTGATGTGCTGCTCTGGGCCTGTCTGGGCCTGGCTATGTCGGGGCCTGCCAGTGCTTTGCAGGTGGTCGATGGGGTCGAAGGCAAAACCGTGTTCGTCAATGTCAGCACGCGCGACTTGAACCGGATTGCCATCGAGGGCGGGAAGGTCCGCCGCATCAAGGCAGCGGACGACTCAGTACTGACGGGTAGTGCCGACCAGGATACCGGTCAGGCGCTCGTCCAGCCGCTGGTAAAGGATCCGTTCGGGATTTTCGTGTTTTCCCAGACCGGCAAGACCTACACGCTGGTGTTGCAGCCGAAGGATATTCCCGGTGAGTCGATCGTCATTCGGGAGCAACGCATCGAGGCCTCACCGTCATCGCTACCGGGTGAGATCGAGCGCTCTTCCAGCTATCAGCAGGCCATCAAGACCATGCTGCAGGCACTGGCGGGTGAACGAACGTTGTCTGGTGCAGAGACCCGGAAGACTTGGGATGAAATCAAGCTGTGGAAAGGCTCACGCTTCGCGCTGGAGCAGACCATTCAGAGCAATTCGATGATTGGTGAGCGGTACCGCCTTTTCAATGTCAGCGACAAGCCAATGCGGGTCGCTGAACAGGAGTTTTACAAGAAGGGCGTATTGGCTGTTGCAGTGCGCGATCTGAATCTGGATCCCGGCCGCAGCACGGTCGTCTTCGTCATCAAGCGAAATGCAGGGGTGCGCTGATGGCCCGTATCGTTCCTTCCCTCAAGAGCTCCCCCGTCCGCAAGAAGCAGCTGATGATGGCGGGTGGCGGCGCAGCCGTCATTGCTGGCCTGGCGCTGGGCGCTGCATGGTTTGCTGACTCAGGTTCATCCAGGACGCAGCAGATTGCTGTTGAGAAGCCTGAACAGATCAATGTGAACCTCCCTCTGCCCGGTCAGCAACTATCGGACAAGGATGTCTGGCGGGCAAACGAAGCTTCTAAGATTGAAGCGTTGAACCGAGAGATCAACGCTCTCAAGCTCAACATGCAGGACAACATGAGGAAGCAGGACGGGGCTCCAGGCTTCACTGATGTACCTATGCCCCCCCCTCCTCCACTGCCACCTCCAGTTCGGCAGCTGCAGCCTATGGCTGGCGCAGTTGCGAATCAGTCCGGTCAGGCTTTGGGCGTGCCCCCTGCAATGCCCGGGCAGCCGCAACAGGTGGTGAAGCGGGCTTTCTCACTCGATGTGTCCGATTCGGTGCCGGCAGCTGTTCCTGGGCGTCCAGCTGAGCCTGTGTCGGCAAGCGTATCCCTCGACAAGACTGGAGAGCGCGATCAGAAGCCAGGCCAGACTGCCGAGAATTACCTGCCAGCTGGAACGTTCATGCGTGCCGTCTTGCTGGCTGGGCTGGATGCGCCGACAGGCGGACAGGCCCAGAACAACCCCCACCCGATCCTTCTGAGGGTGCTTGATCCTGCCCAGCTGCCCAATCAGTACCTCGCCAACATGAAGGACTGTGTCCTGACAGCCAATGGCTACGGCGATATCTCATCCGAGCGCGCCTATATCCGGATGGATCGCCTGTCTTGCATTGACACAAAGGGCGGTGCGATCGACGTTGCCATCAAGGGTTATGTGGCGGGTGAGGACGGCAAGGCCGGGATGCGGGGCCGACTGGTCACGAAACAGGGTCAGGCCCTGGCCAATGCGTTTCTCGCCGGCATTGGTTCGGGCATTGGCCAGGCTTTCCAGCAGTCCGCCTCCACCACTTCGGTATCGCCGCTTGGCTCAACGACCACGGTGACGGACGGGAAAGAGCTGCAGGCTGGCGTCTCTTCTGGTATCGGCAGCGCGATGCAGCAGCTTTCCAAGTACTACATCAAGCTGGCCGAACAGATTTTTCCGGTCATTGAAGTGGATGGTGGCCGTGTGGTCGACGTCATCCTGACGCGCGGCATGAGCATCGAAAGACAGTAACGAACCCGAGACTCCCATGAAAAGACTTCTTCAATCCAGCATTGCCTTTGCCCTGGTTACCCAGGCCAGTCTGCTCTTTGCCGACGGTTCAAGCCCTGTCGCAATCACCCCTCCGGTTCAAGGCGAAGCGCTCATCCTGGCAGTCCAGAAGAACCTCAAGTTGATGTACCCGAAGACTCGATTTGACCAGGTCAAGGCGACTCCCCTTCCTGGTATCTACGAGGTCGTCATGGGCCGCAATGTCGCCTTTGTCGAGGAATCGGGCCGGTACTTCATCTTTGGGCGATTGTTCGACATGGAATCGCAAGAGGACATCACATCCGTCACAGAACCATCAGCGCCTGCAAAGCAGAACCAGAAGGTCGACTTTGGCACGCTGCCGCTGGGCAGTGCGATCAAGACAGTCAAGGGCGACGGGTCTCGTGTGCTGGCCGTGTTTTCTGATCCGGATTGTCCATATTGCAGGAAGCTGGAGCAGGAACTGAACAAGATCGACAACGTGACGATCTATACCTTCCTGATGCCGCTGGAGCAGCTGCATCCTCAGGCTCGCTCTAAATCCGATGCAGTGTGGTGTGCCAAGGATCGGGCGGCTGCCTGGAAGACACTGATGGTGTCCGGTAAGGCCCCCTCATCCGTGAAGGGCTGTGAAGCCCCTCACGCAATCGTCAGCGAGATAGCAGAGAAGCTGGGGATCAGCGGCACACCCTTCCTCGTCGCCGGAGATGGTCGGACCATGCCTGGTGCCGTTCCTGCTGACCGGCTAAATGCCTGGTTAAGCCAGACTGACAAGGCGGCTCTCGCCAAGGGGGCGAAATGAGCGCAGCCCGCGTTTTCGCACTTTCCATGATCGGTGCGGCAGCTGCTGCGTCGCTTACGGGATGCACGTCATTCTCCGGTCTGGCGGGTTCGAAGTCCGAACTCGCGTGCAAGGCACCGGATGGTGTGATCTGTACGTCGGTTTCGGGTATCTATGCCAATTCCATCGAAGGGAACCTGCCGGGCCAAAAGCCTCAGCTTGATAGCTCAAAAAAGGCAGATTCCCCTGTTCAGGGAGTAGCGAACGGCAAAGACGAACCTGCCATGCCGAGCTATTCACCCAGGGATCTGACAACGCCCAACAGCGGCGATCCGATCCGGCTGGCTCCTGTCGTGCTTCGGGTCTGGATTGCGCCGTGGGAGGACACGGATGGCGATCTTCACGACCAGCACTACGTCTACACGGTCATCAACCAGGGCAAGTGGCTGATCGAGGCCAATCAACAGACCATCCGGGATGCGTTCAAACCGGTCTACCCGCTGGGTAAGGATAGCGATCGAGATCAGAAAGCAACTGAATCCGCTGATGCAGAGCGCGTTTTTCCGCTGAATTCCGATTCAGGGGTTGCCAAGCAATGACAGCAGCACTCTTTGCCCCGCTCGACTTTCTCAAGGGCTTCTTGACCCGCGAAGATGCCAAGGCTGAAGCGCCAGCGCTTGATCCGGAGACCTACAGTGTCGGGCCTGAATTCAACCGATTTTCTGATTTGTTGCCCTGGACGGCCTACTGGGAACAGGAACAGTTGTTCGCGATTGAAGGTGAATCCGAAGGGAGCATCGAGGCCATCGGCTACACGATCGAGATGAACCCACAGACCGGGGCATCTTCGGACATGGGTCGCCTGATCCAGGAGATATTCCGGGACATGCCAAAGGCAGCGGGTGTCCAGATCACGCTCTGGGGCTCGCCAGAGGTCGATTCCTATCTCGATGCTTTCAGTAACGTCGTTCGCCCTGAAAAACTCCAGGACGAAGCGCAACGTGCCCTGATCGAGCGAATGACGCAGGAACGGGTTCGTCACTACAAGAAGGCCTCACTGGTGCCGCTGGTTGCTTCCAGGCCCAGCGTAATGCGGCAGTACAGGGTGATTCTTTCGGTCTCGGTGCCGGTCAAGGATGTGGAGTTCCGGACGCTTGAACGCATCCTGGCGATGCGCGATTCTCAGGTATCCAAACTCAAGACCTACTACCAGTTCAGCAAGGTATGGGATGCGGAGGATCTGATCAGCTGGGTCCGCAATCTGCTTCACCCAGCAAGGCTGTCGAAATCCCCTGTTTCCTACGATGAAGGTCAGGCGCTGCGTTATCAGATGATCGAGCGTGATACGGCTGTCACGGTTCAGAAACTGGGACTGACCTTGCATGCACCCTCAGGTGAAGCGGTGTGCATCCGGGGGCTGTCAGCGCAGGGCTATCCAAAGCGCTTCGACTTGCCCGATGTGGCGCGAATGCTGGGGGACGCCAACAAAGGCTCGATGGGGTATCCCTGCCCCTTCCTGATCACGCTCGGGGCGGAAATCCTCAACTACGACGAGCACAAGAATCACGTTCAGCTCAAAACAGCCCGGGCAATTCAGGTGGCCGAGTCGCCGATGGGCAAGGCATTGCCTGATGCGTCCAAGCGTGCGGCTGACTGGCGACTGTTGCAGAACGCCTACGATGAAGGCGGCGGTGCCGTACGCCTGTATCACCAGATCCTGCTGTTCGCAGACCCTGAATCGGTAGCTGAAGCAGACGAGGCGGCTCGCGCCATCTGGCGGAGCATGGGTTTTGCTGTGAGCGGCGATACCTACATGCAGGTCCAGGCCCTGTTGAGTGGGCTGCCGATGGCGCTGGGGCCATCCCTGCAGCGGGACATCCGGATTGCTCAGCGCTATTCGACCAAGACGACCGCGAATGCAGCCAACATGTCACCGGTTCTGGGTGAGTGGCGTGGCGTCGGCCGGCCTGTGCTCACCTTCACGGGTCGTAACGGCCAGTGCATCGGGGTGAACCTGTTCGACAACCCTTCTGGCAACTACAACGGCTGTGTTGTCGGTACATCCGGATCCGGGAAATCCGCCTTCCTGAACGAATTGGCTGAGCGGTACCTCGCAAGGGGGGCCAAGGTCTGGATCATCGACGTGGGCCGTTCGTACGAGAAGCTTTGCCACGCCCTGGGTGGGCAATACATCGAATTCACCAAGGAAGCGAACGTGGTCTTGAACCCGTTCACGATGGTGAACGATATCGACGAAGACATGGAGATGCTGAAGCCGCTGGTCGGCCAGATGATTTCCCCTGGTCGGCCCTTGTCCGACTACGAAATGTCCCAGGTCGAGCTGGCCATTCGTGGCCTGTGGGATGACCGTGGCCCCCATTCGACGATCGACCTTCTGGCAGAGCGGCTGAAACTGGCCTGTCATGACGGGGGAACACTGGAGTATGGCGAGGAAGAAGCCTGCGATCCCCGGATCCGGGATCTGGCGGTCCAGCTGACCAGTTATACCAGCAGCGGCAGCTACGGGCAGTACTTTGAAGGCCCGCACAACATCAACTTCAGCTCGAACCTTGTGGTGCTGGAACTGGAAGAGTTGAAGTCCAGGAAGGATCTGCAGGCGGTCGCACTGCTCATCCTGATGTATCGGATCACCCAGGAGATGTACCTGGCCCCGCGCGACCAGGAAAAGATCGTCATCATGGACGAGGCCTGGGATCTGCTCTCCGGAGGCAAGACCGCTGCCTTCATCGAGGCAGGATATCGGCGTGCCCGTAAGTATGGCGGTGCCTTCCTGACCGGCACGCAGGGCATCAATGACTACTACCGGAGCCCGGCCAGCCAGGCTGCGCTGGAGAACGCCGACTGGTTGTTCATGCTGCGTCAAAAGCAGGAATCGATCGCGAAGCTCGAAGAGAGGCTCGCGTTCACGCCCCATATGGCGCATCTCGTCAGCAGCTTGCGGACGGAACAAGGCAGTTTTTCCGAGGTGTTCATCTCATGCGGCCAAGCTGGTTACGGCGTGGGGATGCTGCTTCTCGATCCGTATTCGCAGCTGATGGGATCGGCCAATGCCCGTGATTTCTCCGAAGTGAATGCGAAACGCGCTCAAGGGCTGTCGATGGCTGAGGCGATCGACGCAGTACTTAGTGACCGGGGAGTATTGAAATGACTGAACCTATGTCTAGCGAGCAGCCTGAAAGCCATCACGACACCACAGAGGCAGGGTGGCAGTGGCAACCGGCATTGCTCGCTCTTCTGCTATCGGTAGCCATCACGGTGGCGATTGTCATGCTCTACCACCACCGCTACGCGGCTTCCGGTACATATGCAACGGTGGATATTGGTTCGATCGTCAAGGAACGTGAGACGCAATTCGCTGCGCTGCTCTCGAAGCCGGACGTTCAGGACCGAGACCGACAAACCGCGTTCTGGCTAGTCCAGAAGCTGGGACCGGAAATCGAGCGCAGCGTCGGGGTTCTTCAAGAGGAATGCAAATGCACGATCCTGGTGAGATCTGCTGTGATTGCTGGACCGGTTGTTGATCTCACAGCACGACTTCGCGAAATCATGGCATCGACAGGGGATGGCAAATGATGCGCGTGATCGCCCTCCCCTCCTTCGACTCACTGCGTAACCGTTGGTCGATCTACTGGGACACGGTCATGGTGCCGCATTTCCGGCGCTGGTGGGCCATCTGGATCTCGATCCTCGCGAGCATCGTGATCTTCAATGCAAACTTCACATTGGCGATCAATGTTTCTGAAAGCCTGCCCGATCACGTCTATCTCGTCGTGAAAGGCGACAAAGCAGTCGTTCGTGGCGGCTATGTCGCCTTCAAGTGGGCTGGGGGTGGTGGCTATCCGGCAGGTCTTGGATTTGTGAAGCAGGTTCGTGGGGTGCCTGGTGATCTGGTTCAGGAGTTCGATCGCAACTTCTACGTGAATGGCGATTTTGTCGGCACTGCAAAGCCGAAGTCACGGAAGGGCATGCCTCTTCAGATCGGTCCCACAGGGACCATCCCCGAGGGCTATTTCTACGCCTACGCCTCGCACAAGGACTCCCTCGATTCGCGGTATGCCATCACGGGCTGGGTTTCCATGCAAAGCGTGACAGGCCGTGCCATCCCGATTTTTTAATACGTGGAGAAACTTGAATGTATTCAAAAGTAAACGTGATGCTGAAATTAGGGCTCGTAGCCATTGGCATGACGTCAGGGTTAATGGTGCTTAAAACAATACTTGCGACTCCTCAATTGATCTCAAATAGTGCTCTTGTGTCTTCGGCAATATCAATGCTAGTCGCATTATTTGGTCTGTTTGTGATTGTCGTGTTTGAAGCAATTCCAGATAAGCATGAAGAGGAGGGAAGTAAATGAAATCAACATATCGTATTTTGGCGTTGATTGGCCTCATGACGATTCATCAACAAGCTTTGCCAATGGACAACGCCCTCATTCAGGAATGGGCAAAACAGAAGGCAGGGAGTCAGCCTCGGTTGATGCCCGAGGTCCAGAAGGCCAGGTCCGTGACCCAGGAAAGCGTCAATGTGGCGGATAGCTCTACTGGCCAGCAGGCGGCGGCTCCTGTTTACACCAAAGGCGTAACGACCTGCAGCTCGAACCAGGGCCTGGATGAGTACTCAGGGTTCCGCTGCGGTGCATTCGGGCAGGAACTGCTCACGGTGAAGGGTCTGTATGCCAAGGGCTGGCGAATCACGCAGACCTGGGTATGGCGTGATCGGCTCCAGTTCATCGCGGAAGAACGCTGAGGCATGAAATCGTTGGCTGCCATTCTGCTGGCCTGGGGTGGCCTCACGGGGGTTGCCTGTGCCCAGGAATCCATTGGCCCCAGCTACCCGATCCGAGAGCCGGACATGCTCGAAGAGATTCAGGGGCGTTTGAAGGCGCTTGAGAAAAGCGGCCGGCTGAAAGAACTGCAGCAGGAAGGGGTGGCCCGCTCCCGTCAAAGCATCGAATCTCCCAAGGCAGTCACAGGACTGACAAGGACCGACAAACCCAGGACGTTCTACATGGATCCCTCATGGCGCGTCCCCCGGGACATCACCACGCCAGACGGCCAGATCATTGCCCGTGCGGGCGATGTGGTGAATCCGCTGGATTACGTCCCGCTTTCGAATCATCTGTTCTTTTTCGATCAGCGGGATCCGAATCAAGTCCGAAAGGCAGCCGCCATCCTCAAGCGCTACGAGGGCAAGGTGAAACCCATCCTCGTGGCCGGCGAACCGCTCAAGCTGACGCGGCAATGGAAGCGGCAGGTCTATTTCGATCAGGGGGGCTATCTGGTGAAGCGTTTCGGCATCCAGCAAATACCGGCGCTGGTCTCCCAGGATGTTGCACGCAAGCGGCTACGAATCGACGAGATGAAGGCGGATTGAGGGATGGATGGAATGGGTTTGAACGCATTGAACGGTCAGGACATGGACATCGTCGAGTGGGCTCGCAAGAACCGTCCGCACTGGTCGCGCACTGTTATCGACCGATGGGACGATAACCGCATGCAGGCCTTGATGCCCTTCGTTCGGAGTCACTACTGGAGCGACCGGCATTCGATCAATGTGTTTTCTGTCGTGGGTACGGCTCATCCAGACTACGCCGGGTTGACTTGGGAGCATTTCCTGCAGACCGGTAAGCGCATGCCGGCGAACCAAGCCTTGTTGCGCACCAACCCCCAGTATTACTTCGACACCGAAGTGAAGCATCCCTCGATGCTCTACGTTTCTCTGAATGGCAAGCACTGGTACGTCAATGGCGACGGTAACCATCGCACCTGTCTGGCCAAGTACCACTTCACACGGCCGGATTCAGGCGGCTTCGGTTCCCAGACGATGGTTCACGGCGTAACCGTTGACGATTACCGCATCGACTGGAGGCTGTATGACGCCTTTCTCAAGCTGAAGGAAGCGGTTCGCGAGCGCAAGAAGGGTGAGTCGGTCGAGGGATACCGTTATCACGTAGGTCGTGAAGATGGCCCGGCGTGGAAGATCGACCGATACGACCCGAAAATCCGTTTCATTGATGGCCAGGGACTCGAACAGTTGCTCGACCACGAGGAGGCTCGTACCAAACTCGCCAGCTTCGGCAAATCGATCAATCAGTTCCTTAGCTGGCTCAAATGAGCACGATCAAGACTTGGCTCAAGGTGTCTGCACTGGCCCTGCTCGGGCTGGCGGGAATGACGCAGACAGCCGCAGCAGCCACGACTACCTGCCAGGGCAAGTTTTTCAACCCGATCACGGATGTCTGCTGGTCATGCGCATTCCCCATGAAGATCGGGGGTGCCACCGTCATGGATTTTGGTCAGGAAGACTTCGATTCCGGCATCAGCAATCCGCTGTGCGCCTGCTACACGCCGCCCAAGGTTGGTCTGTCTATCAGTTTCTATGAGCCTGCCAGGGTGGTTGAGGCCGTTCGAAAGCCTTACTGCTTCCCTGCGCTGGGCGGTATCACAATCGATCCGGGCATTTCTGCCCCGGCGCACGTCCAGAAGCGTGGCGGGAAATCCTTCTATCAGGCGCATTTCTATATCAGCCCACTGTTTTTCTGGCTGGAGGTCGTACTGGACAACCCATGCCTCGAACAGGGCGTGTTTGACCTTGCCTATTTCACGGAACTCGATCCCCTGTGGGCCGATTCCGAACTGACCTTCATCCTCAATCCAGACGCCATCCTGTTTGCCAATCCGCTTGCACAGGCTGCGTGCGCTGCCGATTGTGTGGCGGCTACCACGGGCTTTCCATCCAATCAGCTGTTCTGGTGTGCTGGCTGCCAGGGATCAATGTATCCGCTCGATGGCTGGGTCGGAAATCATGTTGGGGCTGTGCAGGCCTCGACGCTGATTGCGCAACGGCTGACCAACAAGATGCACCGTGAATTGCTGATCTGGGGTGCGCATGGCAAGTCTGGACAGTGCGGTTACTACCCTATTCCGCTGATGGACAAGCGGGCATACAAGACCCAGATGATTTACCCGATCCCGAATACCAAGAAGGAAGACGGACGTTGCTGCTCTCCCATGGGGCGGACAACGGTGATCTCCGGGGCTGGCAAGGAATTTCCCTACAAGGGTGAGGACTTCGCCTACATGTTGTTCCGCAAGCGGGACTGTTGTCAGGGGGCCGTAGGGTTTTAATCATGTCTCGATTCATTCAGATGTTATCGATTGGGATCTTGGTCGGCTTCAGCGTGCCCGTCATGGCTGCAGAGCCCCCCACCCTGCCTGACCTGAGGTCATTTGACGCGGACAAGGCCCGGGATCGGTCGAGTCGCGCGCTCGATGACGCTGCCCGGGCGGCACAAGGCGGGCCAGTGCGCGCAATGCCGAATATCAAGGTGCCGTCCTCCGGGGTGGACATCGCTCAGATCGCGAGCCGGTATGGGCAGGCTCAGGCACAAGCCGAGGATGAAAGGCTGATGATCTTTGCCACGCTGGGAATGCCCAAGGCCGCCTTGGAGAAGCTGGCAAGGCAGGCTGCCCGTGCAGGTGCTGTCATGGTGTTTCGGGGTGTGGATGGAGGCCTCGCGGGCGGCAACTGGGCTCGCTCCATTGAGGCGTTCAAGCCCATAGCTGAAGCTGGCGCTTCCATTCAGATTCATCCTGAGCTGTTCAAGGCTTATCGTGTCAGCCAGGCCCCAACGTTCATTCTCACGGCTCCGGATCAGGGGGATGCCTGTATGAGTGACCGTGCCAAGGCCTGCGGCAAGGCGCTGAGAAGCGTCGGGGACGTGTCGCTCGACTACGTGCTCGAACGTTGGGCTACAGGAACGGGAGACCTTGCGGAAGAAGCCCGCAAGCGTCTGGCTCGTATTGAGGCGCGTCGATGAAAATCCTGACATGGATTCTGCCCATGCTGTTCGCAGGCAATGCGATTGCGGCCGGCATGACGCCATCGGCTGCCTTTACCGAAGGAACCACGTTCGGAAATGCAAACGTTGGAACGGCCAAGGCCAAGATCGATTCTGGTGTGGCCAGTGATGCATCATCGGGAGTGCCCAACTACACCACGAGTCACCCCGCTTCCGGCTACTACTCGGGTGGGCTCGGGAGTTTGACCGCTCCTGCATCGACCAGTGTTCTGGGATGCACCTCAACGACAGGCTCTTCTGACCCTGATCCTCACACACATGGCCAGTGCGAAAGCACAAGGATGCTCATGGATGATCCGGGCAAGAAGAATGTCATGTTTCCTCTCAACCCGAAAACCGATCCGATTGCCGTTACGCGTGATCTGGTGTCAGGCGATGCTGAAACCTATCTGGGCTCGCTCATTGTCAGTGGCGCTTATTCAGGTTGTGCCACCAAAACAGTCAAGGATCCGGATACATACCAGACCGAGACTTGCAATCAGTACCTCACGGCAGGCGAGGAAAGCTGTCAGGAAATCCTGACCGTGACCGTCTCGGTCGAATTCTGCGAGCCAGGAACGGTGCTCTGGAGTTACAGCACCTACAAGGCCGACACGATCCAGATTGTCTGCGATCCGAATCCCTCCAAATTGCGTATCACCGGTAACTTGACCGGGTGGTGTTACAACAATTACAGCGCATTCGGACACTTGGCCTATGTGAGTGTTGAAGCCACACCTCAGATTCTGCAGAAGGGGTTCATCGACTTTTACAGGCTGGACGAGTGTAAACAATACGCGTCCTGGACGGATGAAAACGGCAATGTCTACTTCGATTACGACAACTGCCTCATGTGGGGGCCAGGGCCGGTACACGGGCCTATCGCCGGCATGCACCCGGAAACGACTCCAAATAATGTTCTGTTCGGGAGCTACTACCGTCGTGGATGCATGCTTGAACTCAAGCCGAGTTCTTGCGATCTTGCGGCAGAGACTTGCACATTCAATCTGAAGTTCATCAACCAGTACAACTGGGACGATAGCTACTACCCGGACATCATCGCGGATCTGGCGACGCCACCGCTCAAAACCCCTCAGTACCATGTCGAAACCGACACCTGGGATAACCAGTGTGGCCCCCTTGAGGCGCGTTTGCCATGATGCCCGCCTGGCTGACTCGGTTTGTAGCGAAGCTGCTTGTCGTCACTTTGCTCTTCCCTATTCTGTCTTCACCCGCCGTCGCCGGTGACGGAACTTGCACCTTCAAGTCCAGAGTCTGCGTGGAAGGCCCGGAAACCAGAACAATCAGTGGTTATCCCGTGACGAGAGACTGCTGGAGATACGAAAGCAAGTACGACTGCATCTCACAGAACTATGTCGATGACTGTACTGATCTCGTAGCAAATGGCTGTGCGCAGATCGGGTCAACATGCGTCGACCATGTCGATAGCGATCCCACAAAGTGTTCCCTGTACGAACAGACCTACCAATGCAAGGTGGCGACCGGCGCAACCAAGACCATCACTGATTGCGGCGGGCAGACCTACTGTGTTGACGGTACCTGTTTTGATGCTGGCTATACGCCGGATGGGGACTTTGCGATAGCAGCGACCGGACTGGAAGCCCTGCGGGAGGCCGGCAACTACATGGATCCGAATTCGTTCGCGATATTCAACGGAACGAATTCGAAGTGTCGGGTAACGCTGGGAATTTTCAGCTGCTGCAAGAACAACACTGCGGGCAGCAACCAGACGAACGCGGACATGATGACCAGCCTTGGAATCAGTGCCGTCAAAAACTTTGCCTCCGAATCTGTCTCCTACCTGGGGTCAAGGTTCGTTTATGACTCGCTGTTCCAGTCGGATGCCCCGAATATGCTGGTGAATGGCTTTGCCAGCCTGGTTGGTGATGGAGGTTCAGTCGCGGACATGACCTTTACACCGTCAGCAAGCTACTTCGGTCTGACGGTCAGTTACGGAGGAGCAACCGCAGGCATGACCTGGTCGACGCAGCTTGGATCGAGCGGATTCTATGTCGGGTTCGATCCAGTTTCCTTCGGAATCTCCATTGCCATTTACATCATCATGGAGCTTCTGTCCTGTGACCAGGATGAGCAGATCCTTGGCATGAAGAAGGGCCAGAATCTTTGCGTGCATGTCGGTACGTATTGTTCACAGAAAGTCCTGGGTGTGTGCGTTCAGAAGAAGCAGTCGCATTGCTGCTTCAATTCACGGATCGCCCGGCTCATTGCTTCAAATGGGCGGGCTCAGCTCGGCAAGTCATGGGGAGATCCCAAGAATCCTGACTGCGGGGGCCTGACGCCTGCTGAACTCCAGATGGTCGATTTCAGCTTGATCGACTTTTCTGAAGTGGTTGGCGATATCGTTGCAGGCGCGAAGTCATCGTCTCCGGCGGTGACGCGAGCAACCGACAAGATCAACAGCTATTTCACGACACCCTGACCATGAGACTTCAAAAGACCATCCTCAACGGTGCTATCACCGCCCTCACATTTCTGCTCCCTCCCGGCTTCGCTGTGGCTGATCAGACTTCACAAGATGTCGTAACGGCAGTGCCGCCACTGAGTATTCAAGAGACTGGCACAATCAAGCTACCGGTCGAATTTACCAAGGCGGCCTGGATCGATGTCATGTCGGGAGCGCATCTACTCCCGGAGGCGACTGATCGACTTCGTTCAGCACTGACATCTCAAGGATTTACGTTTGCGAAATCAGAAGCTGAGGTGACAGCCTCGGTTGTGATTTCTGGCCATGTCCAGCTTTACAACCCGGCCAGAACGTTTGACTCCGGGAGGGTGTTTCTTGGTGAAATTATCGAAGCACGAGTTCACAGCTCAGACAAAAGCAGAAAGCATGTTTCATCACGCCGCCCCCTTGACTACGACGCAGGAGTCGCTCACCAAGGTGGAAGGCTTCTTGCTCAAGGCGGTGTTCCTGGGGGTGCACTGGCAGGGGCAGCATTCGCAATTCTCACAGACTGGTTGGTAGATACGACAGGCCTCCGCGAATCAATTGCAGACGGGATTGAATCAGCAGTTAGGGATAAGCGTGACGTGACACCCTACAAATTCAAGAGAAGAGTACTTTTCTGCGGGGAGGCCTGCAAACAAACCATTCACCAGAGCCAGGTGACGGTGAGTGTCTGGCAAGGCACCACACAGCTTTCGAGCTACTCCATTACCTTGTCCCGTGAATTGCCAGATATGGATGAGGCCAGTGTTCGCCCGATGATCGATGCGGCATTGGGGCGAGCCCTTGAGAGACTGCTGGAGGCAACCAGGCCATGAGTCTTGTCCGAATCCTGGCGATGGGCATTGGCTTGACGGCATATGGATGGTCGGCGGCGGCTTCGACGCTGCCGGTGGTCTCTAATGTCAGAGGCCTGCTCATATCTGCCATAGACAGCCCCTCCGGCAAGGCTGATGCATGGCTATCAGGGCCTATGGCCGACAAGCTTCGCGCCGAGACCAAGGCTCCTGCTGGAACAAAGGTCAGGGCCTCGGTTTCGACTGTTTCCGAGTTCCGTCCAGGCTGCAAAAGGCTCCGGTTGTCGCTGGCAATGCCGACGCACAGGATGCTGACGGTCAATGGCACGCGTGAGCCTTTCCAGATGGCTTACGAATTGAACCTGTGCCGCGATGGCCAGCCCCCGCAGGCCTCGTCGGTCGGATTGAAGGAAGACCAATGATTCAACGCGTTGTGGCCATGGTCGCAGTTCTTCTGTTGAGCACGGCCGCTTTGAGTGCCCCCTCTCCTTCTGGTAGCGAGTCAGGCTGGTGGGAGGACACGCCATGGCGGAATCCCGATCGTGGGTTTAACTGGTATCCGCCGGATACCCCGCCCAAGCAGGCCGACAAGAAGGCAGCTGACAAGCCCAAGTCCATCAAGGACATGAAAACCATGGAGGAGCTTCAGAAGGAGCTCGCCAGGCTGAAGGATCTGGCCATCATGCAGCCGACCCAGGCCAATGTCAGGTCGTACCTTGAGGCCCAGACCTATGTGATGGACAAGAGCTCACTGTTTGCCGACGTGGCCCGCCGAGTGGTCTGGGCCACACCATCGGTGGACTACAACAACAGATCGCCTACCGCGACCTTCGCGCAGCTCTCCAAGAAGGACATGCGGAGTGCCGCACAGGCCCAGACACTCGCGGAGCTCTCAAGAGACTTCGGCCTGATGTTCTTTTATCGGTCGGATTGCCCGTACTGTCACCAGCAGGCACCTGTCCTGCGTCTTCTGGAACAGCAGTACGGCATGCCGGTGATGGGTGTCAGCATGGACGGCGGCGGTTTGCCCCAGTTTCCCGATGCTCGCCGCGACAACGGTATTTCCATGATCGTGAGCGGAGGGCAAGGAATTCAGACTGTCCCTGCCCTCTTCCTCGTTCACCGTGAGACCCGCCAAGCTGTCCCGATCGGGACAGGTGCCCTGGCAATTGACGAGATCGTCGAGCGAATCCGTGTACTGACCCGAACCCGACCGGGGCAGGAATTCTGAACTCTGGAGCCATCATGCATATCAAGTTGAAACCCATCTCCGCCGGATTGTTGCTGACTGCAGGCCTCGCCATGCCAGTGGCAACATCGAGTGCTGCCGGGTCAGACTGGATGAATGACTACTTCAATTCTGCCGGCGCAGGCCTGAACGTGACACCTTCGGCGGTCTATGAGTCCCAGAGCCAGACGACGATGTCGCTTGGTGGATTTGCTTATCGTGCGCCGCAGCGGGCAACACAGCTTTTCAGTTTCTCCCCTCCTGGCTACAAGGCTGGATGTGGCGGGATCGATGCCTGGTTGGGAGCCTATGGGTTCGTGAACATGGATGCGTTTGTGGCGGCGCTGAGAAACATCGGCCAGAACGCAATCGGGTACTTCTTCCAGCTGGCCCTGAAGACCATGGCTCCGGAGATCGACGGGCTTCTGACCGATCTATCCAAAACCATGAATTCCCTTAACGAGTTTCAGAAGAGCAGTTGTCAGATGGTGAAGCAGTTCGTAGGAACCACCCCGGATACCCGGAATATGGATCTGGAGCAGCGGGCTCAGGTGTTCGGTTCGGCCCTGACTGGTTCTTATGGCTCATTCTTCAACGCGAGGCAAGACACCGAGACCGATCCCGCCAAAACGCAGGCTGCCTATGACGCTGCCTGTACGTTGAATGCATCGATCTGTCAGGATTCCAATGGCTTCCCAATCCTCAAGAACAATTTCAACCTGGTATTCGATGCTCTGGAACGTGCCGGTGGATATTCCAAGGAGGAGATCGAGCTCTACATTTCCCTGTTCGGGACTGTGACTTTTCTGAAGAACACCAGTGATCAGGCAAGCGGATTCACCACCGAGTACTTCAAGCCGACGATCACATGGGAAGACTTCCTGGGGCCGCCGACAGGCACGCATTCCATGAAAATCCGGGAATGTCCGTCCGGATCGGATTGTCTGCCCTACGCCTCAGCGACCGATGAAGGCACACCCAGAACCACCACAGGGATGACCGCCATCGTCTACACCCAGCTGCACAAGCTCAAGGACGCCATCGTCACCCGCACTGCGCTCACTGATCCCAAGGCGCTGCAGATCATTTCGATGACCAGCACACCTATCTACCAGATGATCGCCCAGGCGATTCATTCCGGCCGTGGCTCAACGATCGTCGCCGACCGCATCATCGACGGGTTCTCGGAGGTAATCGCGACGGAGATCGCATTCCGTCAGATGCATGACATCAGCCGTGAAGTCGAGGATGCGCTCAACAAGACGAAGGCTGTATCGGTCAAGGCCGACGTCAAGGCGATCGAGGATTTCCATGAGCGACTGAAAGGCGAGCGGAACGTGGCCATCTGGATGTACGACCTCAAGCAGGAAGATGCATCCAGAAAGATGGAGAACATCACCATGATGCTGGACTTCCAGCGGCAGATGTATACAAGCCTCGGTCCGCGCCTCACCTCGAATATCGAGTTCGGCCAGAAGCTGTAAGCCATGGATACGATCTACGCATACTGGGACGCTGCCCAGATCAAATACGTCCTCGACTCCGTCGCCATCCTGACCTCGATGAGCGACTACACGGGGCTGATGAAGGTGTTCGCCATCTTCGGACTGTTTGTGGCGGTAGCGACCACCTTCGTGAAGGCCCGGGGTGAGGATGCAGCGATTTACATGCTCATGCTGGCGATCTGGTACGTTGGACTGTTCCTGCCCAAGAAGGATGTGGTGATTCAGGATGTCGCCGGTGGATCGGGTACGTACACAGTGGCAAACGTCCCGCTGGGACTCGCTGTCTTTGCGAGTGCGGAGAGTCATATCGGGTACTGGCTTACCAGAGTGAGCGAGACGGTTTTTGCGCTGCCCAACGACATCAATTTCCAGAAAACAGGCTTCATGTTTGGTGCCCGGGCCATCAAGGACCGGCAGAATGTTCGCTTCTATGATCCGAACCTGGTCAGTTCCCTGACCAACCTGACGAAGGATTGCGTCTACCCAGAGTTGAACAACAACGCGGCCTTCTTCAACCAGATCATGCAGTCCGGGAGTATCTGGGCCGATCTCGGGCCGCAGATGAATCCCGGTGTCCTGGTGCAGGTGTATGACAGTAGCGCAGGCACGTACAAGGTCGTGGGCTGCGATCAGGCCTGGTCCTACATCGACAGCCAGATCAACCCGCACGTCTCGAACGACATCATGCCCAGGCTCGGTCGTATGCTGAACCCGACCGAGACCTCTTCGTCGGCCGCATCAGCGCTGGTCGCTGCGCAACTGCCTCTAGTCGACAACTTCATCTTCGGCGTCAGCCAGTCCGCGCAGGACAGCATCAAGCAGGCAGCGATGATCAACCTGATCGCGGATTCGACCGTGTTCGTGCCTCAGATGATTGGAGACACGACGTCGGCCCAGGTTGCACTGTCAACGGCAATGGCGTCCGCCAGCGCCAACAGCAGCTACCGAACGATGGCCAAGATTGCCGAATCTTCCATGCCGCTGATCCGCAACGCGATCCACATCGTGATCCTCGCCCTCTTCCCGATCGTCATGCTGCTGATCATCGTCGCCGGCAGCAAGGGAGGGCTTGTCCTGAAGACCTACCTCATGGCGCTGCTGTGGATCAACCTCTGGGCTCCAATTTATGCAGCACTGAACTTCTTCACGAGCTGGTATGCGACGCTTGGGGCGAACGCTGCGATCGGAAGCATGAATTACCTGTCGTATGCGAGCCACCAGGCGCTCACCCACTCCATGATCTCCGATCAGGGGGTGGCGGGCATTCTGACCCTCTCCGTGCCCGTGATCGCCTACATGTTGACGAACGTGAGCGCGGCTTCTTTCACCAGCGTGATCTCTGGGGTCATGTCGCCGGCAAATGCATCGGCCCAGTCCGCCGGCAGCCAGGTCGGCCTCGGCAATTCGAACGTCGGCAACACCCAGTGGGGCAATGTCACGATGGGTAACTGGAGCTGGAACAACCGCAGCGGAGACCAATGGAATACGGCTCCAAGCATGACAGGTGGAGCGGCGACAATGCGTCAGGTGGGCCAGGATGGCTCCGTGGTTTCGACCTTCGGTTCCGGCCAGTCCCCGTCCGTCCTTAACCGGTCAGGGCTGGTGTCTGACCTAGGTGAAGTAAGCGGCATGGTCGGTACCGCCGTCGCTTCTCAAGCCCAGACCCTGTCCCGGAACAGCTATCAGCGTGCGGGCGAGGCCTCGGCCTCAGTGGCTAGTTCGCTGACCGCCGCCTATGACAAGGCACGGAGCTTCATGCAGTCATCGGGCAATTCAACACAAGTTGGATCCGACGCCGGGATCAACAACATTGCCCAGTTTGCTCAGGCGTATGAGAACGCCATGAACACAGCAGCGAAGTGGGATGCCGGGATCAAGCTTACGGATTCACAGAAATTCCAGATATTGAGTTCGCTTTCCATTGGAGGAGGGATACCTGGAGTCCTTCAGGCGCAAATTCAAGCACAAGGGGCGAGCGCGAGCCAGATTGAAGGGGCTTTGAGCAGTGGCCGATCCTATCTTGAGTCTGCTGGCTTCAAGAGCCAATTCAATAACGCTCAAGGATTCAGCAATACGCTAACCACCAACTCTGGCAGCGAGTCTTCACGACGGGCAGCCAGTGAAATTCGCGCGAGCCTGTCAGATGCCGAGCGAGCCGAACAGGCGGCGCGTGTTTCACTCTCGCAAGCCGAGGCCTATGACCGCGTAGCAAGCGAGGTACGTTCAGGTGAAGGGAGAGCACAGGCGGATCTGTCCAATTTCATCGTTGCGCAATTGGGTGGCGCGGCACGGGCTAACGCGGCGCTCTCATCGCGAGATACAGCTGGCCAGATGGCGCTTGTGGATGGCTACGTCAAAGAATGGGTGCAGAGCCAGGCCGGACTGATTCGTCAGGGAGACGCTGCGTCCAATGCTGGATTGGAGCCGACCGCGAAACTCGCCACGCCTGGCGGGAATCCCGGGGATTTCCATGCCGCAAGTCTTGATGGCATTCGAGATGTGAACACAGGAAATATCTCGCGTGTTCCGGGTAATCCCGGAGCTGCGCCTGCAATCCAGGTGGATCGTGATGGGCCTGGCGGACAGCCTGGACAGACAGTGACGCCAACGGTTGTCGAGCGGGCTGCAACTGCAGGCAGGCAGGCAGGAGAGTCCCAATTAGACGATGGGAGAAATGAAGCTGATACTGGACGTAAGTCTGTTGCCGCACCCGTACAGGAAGAAACGGAGAATCCCAACATCATTACCCGAGTTTTCACCCCAGGTAAGCCACAGGATGGGAATCCTGCGGCCGAGAAACGGAATACGGGCGGAGCTTCAGGGGAGTGGTAGCAGCGGGTTCCGGAGAAAGCATCACGCATCAATATTCTTTGAGTAATCAAAGCTGATGCCGTCGTATTCTGAATAAAGAGTCTCCGTTTTGGAATGCAACTCCTGTTCTACGGCACCCAATGACCCGATGGCCAGCATGCCCGCAATGATTCCAAATGCCCAGGCAAGACCATTCCCCATCGCAGTCAGAGCAACTGCGGGGATCAGGAACAGCACTGCAATGCTGAAAAGGTATTTCCTGAGCGTCATGATTTTTCCTTCATGCGTTGGTATTCAATTTTAGTTGGCCATCAAGGAGGCCTGAATCTCAATCAAAATTCGACTATTCCTTTACGAGGATGAAAGTAGGTCTCGGATTCCGATAATTTCCAATTGCACTAAATGTTAGGACATCGACTACGGGTACCACGGGATCTAGCTTCCAGCCTGCGGATTGGATATTGCTGAGCGAGACGCTAAACCCAGGTATCCCATCATTCGAGCAGAAAAATACCGGATTGAAGTTATTGCGACTTGGCATACGTGTACAGAGCATGCCAGCAACGAGATTACTTGTCTGATCGCATCGGCCATCGATATCGCGAATGCAGGAATTGGCCCGCAGGTCAGCGCGTTGGGGGCTTACCGAAGTAGTAGAACACCCGGTCGCACTTAGCAAGAATATCCAAGCAGATACCTTCAATATTGGATTCTGAATCAGAGTCCCCGCCTCACTTTGGTGATGGTTATGAGGAGTTGCTTTGGCTAGTCGATCATTCTGGAGCATCCGGATCCTGAAGCAGTAAGGTTCGTCGGTACTCGATCTTCTCGCCTGTATCGACGATGGTCACTTCGACGTACCAGTCTCCATCTTCAATTTGGCGGATTGGCTGGCCAACCACATACCGCTGGCCAAGGGGGCCAAATTTTTTGACCGCACCGGTTGGTACAGGCGGCGGGATAAGCACTACTTCCCCTTCTTCCCGCTGAGATAGCCCACCGCCCCGGAGATGATCGCAGTCAGAAAAACCACACCTGTCCGTTCTCGCTCGGGTGTTCCCCCAATAAAGATCAGCAGCAGCCCGACAATTCCGACGATGAACAGTGCAGCCACGTATGCCACGAATGTCCACCAGCTGACCCTCAGGTCATGCTGGTGCTGGCTCTCTTCCTTCTTGAGCCGGGAGGCTTCCTCTGCATCGGACTCATCCGATTTCCATTCGATCTTGCCCTTCCCCGAATTGAGATCGAGCGTACTCAAAGGCCAATCACCTCGGTTTCCAGGGTTTGCTCAGGCTTGGCGAATCCAAGTTTCAGGCCTTGCTTCTTTTTGTCCAGCGCAGCCAGGTACAGCGTCAATGCTTTCCTGACCAGCTCGGAACGCGAGTTTCCGGTTTCTTCAGCCGCCTTGTTGATTTCACGATCCAGTTCATCAGAGAGGATCAGTTGTGCGCGAACGGTTGCCATATAACACTCCTTTTACCTATGGTTTCCATGGCTTGGGTATGTACCTAAGCTGTGGATAAGTGTGTATTTTATACACAATTAAAGAGTGCTATGCAAGTCGGGAAGGTTCCGACCTGATCAAACCTGTTTGCTTGTTCAGGTCGGGGCGAGCCGTGCCCTGACCTCGCGCTTGCCCATCTTCCGTACGGCCGCAATGGCGGACATCTGCTCAGGCCTGGGGCGTGTCTTTCCGGTCTCCCAGTTGTAGATGGTCTGCGCAGAGACGCCTAGCAGAGTGCCCAGCTCTGGTGCGGACAGGTCGAGGCGGGTCCGCTGCGCGCGAACGCCCTGGGGTTTGAATCTCAGCTTCGTGTCAGGATCCTCTGTGGCGGCCGGCGGGACATTCGCCTTCGCCGATTTTTCCAGGTGGGAGACCAGCTTCTCAAGGGCATCGATGCGCCGCTTCAGGGCGGCGATATCGGAGCGATAGCGGTTCGATGCCTTCTTGAGGCTCTCGGTTTCACCGCGAAGCTGTCGCCTGACCTGCCTGGCGACCTCGTCTTTGAAAACAGATGCAATGTTCGACACAGAAAATCCTCTCGCGTATAGGTATTGGAGGTGGTTCATGACATGCCATTTATGGCGGGTCAGACCGGGCACTACTTTTCAGGTTCAGGATTCTCGGGCTTGGACGGGTTGACGCGCTTTGCCCTTGGATGGGCCTGATCGTAGACCTTGGCCAGGTGCTGCCAGTCAAGGTGAGTGTATATCTGGGTGGTGGAAATGTTGGCGTGGCCAAGCAGTTCCTGAACTGCACGCAGGTCGCCAGAGGACTGGAGCAGATGGCTGGCGAACGCATGCCTGAGCATGTGGGGATGAACCGGCTGGGCAAGGTTGGTGCTTTTGGCCCAGGCATCCAGCCTGAGCTGCACGCTCCTCTGGGTCAGACGGCCACCGCGACGGTTGAGAAAAAGTGCCTTCTCATCGGACCCGTTCCGAATGATGTCCCGCCAAGGTAGCCAGGCCTTGATGGCCCTCACTGTGCAGCTGCCGATCGGTACGATCCTCGACTTGCTGCCCTTACCCGTGACGCGCGCCTGGCCATCCTTGAGGTCAACGTCATGGAGGTTGAGACCAGTCAGTTCCGAGAGGCGTACCCCTGCCGAATACAGGAGTTCGAACATGGCCCGGTCGCGGGCGAGCAGGCTGTCATCTTCGATCTGTGCCGGCGAAGCTCGACTGTCGAGCAGCTGCGTGCAGGCGTCGGGCGTCAGGGTTTGAGGCAGCTTGCGCCTGACTTTCGGACCCTTGAAGCCCGCACAGGGATTGTTGGGGTAGCCCAGTCGATGAACAGCGAACGTGTAGAACCCGCGCCAGCTGGAAAGATGACGCGCAAGGCTCGCTGCTGAAAGTCCCTGCTTCCGGATCCGGATCACCACCTGCCGAATATGCTCTGGCGTGGCGTCATGCGCTGTGACTTCCTGGATACCCAGGCCTTCCAGAAGGCTCGCGAGATCTCGGCGGTAGCTCGATACGGTGTTGGGAGAGAGACGCCGCTCGACAGCGATATGGCTCAAATAACGCTCGACGTGCGCTTGGCACGTCGATTCGCGCTCCTGCCCGGAAGGCGTCTCTGGTCTCATGGTCTCGTGGTCTACGGTAGGCCGTGGCCCACCGGTTGCAACTATGAGGGCGGTGATGGTGCCCTTCCTGCCATTGTAATTCGATACGGCGTATGCAATTCGCAAACTGCATACGCAGCTTGCACCCGCGATTCAGCCGTTAATGCCTGGACGCTTTCTCGATCTGCTCGGCAACCAGGAAGGTTGTCAGGCGATCTGCGAGCGCACCGTACTTTTCTTCGGTATCCGGATGGCGGAATTTCTCCACGATCCCGGCCACCATCTCGTCGAGCTTCTTTTCGCCTGACATCAGGGTGTCCACGATCCGCCGGAACATCGAGCCCTTCTCTTCGGCAAGCGCCTCGCGGAACAGGCTGACGGCGGAATCCCTTCGCCAGGTGTCCCTGCCATCGAGCCTGTCCAGCAGGTCGGCCCACTTTCCGAATCCACGTCCACTGCCATTCATCGCTGCTATGAACAGGATCTCGCCGCGCCGATCGAGGCCCCGGAACAAGCCGGCGTTCAGGGCGGATTCGGTTCTGGCGAAAAGGGCTTTCCTTTCGGCCACGCGCTGGGCATGGAGTTTGGTGATGTCGCTGCCGGCGCGTTCGACATCGTTCTCGATGCGGCCTAGCAGCGCGCAGGCCTCCAGCAACAGATTCGCTTCGGATTCCGTCAGAATCGATTTGTCGAAGCTGTAGGCCCCCCAATCCCGTTTGTGGGTAACGGCCTTCTTCCCGGCCGCGACATCGACGAAGCCATGCAGACGGGACTTCGTGCCCTTGATCTCTGTAGAGAACTTTTTGGACAGACCGATCTGCTGTTCAAGATCATCCACCCGCCTCTCCTTTTCCGAGTACGCGCCGACTCTCATGGCCTCGGCGATCCTGTCTCTCCTGTCCGCAAGCTCGACGACCTTGAGGCTTCGCGTAGTTTTTGGTTGCTGCCTGGCTGAAGCCAGTTGGCGCTTGAGATCCTTGATCTCGTTCACCAGTGCCTCATGGGTTTGCCACAGGGCATCGGCGTGCTCTACCCTCGCCTGCAGCCGGGCTTCCTGTTCGGCAAGCTGTGCCGCCCACTCCTGAAGTCGGGATTGGTCCTGGCTCGCAGGACCATCGAGCGGTTCATCACCCTGCAGGTACGCCTTGATGGCCTCAAGCTGGGCCGCATCAACCCACACGGTCGCCTGGCGCTTGCCCTGCTGGCGCATCTTTGCCTTGAATGCTGCTTGCCGCTCCTGATTTGTCGTGGCCATTCGATTCCCCTGCGCCGTTACTGGTAACAGTCTAGCACGTCCGTTACTGGTAACAACAGGAGGGCAAAAAAAATGCCGCCATGCCAATCAGCCGTTCTGGTCTACCGACACAAGCGGGGCCTCGGTGTAGCAAATCTGAACGTCTGGTGCGGCTGCCTCAGCCATCTGGCTGGCCAGCCGCCGCCCAGCATCGTGGCAGGCTGCGCGATCAGATTCATGCCGAAGAACGAATTCGTTGGTCTTGACCTCTGGTCCGAGCTGTTCGAGCACCATGAAAGCCCGTGTGACAAAGCCCAGCCAGGCCTGAAAGGCGTAAAACGTCTCGCATCGGGTGAACCAGAAGGCGATCCACGGCCGCTCACGCGGGAACTCGCCGTCGATTCGAAGCAGTTCATGCCCGTCATGAGCAGGGAAGAACCCGATTTCCACCTTCGAGCCCGCTGGCCAGAGCGGCCAGCGTGGCAGCGGTGACGGGGTTTCCCGACTGAGCAGCCTTTCCAGGGAGAGTCCGCCATGGTCTGGGTCCAGGCTCCAGACCCCGATACGCCCGCCGGCGGCCGACCACGACTCAATGTCGTGACCGAGCGCATCGAGGGCATCCAGGTCGATGCCGTCTTCCGCCAGCTGGGCGAGTTCGCTCAGCATCGAGCGGACACCCGATTCCAGAAGGTATCGATCGAACTGCAGCCTGAAGTAACCCGTCTCGGCGATCGAGGCGATCTCTTGGGTGAACACCGGACGCAGGCTGGCCAGATCAAGCTCCCAGACGACGCTTGCCTCGTTCGGATGGCTCACGAAGACCGGCCCGTGGATCCCCACGCGCTCCCCATCTCCGTCGTCGGCGTCAAGCAGAAAGTACCCACCCGGCCGTTCCAGGGATTCAACCAGTGCCGGGACGTTCCAGACGATTCCAGCCTCGCGCAGCACCGAGGCCTGTGCACTTGTCGGGAAGGTCGGCGTCAGCTGCAGGACGGCCTCAGCCTGCTCGCCGGCGTGGCGGATTTCCGGGACCGTGACCGTCCACCCCAGCCGCCCTGGCATCGTCAGAAGGGGCGGAATCCCGGAATCGTGGTCATTGGTGATGGGTGGGATCGACATGCCCTGAGCTTATCACCGGCCGCATCGCGCATCTGGTTTCTGTTACAACAACCAATGACCAATGGTAAGCTAACTTTCTGTTACAAAAACCATCCGGCGACCATGAACCCTCCTGAACCTCCTGCCCCTCGCAACACCGGTGGCCGCCCCAAAGGGGACGAGCCGACCAAGGTAGTCCGCTTGCCCGTCTCGCTGGCTGATCGAGCCCGTGCTCTGCTCAAGAGCGACAACCTGCATGAATGGCCCCAGGTGCAGGCCTCGGGCACCCAGTTCTTTGTCCCGCCGGCCCATCTCCGGCGTGTCGAGCTGCCGCTGTTTTCCACGCGGGTGCGGGCGGGCTTCCCCTCACCTGCTGACGATCACGTCGAGAAGCGCCTCGATCTCAACGAGCTCTGCATCGCCCATCCCGAGGCGACTTTCTTCGTCCGTGTATCTGGCGACTCCATGACGCGCGCAGGCCTCTCCGACAACGACATCCTGGTGGTCGACCGGGCACTGGATGCCCAGCCCGGCATGATCGTGGTCGCTTCGATCAACAACGAAGTGACGGTCAAGCGGCTGGCCAGACGGCGCGGGCGCTTCTACCTGGATCCGGAATCGGATAACCCCAGCTACCAGCCCATCGAATTGAAAGAGGGGCTGGATTGCGTGATCTGGGGAGTGGTGCGCCATGTCGTACGGAAACTCTGACCGGGTATTCGCGCTGGTCGACGGCAACAACTTCTACGTGAGCTGCGAGCGGGTTTTCAATCCCGCCCTGGAAAACAGGCCGGTCATCGTGCTGTCCAATAACGACGGCTGCGCCGTGGCCAGAAGCCAGGAAGCGAAGGCGCTGGGCGTGGCCATGGGGGAGCCCTGGTTCAAGTTGCGCCACCTCGAACGCAAAGGCCTGGTTGCCCTGTCCTCGAATTACGCGCTGTACGGCGACATGAGCAGCCGAATGATGTCCGTGATCGGGCAGTTCTGCCCGCGCCAGGAGGTCTACTCGATCGACGAGTCCTTTCTGGAGTTCGAGGGTTTTTCGAAGTGGGATCTGGTGTCGCACGCCAGAGGGATCCGGGCTCGGGTGCTCAAGTGGGTGGGTATTCCCGTGTGCGTGGGGCTTGGCCCGACCAAGACGCTGGCCAAGCTCGCCAACCGGATCGCGAAGCGCGACCCGGCACGCCAGGGTGTCTGCAATCTGTCTGGCTGCAGCCAGGCGGAGCTCGATGCCCAGATCGGGGCCATCGAGGTTGGCGATGTGTGGGGAATCGGCCGTCGTCTCTCGGAAAAGCTCGGCCAGCTGGGTATCGTGACTGCTGGCCAACTTGCCCGGACCAACCCTGACCTGATGCGCTCCCGATTCGGCGTGCAGGTCGAGCGTACCGTCCGCGAACTGAATGGTCTGCCCTGCTTCGACCTTGAAACGGCCCCCCAGCCCAAGAAACAGATCGTTTCGTCGCGCAGCTTCGGCGGGCCGGTCGAAGACCGCGATACGCTCGCCGAGGCGATGCAATCCTACGTGGCGCGTGCCGGCGAGAAACTCCGCCGGCAGGATTCGGCCTGTTCCACCCTGGGCGTGTTCGTGATGACGGACCGATTTAAGCCCGAGGAGCCACAGTACCAGCGGATGGCGACGATCGCCCTGCCCCACCCCGTCCAGGGCGCATTCAGCCTGACGCGTGCCGCCATGAAGGGGCTCAACGAGATTTACCGCCCCGGATTCCGCTACCGGAAGGCTGGCGTCATACTGATGGACATCGTCCCGGCCGCACAGCGGCAGGCCACCCTGTTCGGAGAACCGCCAGCTCGCAAGGAAATGCTGTCCAGACTCGTCGACACCATCAATGCCCGGATGGGCCGGGACACGCTGCGATTGGCGCTTGCAGCGTCCGACCGCCCTTGGGCCATGAAACGCGGGAATGTCTCCCCGGCGTACACCACACGCTGGGACGAGCTGCCGAGGGTGCGCTGACATGTGCGGCCGTTTCGCCCTGAAAACTCCCGCAGCCGAGATCGTGAAGCGTTTTGGTCTGGACGAAGCCGTCGACGTCGTGCCGCGCTACAACATCTCACCCGGTACGGACATCCCTGCCATCCGCCACGCGCCAGACGGCCGGCGCGTCATGCACCTGCTGCGCTGGGGCCTGGTACCGAATTGGGCAAAAGATCCGACCATCGGGGCCAAGCTGTCGAACGCACGCGGAGAGACCGTCGCCGAGAAGCCTTCGTTTCGCTCAGCCTTCCAGCGTCGACGCTGCCTGGTGCCGGCGGATGGGTTCTACGAGTGGAAGGCGGTCGAAGGCGGCAAGAAGCAGCCCTATTACTTCAGCATGGCGGATGGCCAGCCTTTCGCGCTGGGCGGTCTCTGGGAATCCTGGAAAGGCCCGGACGGCCAGATCCTTCGCACATGCTGTCTCATCACTACTGGGCCGAATGAGGTCATGGTGCCTGTGCATGACAGGATGCCGGTCATCGTCGCACCGGCCGATTTCGAGGCCTGGCTAACAGCTGATGCTGATATCGCGCTGGGTCTGGTTCGACCGTACCAAGCAGAGGCCATGCAATCCTGGCCGGTTGATCGGCGTGTGAGCAGGTCGGCGGAGGAAGGCGCGGGATTGATTGAGGCGATAGGGTGAACAGAACAAGGCGCTCGGTATCTGGCAATACTGCCTCACCCATATTGCGCGAATTGATCATTCATCCTGCCCACGACTTCTGACTTCATCTTTTGCTGCACCGTGCAAATTCAGTATTGACGCTGGATCCTACGATCCGTTACATTTGCGTATATATATACAAAAAAGTAACGCATGGGAAATGCGCACGAATTCCGTGATTCTGACTGATGCTGCGATAAGCGCGCTGCTTACCAAGCCGCTCTCCAAGGCCGAATCTATTGCTCTTTGGTGGCTTGTGGCCAACCTGCCCGTCGCTGGTGATGTGATTTCACTGGCAAGCTTGGCCGATGCCCTCAAAGTCCCAAGAGCCCGTTTGAGCCAGAATATTAAGCGGCTATGCGAGATAGGTTTTCTTGTACGCGGCACCAAGATTGCCCTCTCCTACCACTACAAACTCAACCCCGTCTTTATTCGAATCCTTTCATGAACGAACAAGGTTATCAGCGAGCTATCGTGATTCGAACTGGGCGGCACCTAGTGGTTTCGACTCCCCGAGTTAGACCGATGGATCGCCGCGCGGATGAACGAGAAATCGCAGCACAAGACAGGAGTAATGCACATAACGATGCCAACCCGACGACATCGAGCAAAAGTGCGTCCGCACGCCCATGAACGCCGTAGAAATCGAACAGGCCATCACAGACCTTGCGGAGCAGCCCTTTGACCCCGCAGAGTTCCCCTACGCCTTCCTTGAAGCCTTTGGCAACAAGGCGACGACCATCAAGCGCCTGCGCGCGGGGGCGTCGAACAAGTCCGACCTCGGCGGTGTTCTCCAGACCAGCAACATCCACATCCTGACCTGCGACGCTGGGCAGGTGACGCAGACGCTGGCCGCTCTCAAGGCCAGCCTGGCGACGGCCAAGGCCAAGGCGAAGTTCATCCTCGCCACGGACGGCGCGGACTTCGAGGCTGAAGACCTGACCAGCGGCGAGACCGTCGCCTGTGCCTTCAAGGACTTTCCCGACCACTTCGGCTTCTTCCTGCCGCTGGCGGGCATCAGCACCGTCCGCCAGATCAGCGAAAACGCCTTCGACATCCGGGCCACCAGTCGCCTGAACCGTCTGTATGTCGAACTGCTGAAGGACAACCCGGAATGGGGCACGGCGGAGCGCCGCCACGACATGAACAAGCTCATGGCGCGGCTGATCTTCTGCTTCTTCGCCGAGGACACTGACATCTTCGTCGGCAGGGGCCGATTCACCGAAACCGTCGCGCAGATGAGTGCCAGGGACTCGTCGAACACGCACGAGGTTATCGCCATGCTGTTCCGCGCCATGAACACCAAGCGCGAGGACCGGGCAGCAGCCGAGATTCCCCGATGGGCCGAAGACTTCCCCTACGTCAACGGGCAGTTGTTCTCTGGTGGCGACGAGGTGCCGCGATTCAGCAAGATCGCCCGATCCTATCTGCTGCACGTCGGCGGGTTGGACTGGACCAAGATCAACCCCGACATCTTCGGCTCGATGATCCAGGCCGTCGCCGAGGACGAGGAGCGCGGCGAGCTGGGGATGCACTACACCAGTGTCCCCAACATCCTGAAGGTGCTGAATCCGCTGTTTCTCGACGACCTGCGGGAGAAGCTGGATGAAGCGGGTGATAACGCCCGCATGTTGCTCAACCTACGCAAGCGCATCGCCAAGATCAGGGTCTTCGACCCGGCCTGCGGTTCGGGCAACTTCTTGGTCATCGCCTACAAGGAAATGCGAGCCATCGAGGCCGAGATCAACCGGCGGCGCGGCGAGCCGGATCGTGCATCAGAAATCCCGGTCACCAACTTTCGCGGGATCGAGCTACGCGATTTCCCGGCGGAAATCGCCCGCCTTGCGCTGGTCATTGCTGAGTATCAGTGCGATGTGCTGTATCGGGGGCAGAAGCTGGCCCTGGCCGAGTTTCTACCCCTGCGGAATGAGAACTGGATCACCTGCGGCAACGCACTAAGGCTAGACTGGTTGAGCATTTGCCCGCCGACCGGCACCGGTGTGAAGGTGCAGGCCGATGACTTGTTCAGTACGCCGCTCGATCAAGCCGAGATCGACTTCGAGAATGAAGGTGGAGAGACGTACATCTGCGGAAATCCACCGTACCTCGGCTCGACTTGGCAAACCGACGAACAGAAAGCCGAGCTTCAGGCCATTTTCGAAGGGCGCACGAAGAGTTGGAAGTCGCTCGACTATGTTGCTGGTTGGTTCATGAAGGCTGCCGACTACGGAATGCGCACAAGTGCGGTCGCTGCCTTCGTGTCTACAAATTCGGTTTGTCAGGGCCAGCTAGTCCCAATACTTTGGCCGCTAGTCTTTGGCACGGGCCACGAGATTTCCTTTGCCCATACATCCTTCAAGTGGGCGAATTTAGCCAGCCACAATGCTGGCGTCACCGTAGCCATAATCGGTATTTCAAATCACGCAGGCAAGGTGCGTCGGCTCTTCTCTATTGGAGACGATGGGAACTTCATTTCCAAAGACGTTGACCACATCAACGCCTACCTGGTGTCTGGGCCGAATGTCATCGTCGAAAAGCGTAGCCGCCCGGTTCCAGGTTTGGCCTTGATGAACTACGGCAACAAGCCTGTTGATGGCGGCAACCTACTCCTGCGCCCATCGGAACTCGATGACCTTGGGTTGACTGCTTCACAACGACAGCAGTTTGTTCATCGCATCTACGGGTCAGAAGAGTTCGTTCAAGGCAAGTTGCGCTACTGCTTGTGGATTCCAGACGAATCTTTGATGGAAGCGCAGTCCGTCACATCGATCAAAAATCGTATCGCCGCTGTGCGGCAAATGCGCTTGTCTAGCCGGGACGCAAGTGCCCGCGAGATGGCTGCACGGGCGCACCAGTTCCGCGAGATGAATCATGGAGAGACGCACACTATCGTTGTGCCAATCCACACAAGCGAAACAAGACCGTACTTGCCTGTGGGCCTTATCCCCAGCGGGGAGTTCGTCACTAACGCCAATCTGGCATTTTTTGATGTGCCTGTGTGGAGCATCGCGCTCATCGCCTCACGACTTCACCTTGTATGGATCGCAACCGTGTGCGGCAAGCTGGAAACGCGCTACCGCTACTCCAACACCCTCGGTTGGAACACGTTCCCGGTGCCGACGCTGACCGAGAAAAACAAGGCCGATCTCACGCGCTGTGCGGAGGACATCCTGCTTGCGCGGGAGCATCACTTCCCCGCGACCATCGCGGACCTGTACGACCCCGAGAACATGCCCGCTGACCTGCGTGCCGCCCATGATCGCAACGACGAAGTGCTGGAGCGCATCTACATCGGTCGGCGCTTCAAGAACGACACCGAGCGGCTGGAAAAGCTGTTTGACCTCTATACCAAAATGACCGCTTCGGCTGCACCAGCCAAGGGCAAGAAGCGCAAAGCGGGAGCCAACGCATGAGCGACAAGATCAAGTCCGTACCGTCCGTTTCCGTCACTTACGCCCGCAACGGTGCGTCGACCAAAGCAAATGCGCTTGGGATGCGGCCCATGCAGGAGAGGGCCTACGAGAAGCGGGGCGAGCAATACCTGCTCATCAAGTCGCCACCCGCGTCGGGCAAGAGCCGTGCGCTGATGTTCGTGGCACTCGACAAGCTCAAGAACCAAGGCTTGAAGCAGGCCATCATCGTCGTGCCCGAGAAGTCCATCGGGGCCAGCTTTAACGACGAACCGCTGTCGAAGTACGGCTTCTGGTCCGACTGGCAGGTCGAACCCAAGTGGAACCTGTGCAACGCGCCGGGCAACGACAACGGCGGCAAGGTCAAGTCGCTGGGCGCGTTCCTCGAAGGCGACGACAAGGTGCTGGTCTGCACCCATGCGACCTTCCGCTTCGCGGTCGATGCCTACGGAGTGGAGGCGTTCGACGACCGACTGATCGCGGTCGATGAGTTCCACCACGTCTCAAGCAACCCGGACAACAAGCTCGGCTTGCACCTGGGGCAGTTCTTCGCGCGTGGCAAGACGCACATCGTTGCCATGACGGGCTCCTATTTCCGGGGCGACGCCGAGGCCGTGCTCGCACCGCAGGATGAGTCGAAGTTCGATACCGTCACCTACACCTACTACGAGCAGCTCAACGGCTACGAGTACCTCAAGCAGCTCGACATCGGCTACTTCTTCTACAGCGGGCCTTACGTCGATGACATCCTCAACGTCCTCGATCCCGCCGAGAAGACCATCATCCACATCCCCAACGTCAATTCGCGTGAAAGCACGAAGGACAAGATGCGCGAGGTGGAGCACATCATCGAGGCGCTGGGTGAATGGCAAGGCATCGACCCTGCGACCGGCTTCCAGCGTGTCAAGCGTCCCGATGGCCGCGTGCTGCGCATCGCCGATCTCGTCGATGACGATGCCGCCAAGCGCGACCGCGTGTCCGCGTCACTCAAAGACCCGGCGCAGAAGAACAACCGCGACCATGTGGACATCATCATCGCGCTGGGTATGGCGAAGGAAGGCTTCGATTGGATTTGGTGCGAACACGCCCTGACCGTGGGCTACCGCGCCAGCCTGACCGAGATCGTGCAGATCATCGGCCGCGCGACCCGCGACGCGCCTGGCAAGACACGCGCGAGGTTCACCAATCTGATCGCCGAGCCGGATGCGGCTGAGGAAGCCGTCACCGAGGCCGTCAACGATACGTTGAAGGCCATCGCAGCCAGCCTGCTGATGGAGCAGGTTCTTGCTCCGCGCTTCGAGTTCAAGCCCAAGAACCCCGACAGCGGTCCGACGCCGGGCTTTGACTACGGCGAGGATGGCTATGACCCGGACCGCTGCAATGTCGGTGTCAATGAGCAGACAGGTGCCTTCCAAATCGAGATCAAGGGCATCGCCGAGCCGAAGAGTAAGGAGGCAGCGCGAATCTGTCAGGAAGACCTGAACGAAGTCATCGCGGCCTTCGTGCAGGACAAGCCCACCATCGAACGCGGTCTGTTCGATGAGGAGCTGGTTCCCGAGGAGCTGACGCAAGCCCGCATGGGCAAGATCATCAAGGACAAGTATCCCGAGCTCGACGCCGAAGATCAGGAGACCGTGCGTCAGCACGCCATCGCCGCCCTCAACCTCACGCAGCAGGCCAAGCGGCTTGTCACCGAAGGCGAGAGCGATGGGTCGCCCAACACCGCCCTGATCGACGGCGTGCGCCGCTTCGCGATGGACGTGCGCGAGTTGGACATTGACCTCATCGACCGCATCAACCCCTTTGGCGAAGCCTACGCCATCCTCGCCAAGACAATGAGCGAGGACAGCTTGAAGCAGGTCGCGGCGGCCATCTCGGCCAAGCGCACGAGCCTGACGCCGGAAGAGGCGAAGGAGATGGCCGTTCGCGCCGTCCAGTTCAAGAAAGAGCGCGGCCGCATTCCGGCGCTCGATTCCCAGGATGCCTGGGAGCGACGCATGGCCGAAGGCGCGGCCGCCTTCATGCGCTTCAAGGCGGAGGGACGCTATGAGTAGTTTCGATGTTGACGAACTCGCTGCGGAGCTTGCCGAGTTCGCACCGTCCGAGGCGAAGGGCGGGCGGCCGGCCAGTGAGGAGCGCGTCATCGCGGGCTTCGAGGAAATCCAACGCTTCACCGAGAAGCACGGGCGTGCGCCGCAGCATGGTGAGGATCGCGACATATTCGAGCGCCTCTACGCCGTGCGCCTGGACCGCTTGCGTGCGCTCCCGGACTGCCGCGCCCTGCTTGAGCCGCTGGACTATCAGGGCTTGCTTGCCGCTGCGCCAGCCACTGCCGTTCCGGGAGATGAGGCCATCGATATCGACGACCTGGCTGCCGAGTTGGCGGGCGTAGCCGAGGCGGACGACATCACGGTCCTACGCCATGTCCGCACCAGCGCCGACAAGCGCGCAGCCGAGGAGATCGCGGATCGCAAGCCCTGCGAGGACTTCGAGACCTTTCGACCCTTGTTCGAGCGCGTGCAAGCGGAGGTCAAAACCGGTATGCGCCAGTCCCAGCCCATCGAAGCGGGCCGCCGCGCGATTGAGGCCGGGGACTTTTTCGTTCTCGATGGCATCACGCTCTACGTTGCCGAGGTCGGCGAGCCATTGAAGACCACCGCCGGTGAAGTGGACCGCCGCCTGCGCCTCATCTTCTCCAACAGCACCGAAAGCAATCTGCTGCTGCGCTCGCTCCAACGCGCTTTCTACAACGACCCCGCCGCGCGGCGGCTGGCCTCGCCCGAGAGCGGACAACTCTCCTTCGGTGGCGAGCTTGAGGCCGATGATGTCGAAAGCGGCACAATCTACGTTCTCCGCTCCTTGTCCGATCATCCCTATGTCGCCCAGCATCGTGACATCATCCATAAGGTGGGAGTAACCGGCGGAAAGGTAGAGTCGCGCATCGCCAACGCCGAGAACGAGGCTACCTACTTGCTGGCAAAAGTCGAGATCGTTGCAACCTACAAACTTGCCGGGATCAATCGCACTCGGATGGAAGGCCTCTTCCACAGGCTGTTCGCATCTGCACGTTTGAATATCACTATCAATGACCGTTTCGGCCATCCTGTACAGCCCGAGGAATGGTTCCTCGTTCCGCTTTTCGTTATCGACGAGGCCGTGGCGCGCATCAAGGATGGCAGCATTACCAGCTACGTTTACGAACCCAGCGCAGCAAAGTTGGTAAGAATATTAGGATAGATACCACTGCATGCTCCATGCAGTGAAAGACATTTGTCATCTCAGGAGAGAATTTGATTCACGATACCGTCGACCAACAGACATCCGATCCGTTACCGGATTTACCTGTCGAGCGCAGCACGCATGGCCGTGGTGTTGGCAAATGGGTGCCCAACGAAAAGCACTTCTACCTTGCAAAATATCTGGACGCCACCCGCGAAGCGCGAAAGAAATTCAAGCAGCGCGTACTGATCGACCCATTCTGCGGTCCTGGCCGGATCCAGGTGGAGGGGGAAAGCTTTACTCGCGATGGCGGCTCGATGTCTGCCTTCCGACAATCGGTGGTTACCTGCGCACCGTTTACCAAAGTACTGATTGGCGACATTGATGACGACCGTGTACGAGCAAACGAGCAGCGCTTGAAAGCAATAGGCGCGACTGTGGAGTCTTTCAGCGGCCCAGCGGCTCACACTGTAGATGCGATGTCCAAGGCGGTACCTTTTGGAGCGCTCGCCCTCGCCTACATCGATCCCTACAACCTGGAGCATCTGTCGTTTTCGATCATCGAGTGTTTGGCCAAGTTGCCTTACGTGGACTTTGCCGTCCACTTCAGCCTGATGGATTTGACTCGCAATATCGATATGGAGCTCGACCCCAAGCGCGATCGATTCGACCATGCCTTGCCGGGATGGCGCGCCAGAGTGCCAACTGACGTGCTATCCAAAGCAAGCCTGCCCGGCTGGTTCTTCGATGAGTGGTGTCGTGCCGTTCAGACCCTCGGCTTCAGGGTCAGTGGCCAGATGCCGCTGATTACCGACGGTAAAGGCCGATCAATCTACCGCCTGGTCTTCTTCTCGCGTCATGCGCTGCCGGACCGTATCTGGAACGACGTCGCGCGCAGCCAGAACCGCGAACTCTTTGGCTGAGCAGAGCCCAAGAACCGCCAAACCATACGCTTCTAAATATCGTCGTTAGCTCGATGGTACTTTTTTTGGCTTGATTAGTGGACGTTTGTCTACCATAATTTGAAAATGGCTAGATTCAACAACGACAAGGTGCATCTGCGCCGACTGCGCGACCTGTATGCACGCGAGCACTGTCTGCCGTCGTATGGACAGATGGCTCAAGCGCTCGGATTTCAGGCGAAGAACGCGGCCTACAAGCTGGCTCATCGGCTGATGGCTACCGGGCACGTGGTGAAAGCTGCTGGCGGGCGGCTCTCTCCTGGGCCGAATTTCTTCGACCTCGATCTCAGCGACGATGAGATTCGTGCAAGCTTTGGGGCAGACTCCGCAGGCTCTGGCTTGGTCCACGACCAGGCGCTGCACCAGCTCCTGGTCCAGCGACCGTCCAGAACGGTCCTGGTACCGGTGCGGGGCGAATCAATGGTGGACGCCGGTATCCTCAACGGCGATATCGCTGTGCTTGAACTTGGTGTGCAAGCAACCCAGGGGGATTTTGTCGTGGCCGAGATCGACCAGACTTACACAATCAAGGAATTCCGACGAGTTGATGGGAAACCGTGCCTGGTATCTCATGGCATCCAGTCCGAGACCGTTGCACCCCGGCAGAGCCTGAACATCATCGGTGTCGTCAGAGGCATCGCTCGCACCTACAAACCACGGCGAGAGAGACCAGTCAAGCAAGCAAATCAAAGGGGAACGCGATGACTACCAGCAGCAGAATCGAATGGACTGAACAGACGTGGAACCCAACAGTGGGTTGCACAAAGATTTCGCCAGGCTGCAAACATTGCTATGCTGAGATGATGGCCAAACGGTTGAAAGCAATGGGGACACCCGGCTACGAGAACGGCTTTGCGCTGACGTTGCTACCAGAGCGGCTGAATGACCCACTCAGGCGCAAAAAACCCACTGTCTACTTCGTCAACTCGATGTCCGATCTATTCCATGACCGCATCCCCAACAGCTTCATCGAACAGGTGTTTGAGGTAATCGAGCAGACTCCGCATCACACGTATCAGATTCTCACGAAGCGGGCGGCCCGGATGGCGCGCTTCTTTCGCACGCGCGCTGTACCGGCAAATGCATGGCTTGGTGTGTCGGTGGAGAACCGGGAATACGGTGTCCCGCGCATCGATTATCTGCGCACCGTCCCTGCGCGGATCCGATTTCTGTCGGTGGAACCGTTGCTGTCCGACGTCGGCGAGCTTGACCTGAGCGACATCCATTGGGTCATCGTCGGTGGCGAATCCGGCCCTAAGGCTCGTCCAATGAGAATGGAATGGGTCGAGTCAGTACGTGTGCAATGCAAGGAGCAGGGCGTTGCGTTCTTCTTCAAGCAATGGGGTGGATGGGGTGCTGACGGCAAAAAGCGGGCGAAAGCGGCCAATGGACGCGAGCTTAATGGCCGTACCTGGGATGAAATGCCGAGTTCACTCACTAATCGGACTTTGGTTGCCCACGTATCGGCACACCAGCGCTGATGCAAGGTTGGAAGGCCCGCATATGTCCAGTCAAGGATCATAAGCGCGCTCTCAAGCGTGTCATTCGATGTCACATTACGTTTGGAAATGGGGAGACTCGCCCCCGCCTATCAAACGACATAGCGAGATAAAGCACGCGCTGCTCCGCAACTACCTAATCCAGTATTTCCTGACGCTGGTCTCTATGCCACATCAGGACAGGATCAGGCTTACCATCGTGGATGGTTTTTGCGGCGGTGGCTTATACCTAAACAAGTCAGGGCACGAGGTGCCTGGCTCACCATTGGTTATTCTTGAGGCAATACGTGAAGCTACGTATCTGATCGAGACTCGTCAGGAGCGACGCAAGCCGATCGATCTTGATGTCGAGCTGATCTGCATAGACAACGAGCGTTCCGCGCTTAAGTACCTTGAGAAATTGTTAGAAGAACGCGGTCATGGCGCGGCCCTAGCGGCTGAACGTATCAAACTGGTTCTTGGCGACTTTGCCGATCACTGTGCTGCCACCATAAAGCAGGCCCATGACCGCAGCCGACAATCGGGCCGCGCAATCTTCGTGCTGGATCAATACGGATATTCTCAGGTTCCCGTGAAGTGCCTGCGTGAAATTTTCGCCAAACTGAACCATGCTGAAGTGATTCTCACCTTCTACATCGACGCATTGATCAGCTATCTCAATGAGGGCAATCTCGCCAGCTTTGAGATGGCAACTGGCATTCGCGGCGGCATGACTGCTGTGGAGATCGACGACATGAAGAAGTCACCGACATGGAGAGTGCATCTGCAGTCATCGCTATATCAAAGCCTTACCAGTCAGTGCTCGGCACAGTTCTACACCCCATTCTTCATCCGGCCGCAACATGGTCACGGTGATTTCTGGCTGCTACACCTTTCACAGCATTGGAAAGCACGCGACGTGATGGCCTCGACCCATTGGCAACATTCGAATCACTTCTCACACTATGGCCGAGCTGGGTTCCACATGTTCAGCAGTACCGGCTACGTCACCAAGATCGACAGTACGGACCAATTGCAAAGAGGCTTTGATTTCAGTGAGGTCGCTGCCTCGATGAGTCATGAGACGATGCTGGAGCAAATTCCACCGATGCTGTTCGAGGCGGCCGATGGAATGACCTTTGAGCAGTTCTTTCTGCAACGGATCAACACGACACCAGCGACGAGAGCAATGGTTGAATCAACGCTGCTGACCCTAAGCCAACGGCGTGAGATAGAGATTCTTGGTGCAGACGGCGAGGAGTCGAGGGCCAAAGTACATCTGAAGCCAGAGCATGTGCTGCGGCTGCCACGACAAGCGAAATTCATCTTTTGATGCAGTTCTGATTATCCCTGCCAAGTTTTCAGCTCAAAAGCTCGATGTGCAATATTCATGATAACTACTATTATCATGAATGTATCTTTTGTATTGTAAACTGCGGATCAGTTACCTAGTCCTCCCCTCCCCCTTGGCAAATCAGGCACTTATCGCCTTCTCTTCGCACCGGAAGTTTGGTCGGCACCACCTGGCCTTCTACCGGGGCTGGCTGCAGGGCATGGATCTCAAGATCGCGGCCGACCGCTACCTTGAATCCGGCCTGGACCTGAGGCTGGCTCGTGCAACCCTGGGCTGGATCCAGGAGGCGCTCGCCATGGCGGCGCGCCGGCACGGCAAACATGCCCTGGTTCGCCTGCTCCGGCTCCCGCTCGGCCTGCCCCCTCCTGCGGCCTCGACCGAGGCTTCATCCGCGCCGTCCCTCGATGAATTTCGCGCCGCGACCGATCCGGATGGCTTCTATTCGGAGGCGGAGCTGACCGCGCTTTACCTCGATGCCCATCCGCAAAGCCACGACAAGCAGGCCCGCCACCGTGCCCGCCTGATCGAGCGCCAGCTGGCTGCGATGGTCTGGCTGGAAGATCTCCTGGCCACCGATCCGCAGCCGCAGGATTCGGTCGCGGCCTGGTTCGATGATCGTCTGGCGGCAAGGTTGATCCTGGCCAATATCGGCACGCTCGGCGACCTCCTCGAACGGATCCGGACGCACGGCTACCGCTGGTGGGTCACGGTGCCGCGCCTCGGGGAAAAAGGGGCCGCGCGTCTGGTCGCGTGGCTCAGTCAGCATGCGTCCTCGCTCGGCACCCTGCCGGCGCAGGGCCATGCGCCGCTACGCTCGATTCCGGCGACTGCGCTCATGCGGCCTGCCGTCACCGCCATCATGCCGCTGGAGTCCTTCGTTCCGCCGGTGGCGTTCGATGGCTCCCGTGGGCTGAACCGCAGCCCCGGCCGGTGCCAGATCGACGCCGGAAACGACTATCAGGCGATACAGACCTGGCTCAGGGCCCGGGCCTTGAGTCCCCATACGGAGCGAGCCTACCGGCGGGAAGCCGAACGTCTGCTGCTCTGGGCCGTCCTGGAGCGCGGCCTGGCGCTCTCCTCCCTGACGATCGACGACGTGACCGCGTACCGCGACTGGCTTGGCGGTCTGGCACAGACCCCGCCCGAGCGCTGGACATGGCGTATCGCACAGGCGGAATGGCTCGCCCCCCGGTCGACGCCCCGCTGGTCGCCATCCTGGCGTCCGTTCGAAGGTGCCCTCTCCGCCCGCAGCCAGGTTCATGCATTCACAATCCTGAAATCCCTCTTCGAATGGCTGTGCAAGGTACGGTATCTGGACAGCAATCCCTGGGAGGCCGTCGCGGCAAGATATACCGGAGCCCTGTCGAGTCCTTCCTTCGAAGTCACACATGCGTTCACGCGCAGCCAGTGGCGCTACCTGATCGGCCATCTCGGCACCCTGCCCGATAACGATGCGGCCCATCGGATGCGCTTTGTCCTGCCCTTCGCCTACGCGACTGGCCTACGACTTGCCGAGCTGGTCGACGCGCGCCTGGGACGGCTCTATTCCATGCCGCTGAAGGACGAGCTGGGGGTGCGCTGGATGCTTAAGGTGCTTGGCAAGGGCAACCGGTGGCGCTCTGTACCCATGCCGGCCATGGTGATGGATGCGCTGCGTGTGTATCTGACCAGGCGCGGCCTGGATCACGAGCCTGGAGCCAATCTACCCGACGCCCCCCTCATTGCACCGCTCATCGCCCGGGACAGCCTGGAACCCCTGGATCCCTCGACCCTGTACAAGGCCATGCGGGGGTTCTTCAAGGACGCTGCCCATTCGCTTGGCCAGCTGGGGCACCTGGAGGATGCCCGGAAGATCGAGCTGGCGACGACGCACTGGTTGCGACATACGCGTGGCAGCCACTCTGCCGAGACCATGCCGATCAATCTGATCCAGCGCCTGCTGGGACATGCCAGCGTGGCGACGACGGGGATATACACTTCCACCGATGAAGATTCCCTATACCGTGCCCTCGATGAAACTGTCAGCGCTGCCCTCAGCCCGAATGCCTAGCTGTGTAACCAAAGCTGGCTCCCTGCTCTCCCCTGTCGTTCTTTTGCTGGGCCTGGCCATGGGCTGTTCGCTGGCCAGTGCCGACGTCCTCGACGGCCGGGTCGTCGGCGTCACGGATGGCGACACCGTGACTGTGATTGATGCCGCAAAGACCGAGTACAAGATCCGGGTGGCCGGCATCGACGCACCTGAAAAGGCCATGCCCTGGGGGCAGAAATCCAAACAGGCCATGTCCGACCGCGTTTACGGCCGAGACGTGCGCGTCGACTGGTCAAAACGCGATCGCTACGGCCGCATCGTCGGCAAGGTGATCGTGGATGGCAAGGATGCGGGATTGGCCCTCGTGGGTGAGGGGTTGGCGTGGCACTACAAAAAATACGAAAATGAGCAGCCTCTCGCCGATCGCCTAGAGTACGCCCGCCTCGAAAACGAGGCGCGCACGATGCGGCGGGGATTGTGGTCGGATCCTGCGCCTGTCCCACCCTGGGAGTGGCGTAAACAAAAACAATAACAACCCCCACGCTCGTTGCGGAGCCCTAATATCAATACAAGGGGCTACCAATGGGCCGAAAACGTACCGCAGCTATTCCTGTCTGGATCGACCAGTTCATCAACCATCTTTGGCTCGTTGAGAGCCTGGCCGACTCGACGACAGCTTCCTACCGATCTGACTTGCTGGTTTACAACGACTGGCTCATCCAGAATGGCCACGATCTCCTGAAGGTCCAGCCGGATGTCATCGAAAAGTGGCTTGAAGTCAGATTTGCACGACGCGCATCTCCCAGAACTGTTGCGCGTGACCAGATCGTCTTGAAGCGCTTCTACGGTTTCCTGAAGACGCGAGGGAAGATTGATGTTGACCCTACCCTTCAACTGGTCAAGCCGCGCATCCCGCGAAGTCTTCCTGACGCGCCGTCCAGCAGCGACATGGTTTCCCTGCTCGACATCACCGAACTCAACTCTCTGTCAGGCCTCCGAGACAAGGCGATGCTGGAACTGCTTTATGCCACTGGACTACGTGCATCCGAACTTTCAGCTCTGGAGATGAACGACCTCAATCACCAGACCAGGACGATACGAATCCAGGGTAAAGGGGAACGCGAACGACTGGTCATGTACGGTGAGGAAGCTGCTTTCTGGCTGGATCTCTATGTCAGCCGTGCGCGGCCTGCGCTCAGGCATGAGTATCGGGAGAACCACGTCTTTCTGTCGACTCGCGGGAAGCCCATGCGGGTTGAGGCAATCAGGCTAGTTGTGAAAAAACATGCAGAGTCGAACAGCATTGAGCGCCGGATGACCACGCACAGCGTCCGACACGCATTCGCGACCCATCTCCTGGACGCAGGCGCAGATCTGCGATCAATCCAGATGCTGCTTGGGCACGCCAGTATTTCAACTACACAGATATACACTCAGGTCACAACCAAGAGGAAGCTACTGATTCACAAGTCGCGGCACCCACGGAGTCAGAAATGCTCATAAGGACTTCGAGTCCACCGCATTATCGGATTTAGATACCAAGGGGGTGTGTTGCCAGAATGTTTGACCTGTTAGCTTTGACTGCTGTTCGGCCAAAGCGGCCTGTGATGTATCTAAAGAAAATGGCCGGTCTGTAACTAGGACCGGCCATTGGCAGTTTGGGAATAGATCGTCAGTTTTCTTCGCTGCTATCCACTTCGGAACCAGAAACGAATGGAAACAAGCCATATCGTCCGTTGTGCGGATTCTTGCTGAACATCTCGACTTGCTCAAGAGCCTTGATAGCGTCAGGAGGGTCTGTGTTCTCTACGACAATAATCTGCCAGTCCTCAGGGAGACCTTGCAAATAGCTGTAGAACTGTTCCTTCAGATCAGTGCCGCGCAAGTCATCTTCTTTCCCATCTGGCTCACGATAGGCAAGCAACGGTGAATCAAGAATGACAAAACCCGGATGCGGTGTGCGACTGGCTCGACAATGAGCAAGCAAGCCCAGGGTGAAGGCGGCATGCGTAATCGCCCGTAGCCCTTTTCCGCGAGCACCTCTCGGCTTTCCGGCAATGACTAGGTCGCGAGTATTGGGGTCAAAATGAACGCGACCAGCCTCTGGGAAGTGCCAATCGGCGAGAATAGATTCCACACTTTGCGCAAATGCATCAGCCGCCGCTGTCGGGACAGCGCTCGTTACGGCCTGTGGCTTAGCGGTAACATCTTGAGCCTTTTCAAGATCAGCACGTCTGCGCTCCATGTCCTGAACCGTCGCATAGAGTCCCAATGCTTCACGCACCTGTGCCCGCTTATCGTTAAGTTCCGAGTACGAAGCTCTCAACTTGGTAAGTTTTGGCACAATCAGGCTATCAACCGAGCCAGACAACTCCTCTAGCTCTTCCACTACCAATGGCATCCGACGATCGAAGCTTGCACCCTCGCGGGTCAGTTCGCGAACCGTCACTGCAAGCTCACTACGGAGTATTTCGATCTTGCCGATTTCCTTCCTGGCCGCTTCAACAACAGCATCGGTATTTCCTTCGCAAACATCGCCATTTTGATGATGCGCCGGATCTGACCCACATAAGGGGCACGCGGCCTTACCAAGGACGCCGAACAATGTTCCGCCTTCTTCAATGGCTCGCAATCTCTCAATATCGGAGGCGTAATGCTGATCCAGAAGGCTGAACCTTTCGATCAAGCCAGCAATGTCGCTTCGGCGGTCTCGACCTTCTTCTAGCTTTTTGCGCAATTCGCGACGCCGCGCTGCCTTTTCCTGGAACGTTTTTTCGGTAGCATTCAATTGCGCCGCATGCTGATTGAGTGAGGCTTCAATCTTTTCAAGTTGCGCTTCAAGTTCATTCGGATGCTTGGCTATTTCCTTGAGTCGGTCCTTGTAGTCATCTAACAGCTGATCTAGAAGTTGAAGCTGCGCCTCCCGGGATAGCTCTTCAGGTTCGCGGGCGGCAGTACTCACCAGCGCTGAATCGTCAATACCTGTCAGAAGGAGCTTGAACGTCGAGGTATTCGCTGTATCCGCTGTGTAATTCCCGTCCAACAAAGGCGACCGCTGCTGGGTAATCTCAGTTTCAGTGACGATCAGCAGGCGTGCAATATTTCGAAAGCTTAGGCTGTTGGTTTCACCACGAGCGTTCTTCCGAACCCGTTTTCCAGAGAGACCTGACAGCTCAAGCAGGAACGATGAAAGGTTCGCCTCGTTACGGTCGCTATGGATTTCTGAGAGGTTTTTAGCCTCTACGTCTCCCTCGGGCGGCTGCTCGTGCAAACCCTCGTACAGCATGAAACTGCCACCGTCCGTGCTGCGATGAATGGTGAATAGCTCTCCCGCTAGGGTCTCAATCCCTAGAAGAATCCTGTCATATCCAAGACGCTCTGTGATTTCACGCAAAGGCGGTTTTCCACCCAACATGAAGTCGACGGTTTCTACAATAAAGGATTTACCGGTATCCGATGCGCCATAGAGAACATTCAAGCCTGGGCCAAACTTAACCGTGGCAGGTTTTTTCTGTGGGCCGAAATAGCCGAGAAAGCGTAATCGAAAACCCTTGATTGGCGTGGTCATCAGTCGCCTCCCATGCTGCGTTCAATGCTTTGAAACTCTTCAACCCAGTCATCGAAGAATTGGCGAAGCACCGCCCGAAACTCTTGATCTGAATGATGACCGAAGGTCTCGACAAGCCAGGATGCGCGCTCTTTCATTGCCAAAAAATAGTTCGTAGATAATGAAGCCAAGAACGTTGCAGCGTTTTCTCCAGCGCCATACTTGAAGCCATCTGGGGTGACCTCCCGTTGGACAAGGTCACGCGTCATCATCAATAGCAGCGCGTCCTCCACCAGCTTTCGCCGCACTAGCAGCTCTGCCGGCCGATACGGTGTAGGTGGATGAAGGCTATCGGGCCCACCAACATCCCCGGTGTGAACGAGAAGGAAGTCGAACGTCACTAGTCGTTGTAAGTCGTAGGTTTGCGGAAACGATGCCCCCAGTAGTGCCACTGCTCGCATACCGGCCTCGAGAGGGCTATTGAAGGTCGCGGGCTGCCCAAGTTGCTTCATGATTGGGTCCAGTTCAGGCGATCCTCATTTGCGAGCTGATGGCATATGCCGTCGCGGTCCTTTGGCTTGACGCAGGAAATTAGGGCATTTGCGGTGATTTGAAGATCACGTGCTGCCTTGGTCACAGCGCAGACTCGGACATATCCATCAGGATGCCCAGCATCGTGCACATCAACCACGCCATCATAAATATCTTCCTGAAGTGATTCGAAGACACCCACCGGTACCGAATCACGAGCAAACAATCGCAGCGCTTCTGCGTGGTAAAACGCTTCTCGCTGGCGATGAAAGTGATCTTTCAATCTCGTGGTCGCAGCCAAATCATCTGGGCTGCCAACAGGTTTTTTGAGATGGTCCGCATAGGCACCAAGCAGCTGGGTGACGTATCTGCTTTCTTCAGTGGCAATCGCCGCAGGCGGTTTGGCCACTTCTGGACGCGGCTTTAAGCCTCCACCAAAGCGCGCCGCATGAGCGGGTGAAGTTCGATGATCCGCCACTAACTGCATTGATGTTTTTGCATCGAAAATCGAGAAGTCAAAAGCGTTCACGTATGCAAGAAGTGGCTCGTCTAAGGGGATCTCTTGCGATTTAGTGATCGCCGTCTGAACATACTTCTCCCAATTGGCAATCAACTCTTCGCGTAGCTTCGCCGCATCAGCCAAAAGAGCTGTCAAGGACGTGCCGGTGCCCTTGGGTGCGACAAAGTAGTAGCGTCGAGGTGGTGTGTACTCTTTCTGGTACGAGTACCAAATCATCTTGCCGATTTCGACCCAGACATTAGTCGGGCGTAGCGCGTTATCGTAGTGCTTGCACTGATAGTTGTCCCAAACTCCTTGCAGCTTCTTGTCGTCTGTGAAGCCGGCGATATCGATACCGCGATCGCCAGATCCGGTAAAGCGCTGAACTTGGCAGTATTGTTTCTTCAGGCAGTAGTGAGCCCACTCCTGAACGAAGTCTTCCCATTGATCAGGCGAGTACAGGAGCAGCTGTTGTTGTGGTGGAATAACTGGTCCTTGTGCAACGACCGCTGCGGTGACGGACGTCGATGCCGTTGGCACAGCGATTTCGCTCCAATCCGCAGTCATGCAAAAATATCTGCCATCTCAACCCTCCCCTTATTGCCCACTCAGATGGCCGCCCATCATGGTAGTGACCCGCTTGGTCCGAATGTGAACTTGAATTGACGCGGTAATTATGCCTTAGGGATCGACGGCGTAGTATTGAACCCACCTTCTTGAGGTCCGAAAATACTCCAACAAGCCAGGGGCCGGAACACTGCTTTAAAGGCCCGTTAACCGGCGTATTGCTGACCAAGATGCTCGGTTTCTTGAATGTCGGTATTGGCCGAAATCCCGCCTCATGCCAGTAACAACAGACAGTTGATCGGCCACTGCTGCCGTTGGCCTGGTGGGCGGTGTCGGGCGGCAATGCGACGGATATCGGCTGTTCAGCCGCCTAGGTGGGGCAATGACCGCTCACCACCTCGGGCTACTGCCGGACCCGATCCTCAACCTTTGTCGCTCGGGCGCAGCGACGGCAGCTTACTGAGTGGAGCAGACGTTCATGGCGCTCGTTGAACGTGAACTCCTCGGCCATAGCGGCCGTTGATCAGGGGGCGAATCGGGCAGCAATGCACCATATCTTCGTTTCTCCGTCCGGCGTGCGCTCCATCTGGCTGCGTAACGACCTGGCCTCCTCCAAACAGCGCCTAGCCGCCCTGGAGAAACTGGTCGCCGAGCAAGGCATCCTGCTGACTGATTCCCAGGTAGCGGCGCTAGAGCGCAAGCAGGACGATGATCTGGCCCATGGCGAAATCGAAACCGCCCATCCTGGCTATCTCGGATCGCAGGATACCTTCTACGTTGGCACCATCAAGGGGGTTGGCCGGATCTACCAGCAGACCTTTGTCGATACCTACAGCAAGGTCGCCATGGCCAAGCTCTATACGACCAATACACCCATCACGGCCGCCGACCTACTCAATGATCGCGTCTTGCCCTTCTTTGAGGAACAAGGCATGGGCATCATCCGCATGCTGACCGACCGCGGCACTGAGTATTGCGGCAAGCCGGAAACCCATGACTACCAGCTCTATCTGGCCCTCAACGATATCGAGCACACCAAGACCAAGGAGCGACATCCGCAGACGAACGGCATCTGCGAACGTTTCCACAAAACCATCTTGCAGGAGTTTTATCAGGTGGCGTTCTGCCGCAAGCTCTATCCAACAAATGCGTTTGTACCAAATTGAGTTACTGCTCGACGCAGAACTGCGCGCCGGCTTGCTCTCACAGATTCCGCTTGCAGAATAGAATGGTTCGCTCAACCTGGCTATCAGGTGGCGTGTCATTTATTTTGCGGAGAGATATCGACTGTGCGAAGTGATAAAACCAACCTGATTCCGGAAGACTTCGATCTTCGCTTTCAGCGCGCCTTCGGCCTGCTCGCCTTTTCGGTCAATCGACATATTGTCGACCACATGCGCCGGCTTTGTATCGAATTGTCGTTGGACCCGGAAGCCCCTCCTGCGCCTTGCGGGCGTGGGCGAGTTCCGCCTCCAGAATTGCCGTCCAGTTCTGGCGACGGCCTTCATACTGTTCCAGTTGCGCCACGTTGGCCATTTCGCGGGCAGCCACGCTCAGACCTTCACTGTCCGGAGCACTCAAAAACACCTGCATACCGATCAACGACTGCTTGTCCCACTTCACGGCATCGCGCAGCGCCGAGGCCAGCGTCTTCAAGATGCCACGCGTCTGCTGGAAGCCCTCAAGCTGCGTCCATTTCTGATAAAGCGTTTCAATCAGCGCCGGATGGAAGGGGTAGGCATCGTAAGGTGCGTCGACGAATACGCGGACGGAAACCCCGGAGCCGTCTTTCTGCATGCCGTAGCCCACAACACGTCCGACCTGAATGCGCCGGAAATAGACCGGCGCACCAATATCCAGAGATCCAAGGTCATCAGCCCGCAACACAAATTGGCGCCCTGGCGTATTGGAAGTAACCAGCGGGGGCTCTTCCAGGCCGACGAACTCTTGGCGCGAAGTCTCTGACTTGCCGGGATCGAGCGCAATATAGGCACCGGACAACAAGGTCGCCAGCCCTGAAACGCCACCGGCGGCAACACGAGGCCGCACCACCCAGAAACGGGTGTCCTCGACCAGCAAGCCTTCAGCCTGCTTATCCATCTGTACGCTGACCCGCACCGATTTCCGATCCGGATTCAAGGCAATGCTCTTGACTGTACCGATCTCGACATCCTTGAATTTGACGCGCGTCTTGTTGGCTTCCAGCCCCTCGGCAGCAACGAATTGCAGGGATATTTCCGGTCCGCGGGCGCGAATGGCCTGGACGGCAAGACCGATGCCCACCAGGATGGCTAGCGCCGGGACGATCCAGATCATGGTCATTCTCTGGCGTGGCCGAACGATGCGTCCGGAAGGCAGGTTGTCAGACAGGGGCTGTTCGTTCTCGCTCACGACGCTCTTTCTCGGATTTGGAATTGGTTTTGATATCCCACAGCAGGCGCGGGTCGAAAGCCATCGTCGCCAGCATGCTGAGGACGACTACAGCGCCAAAGGCCAGGACGCCAGGCCCCGGTGCCATGGTGGCCAGGGATTGGGCTTGTACCAGGGCCACCAAGATGGCTACGACATAGACATCGAGCATCGACCATCGTCCGACCAATTCCAGCAGGCGATACAGGCGGGCATGCTGGAGCGGCTCACCCTGGCTGCGCCGCTGTACAGCCAGCAATAACGCGGTCAGTGACAGCAGCTTGAGCAGGGGAACGGCAACGCTGGCGACAAAAACGATCAGGGCCAGCATCCAAGAACCGGAATTCCACAGGAAAGCAACGCCACTCATGATGGTGTCGCGCTGCACGCCGAACAGGGAGCGGGTTTCCATGATTGGTAGCAGGTTGGCCGGCAAATAAAGCACGTAGGCAGCAATCAACAAGGCCCAACTGCGTTCCAGACTATGAGGCTTGCGTCGATGCAGCGGGGCATTGCAACGCGGGCAACGCGCATGTTCGGCCATTTTGCCCAGGCGACCACATACCTCGCACAAGGCGAAGCCCTGCTCGGCTGCCGTGATCGCCCTCATGCTTCGGTTGCCTCCCAGGTTTGCCACAGTTCGCGGTAATCGACGATGGAACTCAATACCGACAAGACCAGCATCAGCGCGCCGAAACACCAGATCGCTGGCCCCGGCAGGACATCGGCCAAATGCGACAGCTTGACCAGAGAGACCAGGACACCAAGGATGAAAACCTCGACCATCGCCCATGGGTGCGCCAGTTGAAGCGCACGGAAGACGCGGGAGAAGCCGGCCGGGCGATACCCCAGATGCAGCGGTAGCAGCAGCCAGCCGAGGGCGCACAGTTCGATCAGGGGGATTAGAACCGTCGTCGCCAGCAGCAGGACGGCCACGCCCGGCATATCGTCGCGCCACAGTTGGCGTGCGGCGCCAAAGACGGTCGTTTCAATCTCATGCCCCTGGATATTCAGGCCAACGATGGGAAAGGTGGTGGCAATCACGAGCAAGACCAGGGCCGCACAAGTCAGGGCCAGCGAGCGCTCCAGGCTGTTGCGGCCCACACGGTACAACTCGGCATCGCAGCGCGGGCAGGCAACGGTCCCCTTTTCAGCTGACAGGTCGATCTCGCGGAGCAGCAGATCGCACTCGTGGCAAGCCGTCAGATGAGGGGGCCGAGTCACGACGCACCATCCATCATGATGACAGGAACCGGACGCGCCCAATCGAGATGCACGTCGCGCTGCGGGAACGGGATGGCGATTCCAGCCTCGGTGAGACGTCGATAGATCGTATGGCGCAAATCGCTATCGACGCGGCGGGCCACCGTGCCCGGGCCCAGTTCGACCCAGTAAATCAGCACCATTAACAAGGCGCTGTCGGCGAAATCCTCGAAATACACTTCCGGGGCCGGCGTCTTCAGCACCTTTTGATGATCGCAGGCTGCCTTGATCAGCAATTGGGTGGTTGCCTCGGAATCGGAGCCGTAGGCCACCCCGACCTTTAATTCACGCCGTAACTGTTGATTTGAATAGGTCCAGTTGACGACCTGGTTTTCGAGAAAGCTGGAATTGGGCACCAGTGCTTCCACGCCGTTGAAGCCCCGGACAGTGGTCGCCCGCAAATCCACCGCAGTGACATGCCCGGTCATGCCGCCGAGCTCGATGATGTCGCCGACCCGAATCTTGCGCTCGAACAGGATGATGATGCCGCTGATGAAGTTCTTGATGATCGTCTGCGTGCCAAAGCCGACGCCAATGGCCAGCGCACCACCCATGAAGGCAAAAACGGTCAGTGGAATGCGTGCCAGATTGAGAATGAAAACGATCAGCCCCAGCGCGAGAAGAATCATCATCCAGCGGCGTATCACCGAAGCCAGCTGGTTGCTGATCCCGAAACGGCTGACCAGAATCTTCGACAGCAGATGGGACAGGCGCGAAAACAGCCAGTAGCCGACAACGAACAGCAGTAGCGCGCCGACGCTTTTACCGACGGTGATGCCGTAAAACACGCTGACTTTCCGTCCATCGACATCGGACACGTCCTCAACGGCAAACAGTTCGTATTGCCAGAAAGCGCGCCAGGTTTCGTGGAGTTGGTCGCCCAATGCCCCGGCCCTGCCAGTCAGGCTGCCATCGGCGTTCTGATTGAAATCAGCCAGCCAGCGGGATAACTGGCGTTCCAGGCGGCTGGCCGCCGATTCCAGGCGTTCATGAACGCTAATCTGTTCCTGGAGTAGGGCCCACTCTTCGCGGGCCAGCTGTTGCTCGGTACTGCCCGGGGGTAAATTGGCCACCTTGGTTTCCAGATCCCGGATAGCAACCGCCGATGCCTCACGCTGTTCAAGTGAGAGGCGCTTGCGGCTGACCAGGCCTTGATGGATTTTGTTGAACGAGAGCAACATCTGGCGCTGTTGCAGCATATCGTTGGATGCCTGCCCGAGGTAACGCTTTTCCCATATGTCGGTCCTTAATTGGGCCAGCAACTGCAGGCCGTTCAAGCCCTCAAGGATGTTGCCTTCGATGATCAGTGCCTGCTTGAGGAAATTCACGCGTTGCAGGCGCTCGCCGTCGGTTGGTGGCCCGCTTGCCGACAGTTCTTTTTGCTCTTTTTCATGGGCAGACTGGCGCCGGCGGACCTTATCGGTTTCCTCGCGCAGCTTTTCCTCTGCGGCAGTAGTGCGCTCCTTCAGCGTCTTCAGGTCCTGTTCGGAAATCCGTTGTGCCGGCAAGACCTTGGCCACCAGTGCCTGCATTTCCTGAGCCTGGACGACGAAGGCACTTTTTTGCAGCTTGAGTTTATCGATATCGATGGCCAGCAGCGCCAGTTCCGCCTCGGCCGTCCGTCGCCGCAATTCAACCTGCTCATGCTCCCAGCGTGCGACAAGCCCATTGCCGTCGTTGCCGGTCAGCGCTAGTCGATCAGCTGCCAGGCGAAGTGCCTCATCGGCCCGCCGCAATTGTTCGACCAAGATCTGCTTTTCCGATTCGCGAGCCGAGAGCCCGGAATCCAGTGCCTGAACCTTGTCCTGCACGCCGGCCAGTTCATCGCGCAGGGCGTCGACGGCGAGCGCCGAATAAGGTGGCGTCGCCCCTATCGCGTGCACCACCGGCAGGCTGGCCAATGTAAATGGAGGAGCCTTCTGCAATGCACCCAGTTCGTCCAGGCGCTTGATTCGCTCACCTTGCAGAAAAGCCAGACGGTCCAGCAGTCGCTGTCTGTCGGCGGCACGCACCGAGTCGGCACTGGCTGTCTCCCTGGCACCGGGCAGTTCCGCTTCGCGCTGGCGCAAGGTCTCGCCAAGCTGGGTCTCCAGCTTGGCGCGCTCTTCAGCAACATCAACGGTCGCCGCTACTGCCGGCTTGCCCCCCAAAGCGCTGCGCAAAGCTGGCTGTTGCGCATGGGAGGTCCCCATGAGCACAATCAACAGCAGGGTAATCGCAATCCGCATGCTTATCTCAGGGCTGTCTGCAATGCTTTCGGCACACTCAGTGCAACAGCAAGCGGGCATTGATCATGTGCCCGTCGTGCCAGTAGTCGGTGACGCGTGAAGTGAGCTGGAATGCCTGCACGTCACTGATGTCCATCTCGACAATGACGAGCGGTGCGCTGGCATCGCCATCCTTGATGATGGAAACCGTATGCACCGGCCCGACTTTTTCCAGTGATTTCCTGACTGCTTCTTCAGTCACGTCGGGTAAAAGGCCGGAAAACATGATCTTCTTCATTGCCGTATCCTTATGTGGAAGGAATGTAAGCCCCCAATATTACCGGCTGGGAAATACAGGGAAATTTCACTCCGCCCAAAATGGGCGGCCTCGCTCGGAAGGTGACACCAAAGATGATTAGGATGTAAAGTTCATCGATTGCCAACCGCATATTAACGCCAGGAGCCGGAGCCCATGTCAGGTCAGTCAAAGTTTCCCTCCCTCACCTGTCCACTGCTGCTCGGGGCTCTATTGGCAACCGGCGGCTGCAAGGAAACATCAAAGCCCGCCCCTCCGCCACCACCCGAGGTGATCGTTCAAACGCTCGCTGGCCAGACCACCCCGCTGATGGTTGATCTGGTGGCTGAGGTCAAAGCCTATCGCGAGGTCGACATCTATCCACGTATCTCCGGCCAGTTGATCAAGCAAAGCTTCAAGCCGGGACAGAAGGTCAAAGAAGGCGAGTTGCTGTTTAGCATCGACCCGCGCGCTTACGACGAAGCGATCATCGATGCCCAGGCCAAGCTGGCCGAGGCCGAGTCGGTACTTGCCCGGGCCCGCCAGGACGTCGCTCGCTACAAGCCACTTCTGCCCGACAACGCCATTCCACGCCAGACCTACGATCAGGCAGTCGCTTACGAACAGCAGAACACAGCAGTTGCCCAGGCGCGCCGCGCCGGTTTGGAAAAGGCCAGACTGGATCGCTCGTATGCCGATGTGCGCTCACCGATTTCCGGCCAGATCGGATTGCAGAAAATTGAAGTCGGTGCCTTGGCCACCGCCGGCCAGACGGTGCTCGCCACGGTGTCGACACTGGACCCCGTCGTTGCCTATTTCAGCATTCCCGAAGTCGACTACATCAGTTTCGCCAAGCGATTCCAGGCCCAGAAACGCGAAAGCAAGGCGCCGATCGATCTGATCCTGGCTGACGGCAGTACCTATGCCCAGTCGGGCCAACTTGACTTTACCGATCGCGCCTTGAACCCGGCGACCGGTACGCTGACCTTGCGGGCAGTCTTCCCGAATCCGGATGGTCTGCTCCGGCCCGGCATGAACACCCGTGTTCGCATCGTTCACGAGGTCGCGCAGAACGCCTTGTTGGTTCCTCAAAAGGCCGTCACCGAACTACTTGGCAAGCAGTTCGCCAGCGTCGTGCTGGCCGGCGACAAGATCGAACAGCGCCCGATTCGCACCGGTGCCCGTATCGGTGAGCTATGGTTGGTCGAAGAGGGCCTCAAGGCTGGCGAGCGCATTGTCGTCGAAGGTTTGCAGAAAGCGCGCCCCGGCACCGTCGTCAAGCCGCTCGATGCGGCGACGGCCGGCAAGCCTTAAGGAGCGGACATGGCCAAGTTTTTCATCTACCGGCCGGTGTTCGCCATCGTCACCGCCATCGTGCTGACGCTGTGCGGCATCATCGCCGGCATCAGTCTGCCAATTGCCCAGTACCCGCAGATCACGCTGCCCACCATCCGGGTCAGCGCCGTCTATCCTGGTGCCAGTGCCGAGGTGGTCGAACAGGCCATCGCCCAGCCCATCGAGGAGCAGGTGAACGGCGTCGAAGGCATGCTTTACATGAGTTCGAGTTCCTCCGGCAACGGTGGCTACAATCTCGACATCACCTTCGGTCTGGAAAACAACGCCGACATCGCAGCAGTACAGGTCCAGAACCGCTCATCCCAGGCCAACGCCCGCCTGCCTTCGGAGGCGATTAGCGCCGGCATCACCACCAAGAAGCAGACACCTGACGTGCTGATGTACCTGGCGCTGGTGTCGCCGAACGGTACCTACGACGAACTGTTCCTGGCTAATTACGCAACGATCAATGTCGTCGAGGCCATCAAGCGGATCAAGGGCGTCGGCAACGTCAGCCTGTTCGGTGCCGAGTTCGGCATGCGCCTGTGGCTGAGGCCGGATCGCATGGCCAGCCTGGGCGTGACGCCATCCGATATCTATCGTGCCATTCAGGAACAGAATGCACAGGCCCCAGCTGGGCAGGTCGGCCAGATGCCGGCCCCGAAAACGCAACAATTCCAGTACGGCGTCGAAGTACGCGGCCGCCTGTCGGAAGTCAGTGAATTCGAGGAAATCATCGTTCGCGCGAAGCCTGATGGTTCCTTCGTCCGCGTCCGCGACGTGGCACGCGTCGAACTGGGCGCCAAGGATTACGTTTTTCAGTCGCGTCTGAATGGCCAACCGGCCGCCGCCTTTTCCATCAACCTGACGCCCGACGCCAGTGCGCTGGAAACTGCCGGGCTGATCAATGCCGAACTGAAGTCGCTAGCCACCTCCTTCCCGGCTGACCTGAGCTACGACGTGGTGCTCGACAACACCGTGTTCGTCAAGGCCTCGCTGAACGAGGTGGTGCATACCTTCTTCGAGGCGCTGCTGCTCGTACTCGTGGTTGTTTTCCTCTTCCTGCAGAACTGGCGGGCGACCGTCATTCCCATGCTCGCCGTGCCAGTCTCGCTGGTCGGCACCTTTGCCGCCTTCACGCTGCTCGGCTTCACGATCAACACCTTGACCCTGTTCGGCATGGTGCTGGCCATCGGCATCGTGGTCGATGACGCAATCGTTGTCGTCGAAGCGGTTGAACACCACATGGAGCACAGCGGCCTGAATGCCCGGGATGCAATCCTGCGCGCCATGGAAGAAGTCTCTGGGCCGGTAGTCGCCATTGCCCTGATTCTGGCCGCCGTCTTCGTACCCGTGGCTTTCCTGGGCGGGATCTCGGGGGTCATGTACAAGCAGTTCGCCATCACCGTCGCCGTCTCGACCGTCTTGTCGGCTTTCGTCGCCCTGTCGCTGACCCCGGCGCTCTGTGCCTTGATGCTCAAACCAAAGGACAAAAACCAACGGCCAGGCCTTGCCGGGCGCTTCTTTGGCGGCTTCAACCGGGTTTTCGAACGCCTGACCGACAGCTATGGCCGCAAGGTACAGACCCTGATCCGTCGCAGCCTGCTATCGCTGCTAATGCTCGGCATTCTGATCTTCGCGGCATTCGGCTTGATGAATAAAGTACCGGGCGGCTTCGTCCCGTCCGAAGACCAAGGTTATTTTCTGGGTAGCGTTCAGTTGCCTGCAGCCGCTTCGCTGAACCGGACGGAAATCGTCACCACCAAGGTGGACGCCATCCTGAAGAGCCATGAAGCAGTCGATAAGCGCCTGATCATCAATGGCTACAACATCCTTAACGGGGCACCGCAATCCGATAGTGCGCTGTTCGTTGCGACCCTGAAACCTTGGGCGGAGCGCAGCACCGATTCGTTGAAAACGGTGATCATGGGCACCTACCTGCAGGCAGCCAAATTACCGGAGGCCATCATCCTTGCCTTCAACCCGCCACCCATTCCCGGCCTGGGTTCTACCGGTGGCTTCTCGTTCAAGCTGCAGGACCGCGCCGGCGGCACACCTCAGGAACTCGCCAAGGTGGCCGACGATTTCATGGCTGCTGCCCGCCAGCGCCCCGAAATCGGCAGCATCTATTCCAAGTTCAATCCGCGCACGCCGGCTTATCGTCTTGCGGTCGACCGGGAAAAAGCCAAGAAACTGGGTGTGCCGATTTCCGATGTGACCAATGCCCTGCAAACCTTCCTGGGCGGCCTGAACGTCAATGACTTCAGCCGCTTCGGGCGCACCTACAAGGTCACTATGCAGGCAGAACCCGAATATCGCAGCGACATTCAGGGTATTGGGCTGTTCCACGTCCGCAACGGCGACAACCAGATGATTCCGCTGTCGACGCTGGTTACACCCATGCCGACCAGCGCACCGACGGTTCTGGAACGCTACAACCTCTACCGTACTGCAGAATTGGGCGGCAACCCCGGCGCTGGCTACAGCTCGGGCGATGCCATTGCCGCCATGGAAGATGTTGCGGCTACGACCTTGCCAGCCGGCTACGGCTTCGAATGGTCGGGGATCAGCCGTCAAGAGAAAGAGTCGGCCGGCAAGGCACCCATCGTTTTCGGGCTCGCCATCGTCTTTGTCTTCCTCTTCCTTGCCGCCTTGTACGAAAGCTGGGCAGTGCCTTTCGCCGTGCTGTTCGCCGTACCGCTCGGGGTGTTCGGCGCCATGCTCGGCCTGTGGCTGACGGGTCTGACCAACAATATCTACGCGCAAATCGGCCTGATCCTGCTGATCGGCCTGGCTGCCAAGAATGCCATCCTGATTGTCGAATTCGCCAAGATGAAGCGGGAAGAAGGCGAGGATGCCGTGAGTGCAGCCATCGGTGCTGCCAAGCTGCGTCTGCGCCCGATCATCATGACCTCCTTCGCTTTCATCCTCGGTGTCGTGCCGCTGATCATCGCTTCCGGGGCCGGTGCGGCAGCGCGGGTGTCGATGGGCATTACGGTTTTTGCCGGCATGCTGGCAGCAACGCTACTCGCCATTTTCATGGTGCCGGTCCTGTTCGTTGCGGTCGATCGCATCGTCGTCCGTTTTTCCAAAAAAACAGCCGACCAGCCGGAGGTCCAGGCATGATCCGCCGTCTTCCCCCCACAGTGTTGATCGCCAGCCTATTCGTTGCCGGTTGCGCCGTTGGCCCGGATTACCAGCGTCCGGAAATCAATCTACCGGAAAGCCATCGCGGTGCCAGCCCGGAAAACACCAAGGCCCCTTCGCTGGCTGACAGCAACTGGCGCGAGGTATTTACCGATCCTCCCCTGCAAAGCCTGATCGAAGAAGCTTTGAGTGCCGGCCCGGATGCCTTGCTCGCTGCGGCCCGCCTGCGCGAAGCCGAAGCGCTGGCCGGTGTCAGTCGAGCACCGCTCTGGCCGCAGGGTTCTATATCGCTCAATACTTCGCCCACCATCCGCCAACCCGGCGAACGCTTCACGGCCAGCTACCTGGGTGGCGCCGGCATCTCATGGGAAATCGACATCTGGGGACGCTACCGCCGCGCCAGCGAAGCCGCCAAGGCTGAACTGCTGGCCAGCGAGGAAGCCCTGCACGGCATGCAGGCTTCGCTGGTTGCCACCGTCGCACGCTACTATTTTCAGTTATCTACGCTGCATGACACCCTAACCATTACCGAGCGCAGCGCGCGCAACCAAGGTGAAGTGCTGCGCCTGATCAAGCGCCTCTCGGCGGCCGGCATTTCTTCCGCGGCTGAGGAGCGTCAGCAGGAAAGTGCGCTGGCGGCGACCGAAGCTAGCCTGCCGACGTTGCGCCGCCAGATTGCCGAAACGGAAAACGCCTTATCCTTGTTGCTCGGTCGCAATCCGGGAGCCTTCCGTCTGGATGTGCCGCCCAAACTGGCGCTGCCCGGATTGATTCCACCGGGATTGCCATCCAGGCTGCTTGAACAGCGGCCGGATATTCGTCAGGCCGAAGCTCGCCTGATGGCTGCGAATGCTCGTGTCGGCGAAGCCAAGGCAATGTTTTTCCCTAGCCTTTCGCTCACCGCGATCTTCGGTGGCGTAAGTACCAGCCTGGCCGATGTCGTGCACGGGCGAGCGCCAGCCGTTGCCAGTATCGGCCCGAACCTGCTGCAACCACTGTTTGCCGGCGGTCAGATCTACTTCAACCGCGAAGCAGCACAAGCCCGGCTTGATCAGGCAGTCATCAACTATCGGAAAACTATTCTCAATGCCTTGGGCGAAGTTGCCAATGGCCTGGTTGCCTATGAAACCAGCGATGCGCTGATGGAAACCCAGGCTCGCCGCGTTGCTGCTTCCCGAGAAGCGATGCGCCTCGCCGATTTGCGCTTCCGGGCCGGCACGACGAATTTCCTCGAAGTGCTCGATACCCAGCGCCAGTTATTGGCGGCCGAAACGCAGGAGGCGCAGGCCTTGCTGGAGCGACGCCAAGCCTTGATCAGTATCTATCTCGCCTTGGGGGGAGGCTGGCAGGCAACCGGTAGATAGCCATGCCTGCCATCCACACGATCAATTCGATTCACTGGATGCTGCTGCGCCGCTTGCTGGCAGTCTGGCTGCTGGTCGTGCTAGCGGTAACCGGCATCGGCTACTACATCGAGGTTAATAAATTTGAAGAAGGCCTAGCGGCGATTGCCGCGTCGGAAATGCGCACACTGTCAGCCAAGGTGGCTCCGGACGTGGATAAGGAGCAGCAAGTGCTGGCAGAAGAAACCAAGGATTTCATCCGTAAGCACCATCTGTGGATCAGGGTTTATAACTACCACGGCAGACTGGTCAGGGAACTGTACAACCCAAAATACACGAATCTCACCGAAGCACTGAAAGCAACAATGTCGCCGATGCCACACAATGGCAGGCGGCATTTCGAGACACGGGACATCAACGGCCAGAAGGTCATTCATATCCTCGTTACGCTCACTACGTCCGAGTCGCCTAGCCCCTTGTATTTTGAAGGGGCGTTCCTGGTTGATCAGCAAACCCAAGACCAACAGCAAGAAAAAATCTGGCGCATGCTGGCTTTTATCCTGTTTGCCAGCCTGGCTACCGTGATCGCCGTCTACCCCATCGTTCTGCTGCTCTACCGCTCCCTGATCAAGGCTTCGAAGGATATTCTACGCGGCAACCTGGAAATTGCTTCTGTTCTTGGAACAGCCATTGCGAAACGTGACTCGGACACCGGTGAACACAACTATCGCGTCACCCTATACGCCATCCGACTGGCCGAAGCAGTTAACCTGCCGATGGCGGAGATGCGTAGCCTAATTCTCGGCGCCTTTCTGCACGATGTCGGAAAGATTGGCATCCCGGACGCCATTCTGCTCAAACCAGGCCGCCTGAGCGAAACTGAACTCGCAGCCATGCGGAAGCATGTTGAACTAGGATTAGACATCGTGGCGCCCTCCCATTGGCTGCTCATCGCTCGCGATATCATTGGAAAACATCATGAGAAATACGATGGCAGCGGCTACCCTCTGGGACTGTGCGGCGAGACAATTCCACTTACGGCAAGAATTTTCGCCATCGTCGACGTCTTCGATGCGCTAACCTCGCACCGCCCCTACAAGGTGCCAATGCCAGTCGAAGACGCCGTCTCAATTCTTTTAAAACACTCCGGACAGCATTTCGACCCAGCACTACTAGGGCAATTTACCCGAATCGTTGCAGATATCCACGCAGAAATTAGTGCCAAATCCGAAGCGGAACTCGCTGAAAAATTGGGCCAATTGTTGCCGGATTATTTTTTGCATGAAACTTAGCTAAATATTTACGAACACTGAATTTTCAGTGACACCTGAATTGTCATACAACTTCGACTCTCAGTTCGACGAAGAAAGGTTGTGCGATGCCTGGTGGCCGGGATGAACGACTATATTTCCAAACCGTTCAATCCTGAGAGATTGTTTGAGAAACTCTTGCAGTGGCTTCAGCGGCGCAAAGGCAACTGACCGCCACATTGCTGCCCGACACCGATCAGGAGACCAACGTCCGTTCAGGCCGAAGAACGGAAATTGACGACATACCCCTACCCCTATGTTCAGGATGGGCATTCCTTTGAACAGCTTACTAGGTTTTCCCCGACAGAAATCGCTGGAGATCGCCGTTTGCGTCTTGGAGTGCCATTGCCTGAGGTCCATGAATGGTATCGACCCTGCATATCTTCGATCGTCTTGGATTCATCGAAAATATGTCGAAGCGTCGACAATGATGCGCCTTTACTGATTGCCGATTCAATCATGGAGGATATCTCGACCAGCTCGTCAAAGCGCTTGCGGGTCGTCCAGTAAAGTCTCTCATGTGCGTGCAGCTCGACGATATCGTTGTTTGCCGCAAGGGTGATGACGTCAGATACGGTGTTCATGCAATCTGCCCTTAAATAATGTTTGCCCCAGCATCAGCAATTCCCACGCCAAAAAAAAGCCACCCCTAAGGGTGACTTTTAACTTGAAACTCAGGCAATCAGCTGCTTCGCCAATGCGACCTCGATACTGTCACCAGACTGGTTCAGAACATCGAGACCAGAATCCGGCATATCGCCAGACGTACTTTGTGAAACGGCGATCTTCTTGGCCATCAGCTCCAGGCAAGTTGTCTGTGCAGTTCCCTTGTAACCGAGGAAGTACACATCCACAGGCTCGGTCTGTCCAATCCTCCAGCTGCGCCGTGAGGCTTGCTGGAGGGTATAGACGTTGTAGCCCGTCTGCATGAAGACAATGGTCGGGAATTCCAGCAAATCGAGACCGGTCTTCACGAGCTCGGGATTGGTGATAATTACATCCACCCCTCGCTCAACCTGCTCGAACAGCCAGTCTTCCCGCTTCGATGCATCAACGCTGGCTCGCAGGACTGCGACCTTGAATCCTTCGTTGTCCAGAAGCTTCTTCATGCGCGTCGTAGTGTCGCGGGTACCGGTGTAGGTGGCGTATACCAGCACCTTCCGTCCACGCGATTTCTCTCGCCGACATAGTGCGATCAGCTCTTCCTCCTTGGGACCGGCCTCCTCCCCCAGTACAGCAGGGGTGTGTGCCAATTGAAGCCTGGTTCTGGGATGCCGGACCGACTCTTCCCGGAAGCAGCAGTCAGGCCAGGCCAGCAGCACATTGAGAACGACACCGAGGAGCGTTTTGTCCCCCTTTCTGAGGGCTTCTTTCAGTTCGGCACGAAGAACTCGGCTGAGGCCATCATACTGCTCGCTCATCTCGGGGGACATTGCTATTTCCTGATAGTGCTCCCGGTAAGCTGGAAGCACATCCCCACCGATATCCTTGAGCTTCAGGAACACCGTTTGTGGCAGCACGTATCGCATGATGCCCTTCGGCCCAAAACCTGGCCCTTTGGACGTGCGATGTGTGATGGAACGACCTCGCGCAGTTCGATGCGAGGTGCTTTCCGACTCCTTGTAGACATCTTTCAGGATCCCATGCTGACGCATGAATTCCATCGAAGCTGATCCCAGGGTATTCCGTCCGCTGTAGTCAAACCCGTCCTCGATCATCGAAGTCGGGTTCAGGCGATGCAGCAGATAGAACAGATCGTCGGCGTACCCACCCATTAAAGTTCCGGTCAGCAACAGGGTCTTCTGGCACTTGCGCGCCAGGACGCCCATCGCCTGCCCTTGGGCAGAGCCCTCGTTCTTGTACTCGTGCCCCTCATCGACGACCAGAAGGCCGAAGTAGCCCTGTGGTAGGTAGCGCTTGATGAACTCAGTAGGCTGATAGCCGCCCTGCCCAAAGGAGAACTCCATCGTGGCCATCCTGCGCTCCATCCGCTTAGCCTGCCGGTCATTGAAGATCATGTCGCCCTGCTCGTCCATCAGATTGATGAACTCGAACACGTTGTCTTCAAGCATCCCCGAGAGCATTTCCACGCCGAATTGATCAACCAGCTTTGAGGCAGTCTTTTCACCGATCGACGGGATCTGCTTCAAATTCTCAAGCAGAACGTCCTGGGGGTTCCTGCGTGGCCCCAGTCGGGGGACCAGTGTCCAAAGGCGCTCGCCGCACTGGCGTGTACCCTCCTCCATCTGGCCATCCACAATCCGCGTTATCGTGACGGCGTTCGAGCAATGCCGGCGTTCCTTGTTGAGGTAAGCATCGGCAAGTTCAGCCAGCAAAGGCTTCCCTTCCTCATCATGAATAAAGCCACCGCACCTGGGACAAGACACGTACTGCCCTACCCGACGATCCTCACCTTCGCCGACCGCTTTGTGGCGGACAACATAGGCAGGACGCCAGGTAAAGCCCATGCGCATACGAACACGGCCCATCACAAAGAACTCTGGCACAGTAGGCTTTTCACACATTGCGCGGATCTGCAGGAGCTTTTTCAGGGTGTCTGGCCCGTTGAGAATCCAGACCCTTGCATTGGGCACGGTTTCCTTGATTTCCCTCCGCCACTTGTAGACAAGATGCGGAGGCGAGATCACCAGCGTTCGCCTGTACCCAGCATCGTGCATGACCGCAGCGGCTGCAATGGCCATCATGGTCTTCCCGGTACCCATTTCTGCATTGATGATGGCCGACGGGTTGCCCTCATCGATCATCAAGGCTGAGATGGCCTGGACCACTTCCGCCTGGGGGGGAAATGGCGAACGATTCAGGTTTGCCATCACCTCCGATCTAGCTGGGTTTGGGTTCCCGGTGTAGATAGGCGGATTCTGGTTCTGAACGGCATTGAGCAGACCCTCCCCGAACTCCTCGATGAATTGAGCGAGCGGGATAACTTCTCCTGATGAGAGATCATACTCACCAGCATCCATCCCAAATACATCGGGCTCTGAGGTTTCTGCAATTTGATGTCCATTGACATCGACATAGGCCTGATAGGCCGGTTCTTGCGCTTGAACATTCATGGAGTGCTCCTTGAAAAAAAGGGAGCGCACCATCCCCTGCGGGGAGGTGAACTCCCCATGGGGTTGAAGTGATGGAATCCCGGCCTCTTGCGAGGCGTTCCGATCTCAGGGACTGATCGGACTCAAAGGCGATGCGTAACGGGCATCGGACGGGCTGAGACTGTCAGCCAGCAGTGAAACACCGTAAAGGTCGGGGCCTTTCTCCAGCGCGCCGGCGGCGAGGCGTACGCGTTCGAGAAAAGCCCCCGGAGGGGGCAGGGTGCCTAGAGAGTTTCTTTCACAACAGCCCCCTCTCGGCAAATGACGTGGCCTGATTACCGGCGACCACGAAATGGTCGAGTACATTGACATCCACCAGCGCAAGCGCGGATTTCAATTTGTCGGTCAACATTGTGTCGGCACGCGAGGGCTCTACCACGCCAGACGGATGGTTGTGGGCGAAGATCACCGCAGTCGCATTAACAGCAAGTGCCCTCTTTACGATCTCCCTGGGGTAGACGCTGGTCTGATTCACCGTGCCCCGGAACATCTCTTCGGCTGCGATAAGCCGATGCTGCGAATCAAGCCACAAACACCAGAATACTTCGTGCTCAATACTCCCGATCTTGGAGCACAGGTAAGCTTGGGCAATCCCCGGGGACGTGAGACTAAGGATTTCTTCTCCCAGTCTCTCGTGGAGGCAGCGGGTAAAGAGTTCTTTGGCAGCCCTTAATGAAGGATGCAGGAAATATTCAGCATCTTCTTCGCCAAGCAGATTCAATTGCCTTGATCCAGGGACAAAACCGAACAATTCAGCCAGTGGCTTATTGGCAAGCGCCCTGGCGGAATCCCGGCCAATCAAGTGCGCAAGTAAATCGCAATTTGCGACTTTCGAAAGATCATTCATGCTGCTCTCCAAAAAAAACGCGGAGGCAGCCATCCCCTTGCGGGGTGGATGCACCCCGCTGGGTTGATGATGGAATCCCGGCCTCTTTCGAGGTGTTCCGATCTCAGGGACTGATCGGACTCAAAGGCGATGCGTAACGGGCATCGGACGGGCTGAGACTGTCAGCCAGCAGTGAAACACCGTAAAGGCCGGGGCCTTTCTCCAGCGCGCAGGCGGCGAGGCGTGCGCGTTCGAGAAAAGCCCCCGGAGGGGCAAGGAATCAACGCATCTTGGCTAACTGCGCGTTCGTGGGTGTCATGAGTGTCGATAAATCCAGCCATTGGATCCGCTGGTTTGGTCGACTGTCTTCTATGCTTGCATCAATAACCCCCACCGATTTCGATTCGCCAAGCTCCCGGACTCGGTACAGGGTGGCGTTCGTATCGTGGCTCAGAACAACAAGGTCAAAGACTCTTGGCATTGTTTTCATGGTTCATCTCCTTTGATCTATGCAGTAATCCGCATGACTGTTTGGACATGCTTCTGAACTGGCCGCTCGTCGCCCATCGGCAGATCACCCACAAACGCGGAGACCCCGACAGAATTCACTTGCAGATAGCCCTCGGTTAGCCGCACCACAGGCATATCGTCAGGCAGCTCATCGATGAAAGATCGAAGATCCGCCACCGTTCTGATTTCACAATGCTCCTTTCTCATGCTGCCTCCCGTTGTTGATTCGCCTGTTGTCTTGTTTCATCCATCCAGCGAGTCTCCTCGCCGGCGATGCCGATCATCTCCGCCCTTACCATCGCCGAAATATCGTCCGGAAACGACTCCGGGATCGTCACACGAACTGCCGTGACATTCCCCAATGGCGGGAAGGGGCTACCTTCCATGAATTCAAGACAGGAGTCTTCGGTTGCCCGGAGCACAACTTCCTGCCATGAATCGAGCAATGGAATCGGAGACAAGGCCTTGTAGGATGACCAGATCATTTCGATCAGGCGATTCCGGGAATCCTGGGTAAATGCCTCATCCAGGAATACCCAGGCCGTGCCGCTGCCCTTGTCCGGTTGCAACATGACAGGGTCATATACCCAGACATGAACCAGGTTGCCGAACAGATTGCTGGGTAATCTGCCGGTATGCTTGGTCAGCCGATCCGGCCTCTGTACCGAGACGGGGTGGACCGTACCGGTAGCCTCATCCCGCAGGCGGATCGAGTCGAACCCGCCATCCGATCGACCGAGATGGAAGGCAGCCAGCAATTGGTGAATGGCGGTGTCTCTGCCATAGACCGAGAGGAACATCAGGTTGTTTGACTCGTCGCGGACACAGGCATCCACGAACAAGTCAGAGAGTTCCAGAATTTTGAACATGAGCGCTCCTTGAGATTGAGGAGAGCGCACCATCCCCTGAGGGGAGGCGAACTCCCCATGGGGTTGAAGTGAAGTAATCCCGGCCTCTTTCGAGGCGTTCCGATCTCAGGGACTGATCGGACTCAAAGGCGATGCGTAACGGGCATCGGACGGGCTGAGACTGTCAGCCAGCAGTGAAACACCGTAAAGGCCGGGGCCTTTCTCCAGCGCGCCGGCGGCGAGGCGTGCGCGTTCGAGAAAAGCCCCCGGAGGGGGCAAACATGCCGTGGAATGGCATCGAGTGGGCTATGAAGCGCCAGGAAGACGAGATGCTTGGGCTCTCTGCCTGAAGTAGACATAAAGCCGTTCACCGGCTTCCTTGCGCGTTTTGCAACTTTTCAGGGTCGTTAGCGATGCTCCGTCCGAAGTCTCGGCATACCATGATCCGCTGATGCCGGTGATCAGGCCCAGGCGGACTGCCGGCCCCTCGCCTGTCAGGGTGACATCGTACATGCCCTTCTCGCGTTGAGTGAACTCAAGCTTGATAGCCATGACGCTCTCCCAATGAAGGTTTGACGACAGACATCGGCGTCGGATCGAAATGAAAATCGAGATCGATCGTCATGAACCCCCGGATGACCAGAGAGACCAGCTCATCGATGCTGATGAAACCGTACTCCGCATTCATCATGTCGCCATTGAGGCAGGCAAATCCGTAAGCCTGCTCTGTTCCCTTGCCTTCCATGTCTTTCTCGGTGATGTACCAGTCCGATCCACCCATGAAATAGTGAAGGTAGGCGATTGGGTCGCTCACTTCATTTTGTTCGTAGGTGACTGGCATGTCAGTGATGCGCTGATCCAGCTCGATCATTTTGGCGATAAAGAAGCTGCCTTCCTCGCCATGCATCAGTTCCGACACTGCATTGGACTGTCGAGGGGACATGAATGCCTTGATGCGCTGCAGAGCAGCAATTCCGTCAGTCAGTGATACCTGTGTAACTGAGGGCTGTGAATAGCGGGCAGGAAGTGCGACCTTGATCCCGTCGTTAAAAAGCGAAATTCGACTCATGTTGGATTCTCCTAGATGAAAATGCCAAGGGAATCCCCGCCATGCGGGAGATTCCCGCGTGGCGGATTGAAGTTGAAATGAATCAGCGGATCCTGACTACAGCGCCGTAATTGCTTCTTGGCGTGAAATCGATCGCTGTGATGCTTGGAACGAATTTATCGGTCAGAGTACGCACCTCGGAAAAGTGCCCTCCTCCACGATCTTCATAGGTGACTGTCGTATCACGATCCTTGAAAGTGTCGCCCTTGATCAGCAGCTTCCTTCCCGATCGTGATTCAACCACTCCGGAGATCTGTCCCGCAGCCAGCGCAAGCGCCAGATGCCAGTCAGATAGCGCACGGACAGGCCGCCTGAAGCCCGAATCGACCTCGCCGAAGTGACGCCTGAACTGAGGCCACAGGGTATGTCCATGCAGCCGTCCAAGCTCGGCACTCAACTGGGCACTGTCGATACGCTGTGCGACGAACTTGAAGTCCATCGCTCGCGCCTCTGGCACCAGGTAGGGCTCGCCTTCCCAGTGTTCAGGAAGAACAGGCGTTGGTTCGCCTCGACCGCACGCTTCAAGACGGGCAACGACTTTCGGGTCCGCTACGTCTGACTGCCTTCGGATCCCGAAAATGACGCACTGCTTGAACTGCTGCTCGGGTGCCATGAACACCTGAACTCGGTCGAAATTCCGGGCGATTAGACCGGAAAACTCCTTGGTAAGGACATAAAACGGAACGATGAGAATCAAGACACCGCCATACTGTAGCCATGGCACGCTCTTGCGGTAGAACATCACCTCAAGGCGTTCGCGCTTGCCGTCCCCAGTTGCTGCCTTGTCGCTCACAGGATCGCCATAAGGGGGATTCAGGAACAACAGGCCTTGTGAGCGCCAGGACATGAACACGTCGTTCACATCGCTGTGAGCAACCCGTCCAAGTAGCGTCTTGGCATGCCATGCGCGTTCAGCATCGAAATCGATTCCATAAGATTCGATTACAGCACCAGACTCCTGCAGGTGGTTCGCGCACTCAGCCAGAGCCACGCCTTCGCCACAGCATGGATCGAGGATGCGGAGCCTAGCGCCCCCTACGTCCAGGCCCTGGACGATCCGATCAAGCGTGAGCTCGTCAGTTGGGAAATAGCCGTTCTTGATGAAATTGTGTGCAAGACGCGGGAAGATCAGTGCCATTAGACACCCCCTTCCATCGGCTGCACCGGCAGCATCGCGGGACAGTTCTGGAAAGCCGGATCACTCGTCCGCCATTCGCCGTCACCACATTTCCGAACATGGCAGACGAACGTTTTGCTATCGAGCAATTGGAATTGCGTTGCTCCCAGTCTCTCTGCCCGATCAATCATCAGGGCAAGGTATTCGAAGACGTACTGGCTTTCTGCGAACGGGTCGATCAAACTGAAATGCATCATGGTGGGCTCCTGAATAAAAAAAGGGAGCGCACCATCCCCTGCGGGGAGGTGAACTCCCCATGGGGTTGAAGTGAAGTAATCCCGACCTCTTACAAGGCGTTCCGATCTCAGGGACTGATCGGACTCAAAGGCGATGCGTGACATGCATCGGACGGGCTGAAACTGTCAGCCGGCAGTGGTACACCGTAATGGCCGGGGCCTTTCTCCAGCGCGCCGGCAGCTAGGCCTGCGCGTTCGAGAAAAGCCCAGACCGCAGAGCGGTCGGGCAAGAGCAAACTCAACCACACACAGTTCTGGAAAGGGTACCAGCGTCTGATGAAGTGAGTGTCTCCAATTTAGCACACCAGACCTTGAGCGCGCGAGCGATCAAGGCCCCTACTGCAACGAACGGCTGATAGACCACGGACTGCCCAAGAACTTCATGGGCTACCGTATCCGACAAACCCCCTACCAGATGCTCAGGAATCTGCTTCACACGCGCATGCTCAACGGGCATGAGCTGACGCAGCAGGTCTGGATTCTCGGGATGGCGTATCTTCGGGTCGGTGCTTCTGACCTTGGCATACCCCTTGGTAATCGTGCCGATCCGACTGGATGCAGCATCGAAGGTCTGCATCTTGAAACCCTTGCCGGCCTCGATGTCGCGCTCCATTTTCGCCTTGAGTCCAGACATGGTAGACCAGCGTGGATCGTCGCTAGCCACCTCTTCCAGCACGTCGCCGAGCCTGATAGGCCCAACTTCCGGCCGTACCAACTGCTCCAGGTCAAAATCGACCCCTCTGGTTATCGCCAATAGGCAGTACCTGTCCCTGTCTTCCAGGGCCCCGAACTCACGGCCGCGCAGGACACATTCATGTATGTCATAACCGAAATCGCGCATTAGGCTTCTGATGATCGAGGCACTTGCGCTGTTCTGATATGGCAGGACATTTTCCAGAATGACGACCAGTGGGTTCACCTGCGCAACCATGGCCATGAATGGAACGACCAGGTGCCCGACTTCAGGATGATCCTCAGGTAAAGCCAAACGACGCTTGCTCCGGCCACTGACACTGGCTCCAGAACAGGGCAATCCGGCTTCCAGGATGTCCACGGACGGTAGTTTGCCCAAGGCATCACGATCAAAAGCCAGTTCCTGCAATGGTGCGGCTAACGATACCGTGTCAGGCTCCCAGGAATCATTGACGGCTCGCGCGTGATCGAGAAGCTCGCCGCGAATTTCATTGGCGAACCTCAACCTTGAATCGACCCCTTCAAGGTAAAGCCCTGTGTGGACAGCGTGGCTCAGGATGCCGCCTCCATGCGACAGAGACCCAATATCCAGCGGATCCCCGTCTTGCATTCTTCCGGCTGCTCTCTCCAGACGTTTCAACCTGCGCTCTTCAGATGCCAGAGGCAGGATGACGATGGTCTGTCCAGTAATGAGTATCCGCACCCACCCAAAGCGCGCAATGGGTGCAAGTTCATCCCGGCTGTTGATATCAATGACGGGAAAGGCGCGATCCCCTCTGGTTTTGGCAGAAACGGTACGCCTACCCTCATTGTTCAACACGAGCTTCAGCGTTCCAGATTCGACAACAAGATCGAATCGACTTCCTGGCGAGAACCCGGCATGAGCAAGGTTTTCTCCCTGGAGCCATAGCCTGGGCGAACCCCGGTGCTCTCCCACAGCGGTCGTCTGATAATGTTTCATCATGCGACCTCCGCCGAGACCGTGTTGATCTCATGGTATCTGGCAGCGAGTTCTTCGGGAAACGAGGAGGCAATCAGGAAATCATCATGGAATTCCAGCCCAGACGTATCGTCGCGCTGCTTACCTGGGTCACGGGTAATATCAGTGAGAGCTGGGATGTTTACGCTTTGCGTCTCTATCTGATAGTTCCCATGCTTGGGATACGCCTCGAACCAGAACATATCCCCGAAGACCCGAAGTGAGTCTCCGGTAATGCGCAGCTCCTCCTCGCGATGCCAGCTCGCCGGGCCAGCAGATACACTCACCGACTCAAGCCCGTTACTCTTGCAAAGCGCACTGAGCACGCCCAGCCGATCAAGAAAATCCTGCGTGATTTCCACTACGGCAAACTCCGGCGAATCGCCGAACTCGACTGTGGCATGAACTTCCATCATCAATTGAACAGTTTTCATGGCTAACTCCTTGAATGAAAATTGAGCCGGAGTAGCCCCCACCGGGGCGTTCCCCGGCGGGTTTGAATTGAAACTACGCTTCTTTAAGCCTTGCTCTCTACTTCATCCACCACCTTGGCGACCCAAGCCGGAAGGCAATCTGACATCGACGAATAAGGAGTGCGGACGACCTCTGCTACAGATCCGTTCTCCATCGTAACTTCCATCATTTCACCTTCACTCAAGCCATCAGTATCGGCATCGAGAACCAGGTAGCGCATCGGAATATTCGAGGCCACCCATTGCACGATGCCCCCCTCAAGCCAGACAACAGCAGTTGGATTGTTATCGCTTGATTCAGGAGGCCTATGGCATTCCAGGTCTCCTTCAGGTGCCTCCATCTCACCAACAAGATCGAACTTCCCCCAGACACCCCCATCCTCCGGCAGGCATTCATTGGAATGAATCCCAACCAGCCACTGCTCGCAAGAGTTGTCTGCCGGCATTGCCGAAACCTTTCCCCCACAGTGGTCGCAGACCAGCCGTGCAAGATCGGTCATGAAAGCCGAGTAACGTTCCACTGAATCGAGCTGCTCTGACGCAAGCCTCCCTACAAGCAGTCCTGTCACGATCTCTGCCAGCTCACCGTTCGAGATTTGCTTAGTCATCGATGCTCTCCCCAGCCGCTTGCTTGACCTCGTTGTATTCCACCGACGCGATCTGACAAAGCGCGTGAAAGAAGGCAACATCCATCTCCATCTGCGTTGCCCCCTTGCGCACCTGAAACCGTAGTGCCATATCCTCCGAAGGCAAGGCAATACGGCCAAGCATGACCTGCGTCTCGACCGGTGAAATCAGGCCGAAGCTGGATGCCGAGTCGAGAAGTTGATGCCACTCGATCCTGCCCCCGAGGAACAAGGACAACTGCTGACCGGCATCGAACGGAGTTGGCTCGACGACCAGGTCTTCCACGAGGTTTCCGCGTTTCGCGTCAGAGACGCTTACGACCCTTAACGCACAACAGGTCGACCAGTCCGCCTCGAAGACTACGTTGCCGGCGGCTTCGCTCGCGATCTTGGACAGGTTCTCCGGCGACACATCAACGTTTGCCGGAATCTTAATGCTCGCGTAGCAGGACAAGTCCTGACCGAGCGTCATGGTCAATTTTTCACACATGGCTTTCTCCAAATAAAAAATGCGGAGGCAGCCGTCCCCTGGCGGGGTGGATGCACCCCGCTGGGTTGATAATGGAATCCCAGCCTCTTTCGAGGCGTTCCGATCTCAGGGACTGATCGGACTCAAAGGCGATGCGTGACATGCATCGGACGGGCTGAAACTGTCAGCCAGCAGTGAAACACCGTAAAGGCCGGGGCCTTTCTCCAGCGCGCCGGCGGCGAGGCGTACGCGTTCGAGAAAAGCCCCCGGAGGGGCAAAGGGTTGATCTAAGTCAGCGGAACTTCCTGAACGCATTCACCGGATTCCAAGTAAACCGAAATCCAGTAGCCGCGCTGACTCCACTGGCCTGCCAGCCGGCAAGCCGCGAGCCGCGATTTCTCTGTACATCTCTCGATTTCGCGCGCGCCATCCTGGGTTCTCGGGTCGCCTATCGTGGCAATGACGATATGCCTTCCCCTCTCGGGAATCGACTCGCAATCACTCATGGCAGCTATCCTTCACAATCTGGAAGCTGCCCGGTCCATTGCCTTCGTCGTCTCTCAAGATAATCAGGTGACGAATCGCACCATCCTTGCACTGGATCGACAAACCATAGAACTCATCGCCGAATTCGTCCTCACCGGTGCGCAGGAGGCCGACGATTTTTCCATCCGCCAGGGGCTTGAGCTGGTCGAGGTAGAACTGGGTCTGATAGGACTGTCCGCTCATGCCGCTGCCTCCTCATCATCGTCATCCGAAAAGTCCCAGCCGAATTGTTCCTCGGCCAGTTGCCTCCACTCCAGTTCATCGTCCGAATAATCGCACCCTTGTACCGTCGAGCGTCCGGCAAAACCTCCGCCTTCGTCCAGGTACCAGAGATCGAAGCGAAGATCCGGATATCGACACGCCAACTTGAGAACAACGGGATGGATCGGTGACCAGGCAGTTTCGAACTGGATGACCAGAGTGGAATCGTTCTCTTCAACGATGTTTTGTTGATCGGATCCGATTTCCCACTTCGTTCCCCAATGTTCGATTCGCCAGCCGTACCAGCTTCTGTGGCCGTGGCGCTCGACGTTGGCAAGATACTGCCTTCCGAGCGACGCGGTATCCGGCTCCCTGATCTCTAGCCAGGCAACGAAGGCCTCGCGCGAAAGCTGGGCCTCGTCGGGCACTTCCACGTTCCTCGACATCGAGGCCAGAACGTCATTCCAGTTGCCATACAGGGCCTGGTAGCCCGTGTTGCCGACACTGCCCTCCTGAACATCAAGTTCTCGTGGCATCGGAATGATTCTGTCCAGCTCGAACATTCCCTCTGGAAGAATGGCCATCCTGAATCGAGCCAGATCATCCGGCGAACCCTGTACCCTCAATTTCTGATAACACCAGTTTGGCATTTGATTACTCCTTCACGCTTGAATGAATGAAAGAGGGGTTCCCCGAGGGGAATACCCCTCCGGGGAACCGCAGATGCGGTGTTACTTCTTACGACGGACGAACCATTGAACGAGCCCGTTCACACTGGTCAGGGTGAAGCCGATTTGCATGAATACCAGCCCCCAGGCCTCGGTCGCAATTCCAAACCCGATCCACATAAAATTGGACAGGAGGAAGAGCGGCCATCCGTAGCGACTCACCCGATGATTCAGCGACAAAAGGAGCGCACCCAGCAAGCCGAGAGCGGCACCGGACCACTCCATGACGGCAAGAGGTATCCAGTAGCCCATATCAGGCCGCCTTGGCTTTTGCGCTCTCAGCGATGAACATGACCTCTTCGCCCATCGCCTCTTCAGCCCAACGCCTACCGACATAGCCCCATACTGCTGACTCGTCGATACGCTTCATGCATCCACTCTCCGGCACGAACACATCAACCGCGACGCCGTAACAATCGCCTGCCAGCCAGGCGTTGTAGGACTCCAGAGCCTGACGGGCATACTCGACTGCCTTGGCTCTCGCTGCGTCGAGGCCATACGACTCTCTGATCTCGTCGAGATCTTCCCTGAGGACGTCATCTGGCATCCACACGCCTGCACCCCGGGCAGTGTCGAATTGGCATTGCATCCCTGCTCCGGCAAGAGACCAGACCTGTCCACCATGGTCATAGCAATCGAGTGAGACGGCGTAGGGGTCTCCCGCTTTGCCTACCTTGCGACAAATTCGCCAAGCATTCGTCAGCAAGGTCTCCCAATCAGTGGTTTCACTTACCTTGACGGTAAGCCAAGATGGCTCCTGAAACGGGTATTGCCCTGTGAAATCCTGAACGAAATACTCAATGGCTTCATCACGGCTCAGATCCAGATCGTTAGCGCACTCCATGATGAATGCCACGAAGTCCGACTGGTACTCTGTTCGCATCATGTGCATCAGTTCCCGATGGGCTTCCTGCATTACTGAATCCAGATACAGATCAAGTTCCCATTCTGAATCCAGCCCAATGGCTTTCTGCATTTCGCGATGCTGACCGTAGTGGCGATGAGATGTGAAGATTGATCCCATTCCATCGCAATCTTCCAATGGGTTCAAGACGTCATGATCGTCGACCAGATAGCCAACCACGACCAGACCATCCAACTTTACAATTTTGTGCTCCACGTAATTCATGATGGGAGATGGCTCGAAGCTCAGCTCGGCCGTCATCCCATCCACTTCGATTTTAGATACCTTGCGGGTACGGTAATTCATGCGTGCTCTCCTAAATAAAAGGGAGCACGCCCCCTGAGGGAGTCGTAACTCCCCATGGGGTGGTTGAAGTACTGCTATGGAATTCCAGGTCTTGCGACCCGCCGTTTTCAGGAACTGAACGGCTTTTATTGATGCCGGTGGCTAAACCGGTATCGCACTTCCCGAATCTTCTTCGATCAAGGCCCTATCGATTTTCATGAGCAGAGACTTGATTTTCGGAATTCCGAAATCCTGCTCATGGAAGGGCAAATTCGCCTGCCTTGATTTCACGAATGCGTCTTGCTTGATGGCAAGCAGTGCATAGAGGGACTCGACAATCAGACTTGTTTCCGGGCAATCAAAATCGATGTTCAACATGTGACACTCTTTTCAGATAGGTCGAAATGGGCTGTACTACCAATGTGGGTTATGTGAAACTGGGCACACATAGTCAAGATGAGTGATGATGAGGACTCCATGAAGCTAGAGGTCATCCAGGGGGGGCGGGACAGGCTTGAGGAAGACGCGCTACGCGCAATCTGGCTCGGTACTGAATCGGAGTCACGCGCAGCCCTGCTCCGGCTGGAAAGGCCTGCTAACAGCTCGCTCAGCCTGGTTGTTAGCGACTCGACTGCCGAGCCACCAGCTCCTGTTCCAGAAACCGAATGATCCTTCTGGCGTCGTTTCTGACCTCGGAATTCTGAATCCCTCGATCGAGAAGCTTTCTCGTGTCATCCAGCCTTCGCTGAATTTCGGCCTGGCTGGCTTCATCCAGGAAGTGCAGGAAGCCTTTCCAAAACTCCTTGTCCAATTTGCTCTCCTAAATAAAGGGGAGCACGCCCCCTGAGGGAGTCGTAACTCCCCATGGGGTGGTTGATGTACTGCGATGGAATTCCAGGTCTTGCGACCCGCCGTTTTCAGGAACTGAACGGCATTCAAAGGCGATGCGTGACATGCATCGGACGGGCTGAAACTGACAGCCAGCAGTGAAACACCGTAAAGGCCGGGGCCTTTCTCCAGCGCGCCGGCTGCGAGGCCTGCGCGTTCGAGAAAAGCCCCCGGAGGGGCAAGAGTGAAACATCAAAAGAGGCGCAACTGACCCGCCTCTTCCAGATACCAGCATGGGACCATGCCGATATCGACTTCACCGTCGGGCTGTGGACCAAGCTCAGTAACACCGCATTCCGTCACCGGCGAATTGCAACAGCGCAACGCCTTTCCTTCGTCCGAATGAATGGTGTCGCACCCATCACACCGGAAGGCAGGAAGGCCTGCGTAGCGGTAGATCAGCTGGTTTGCCATGAGAATCTCTCCTCCGGCAATGCAACCCTTTGGGCAAGCTCGCCGAGCGTCAGCCATTCCTCGTGACTTCGATTCCGATGCAGGTACTCCTCCAGCAGTCGGATAGCCAGACGGGTATTCTCGGAATCGAGAGAACCTTGCAGCCTGACCAGTCGAAGCCATCGGCCCCCGTCGGCGAATGCCATGAGCAATTCACCCAGGGCCGCACCGCTCGAACAATTTCCCAGCCGCCGGATGGTTTCGGCGGCTTCCTGGAGGGCGTCATTTGATTGTTTGGCCATGGTCAGTCTCCTGACTTCAAGTGCCATTGCTGCTCTTTGGCATCGAAGGTGTATCCCAGGGTCTTGAGCATGTCTCGCTGACGGCGGAACATGGCCCGATCGACCGTGGGGTCGAGCTTGATCGGCTTTGATTCCCACGCAAGTTCAGCGAGCTCATTACCAAGCAGTTCGAGCAATTCCCGGTATTTCGGATCCTGAGGGGCATCCTCGCTCACCACGGCAGCTGGAACAGGGTCCGCCAAATCACAGGGAACTTGAGCAGGCCGGATGTCCGTCATGATTGGATCCGGCTCACTCGGAGTGGCTTCCTGTTCGCCTTCAACCGCTTCCGACAGATTGATATCGACCAGCTTCGCCCGAATATCAGTCGTTGACTTGCCGCGCCACACGTACGAACTCAGGTAAAACCGCTCAACCGAGAATTCCCCCTCGTAGCGGCCTTCAGCAAATTGGTCGAGGATGGGTTCCTTGACCTTGAAGTCACCTTCAGGGGTCGTGAGATCACCAACGCAGAATTTGCCGTTAGCGCCCTTGATTTCCTTGATGACAAGAGTTCCAGAGAGTTTGATCATGTTTGTGCTCCTTGAATAAGAAAGGGAGCACGCCCCCCTGAGGGAGTCGTAACTCCCCATGGGGTGGTTGAAGTACTGCTATGAAATTCCAGGTCTTGCGACCCGCCGTTTTCAGGAACTGAACGGCATTCGACTTAGGGGTAGGGCTTCTGGGTCCACGTTCCGCTCGCGAGCGCTGCTTCTGCCGCTTGTCGGGTAGGGAAATATTCCTCGCTTTCACGAGATATCGGTCCGTCCTCGTCACTGAAGGTGCCGATATAAAACCCTGCATGTGATTGAAGCACTTGCAGAGGCAATTCAACACTGCACCAATGCAACGCCAATACTCCAGTATTGAAATTCGACATTTCGCTGCCCTTTCTATGAACTGACAGGCGCATTGCCCAAACGGGCACGCCCGCATGGGTTGATATGAATTGAATCCCTGGCCAGGTGGCCATTCCGTTTGCAGGGACTGAACGGCTTACGATGCATGACGCGCATCAATCGGGCTGAAACTGTCAGCCAGCAGTGAACGCTGTATCCAGGTTTGTCAGAAACCTGGATACCCCGCTCGCGGGGTATGTTGAATGTCTTGATGCAGTGAGATGAAACCCCTGGTCAACTCTTCCAGTACGGAAGCGACGCGCCGCACTGAGGGGCTCGGCGCGTATTTGAATGCGGGAAGCCGCAAAAGCCGTGACCGTTCTGGTCGTCACAACCCGTGGAATCAAGTAAGCCCAAAGGGCTTGCCCGATTCAACTCGGGTAAGCCCTCTGGATGTCGGGGTGTAGAAGACGGATATTCAGTCCGTCTCAGGGATGAGGCGAGCAAATGGGGAAGCATCTGTCGCCAATGTAACCCCCGGGTACCTGGGGAGGTGAGACCCGATCCGGTTCGAGGGGCTGCCCGGACTTAATGCCAGTGCTTAGGGCACCAAACCTGCTGTACTCAGCAAACGAGAAACCGAGATATTCACCGAAGGCCTGGGCCTTGGGTGAAAACCCCGACAGGGGGTTTTCAGGGTCTACATACTATCTGATTAGGCCGAGCAGCTTCGCAAGAAACTCCAAGGCATTCTGGTTGACGATAAGAACGCTGAAAATCGTTACAAGCCAGAGGGAAGTGAACTTCTTGTCCAGTTTGGTGATTGCCAAATTGGTGGCAAGACCCGTGGCTTTGATGTCGCCTTCCAAACGGGCGATATCAGCCTTGGTGGCAAGCTGATCTTTCAACTCGATTTTCAATTCTTCCTTGGCCTCCAGCTTGCGATGTGTAACCAGTTCGTGCGTTCGTTCCGCAATATGAGTCAAGGTGGATTCGATTGCCTTGGTCAGATCAATCGCATCTTCCCGACCAAATTTACGGACGAAGACATCGAAGACTTCAATCGGAAGGTTCCTGTTCGCCATTATAGTCTCCTAGGCCAACGACGCAGCGAGCGCAACAGCCTGAGAAACCATGACACACAGCGTCATCAGCTTGAGATCGAATACAACATTCAATACAGCTTCTTTCATGATGGACTCCTAGCTTTCAATAATGAAAACCAAGGGAGTCCACGCTCCAGACCAGGGGAGGAAGGATCTCCCCGGTCGGGTGTGGTAGTCAGCAGGCGGTTATTCGCCGCCGGCCGCTGCTAAGGCTTCTTCATCGCTGGCAAGAGTCGGCAACATCACCGGACTCCCATCAACCCAGGCCTTCGCGATCTTGAGCAAACGCCCTTTGATCATCACGCCTGTATCGCCCTTCTTGTGGTACTGCGTGTCCTTCTCGTAAGAGAACACTTCCGGATACACATCACCCAGCTTGAACTGGATCATGATTTTCCGTTTCTCGTCGCCATGCGGCTTGAGCATCTCGATCGCCTTGATCGCTTCCTGTCCGTAAACGCGAACATCGAATCGCGTGTAGTCAGGTTTGATCGAACCGTCTGCGCTCCATTCCCCGCGAAGTGCCGAGATGGAACACGCGAGGAACTCGTCACCCTTGCGCGGTTTCACAAGACGAACGCGATTGAGGTAGCCGAGGCCGGTTACGTGAAGGTCATAGAACTTGGATTCAGACATGGTGCTCTCCTTGAAGAAAAAAAAGAGGGAGCACGCCCCCTGAGGGAGTCGTAACTCCCCATGGGGTGGTTGAAGTGCTGCTATGGAATTCCAGGTATTACTACCCGCCGTTTTCAGGAACTGAACGGCATTAAAGGGCGATGCGTAACGGGCATCGGACGGGCTGAAACTGTCAGCCGGCAGTGGAACACCGTAAAGGCTGGAGCCTTTCTCCAACACGCTTAAGCGCGTTCGAGAAAGCCCCCAGGGGAGCTCTCAATGTTTATCGATGATTCGTCGTTCTATGTTTCCGATCCGACCATTTCACATAAAGAAACAGGCCTAGACCGATAGCATAGGACAACCCCATCAGCACCCATGCTGGATCAAGTTTACTCATCGTGATCTCCATTGAGAATCATGAGCCCGTAGACAACAAGATTCAGGAAAATAAGCGCTGACCCAACCAGAAGAAGCGGGTTACGCTCTACCAGTCCAGTGTAGCCGATCAGTCCAAATTGAGCGATAGCTACAATCTTGACGATTTCGGCAATGTACTTTCGTTGCTCTGCATTCAAATTAAAGACCTCCACAAGGAATAGCGGAGATCCGATCCCGGCGCGGGTGAGAATCACCCGCTGGGTTGAGAATTACTGCAATGGAATCCCGAGTTATTCAACTCGCCGTTTTCAGGGACTGAACGGCATTCAAAAGGCGTCTTTCGACAAAGGGCTGCACCTTACGGGTGCAATACGGGCTGCGAGAGCCAACAAACCAGATTCAAGATTTACAAAAAAACCTAAGGGTGTCAATACGGATTCAAGTGTCCATGATGTCGACCAACAGCTGACCGCGCTTGCGCAATCCCTCAATATCCTTCGCCAGATCAGCTGGCGTCAGCTCACGAACGTGGACCCAGGCTTCATCGATGTCGATGCGCTCGGCAGCCAGTTCGTCGGGGTTCTCAGTTGGGATCGGGACAGTCCTTTCGATCTCGATACACCGCATCCAGCCATCAGTGCCTAACACCTCGACCATGCCAAATTCTGCATGCATGGCCAAGGATCCAGCGGGACATTGATACCCTGCGAGACTCACGACATTGCTCAATTCACACTCCTGAACTTATCCACATTTTCTGTGGATGATAACTATTTTGAAACGTCGAAACCGCGATTTGATGTGGGGCTATCGAGTGCTGTTCACAATTTCAGCAATCGCTTATCTCGGTACTGCTGCCTGAATGCGATCCAGCATTTGAAACAGCGAAGCCATTCCGCTCAGCCAGCCTGCGCCGGGAGCGCGTGGCCCCATGTCATGAACCTTCGAGTCCCATTGCATGGCTACTGTGTCCAGAGTACCGATCTCATCGACCAGGCCGATCTGCCTGGCTTCGGCCCCATCCCATACTTCACCGGTTGCATAATCAACCCCCTTCACGATCTTCTTGCCACGAGCCGCTTCTACTTCTGCCTTGAAGCGCTGCCCCATCTTAGTCACCATCTCCTGGGCTTTCTTGTCGGCCTCGGGTGTCATAGGCGTGAAGGGATTCAACATCGATTTCAAGTTGCCTGACGCGTAAACACGCTGACGCACATCAAATTTCTCTAGTGCCTTGTGGAAGTCCCATCCTGACAATACCGCTCCGACTGAGCCAACAAGCGAGTAATTGGCCGCATATATCTTGTCTGTATGCAGTGCAACCATATAGGCTGCTGATGCCCCTACGTTATTGATCACAGCAACAATTGGTTTCGGGTTCTTTTTCCGAAGTACCTTGATCGCCTGATAGATACGCTCCGACTCTACAGGTGCGCCTCCGGGACTATCAATGCTGAGAACAATGGCCTTCACATTGTTTGCCTCGAATGCGGTTTTCAGCAGAGGAACGATCTTGTCGGCCGACGCCGTAGCGCCGGCAGAAATCTCGCCATCGATATGGATCACCGCTGTCGTTTCACTGTTAGGCAGCATCTTCCAGCCCATCTGCCTGGCAGTCCCAAGCAAGTACATGGCGAAGAAGATTCCTGCCGCACCCACCATCAGTATCCTCTTGCCAACCTTCCATCTACGTTCGGATTTGCGCTCCAGTAGTACGTCACGAATCAGTTCGTCAGAGACTGTATTGTGCAGGTCACGCTCAGTAATGGCTTGCTCTTTCATAACCTCAATTTCCTTGTTGAGTAGTTCAATTAAGTGGGGAAGAGAACCCCATGCGGACAGCAACTGCTGCAGCATTGAAATGTCTGCTGCTCAGGATGAAAACTACCCAGCTACGCTCATGACGCCGGTAGACTCGCTGCAAACCAGTCGTTCTTCGAATCAGGGTTTCCACTGCCCGGACATCGCTCTCATAGATGGACACCCCGCGTTTCCACCAGGTCAGATCGAGATCGCCATGGAATACGCGTATGGCGCGGGTGCTGCGATCAATCTTGTAGATCGGCTGATTCATTTCGCTGGCCACGCAAAATATCGACATTCCGGGAATCGATTGCATCCCACGAAGGCCTTACCGCTGCTTTGCAGCGTCTTCCCAATCAGCAAGCCTTTATTGCACGCCGGACACGCCCCCCCAACCTTCGAATGAGCGGTTGGGCCGCTCGCCGGCGGGTGATCTTTACGTGAAGTAGTCCCATACACGTCGCTGGTGCGAACCCCAGGCTTGCCCGCGTCATCGGGCTGGGTGTGCTTGCAATCCGGATAGCCCGTGCAGCCCCAGAAAGGCCCCTTGGGTCCGTTCACCCGGCGCAAAGGCTTCTGGCAGGTAGGGCATGGGTAGTGCGGCCCAGGGTTGTCCTGGGCATCCGACACTGCTTTGGGTAATCCCGGCTTGCCATCGTGATCCGGAAGGGTTGATTTGCAACCTTCCCTGTATGCCGAACACCCCCAGAAGTGGCCTTTGCTTACCTTGATCCTGCGCATGGGTTTGCCGCAAGCAGGACACGGCACTTCCTCCGAAGTGCCTTGGTCAGGTATGTCCCGGACGATCGCTGCTGCAGCCGGCTTCCTCCTGCCAGCGTGTCCACGTATTCCATCTATGACCTGTTCAAGCCACTGGCCTAGGCCGTGCTCGAATTGCATCAACTCAATATCGCCCTTCTCGATCTGGCTCAGTCGATCTTCCCATTGGGCAGTCAGGACTGGATCAGCGATCTCCGGAGCCACCTCCTCGATCAGGCCAATCAATGCGACTGCTTTATCGGTAGGCAGCAGCTCTTTCTTTCTGGCGGTGATGTAGTCGCGCCTGAAAAGCCCCTCGATAATGGCTGAACGCGTGGCATCGGTTCCGATCCCTGCCTTCTCCTTGCTCTTCATTACTGCTTTCCAACGCGGATCCTCGATCTCCTTGTCGATCGATTCCATCGCGGCGAGGAGCGTACCTTCCGTGTATCGCTTCGGCGGACTGGTCTTTCGCGTGGCAAGCTCACATTTCAGGTTGAGTGCCGTCTCGCCCTGGGCCACGGCAGGCAATGACGTGGACTCGCCCTCATCCTCCCCCTCGCCGGCAACAGACTTCGCTACGCGCTCGGGTTCAAGCGCTCGCCAACCCATGACTATCGGAGTCTTGCCAGTCGATTTGAAGCGTTCACCCTCGCAGACCACCAGGATGGTCGTTTTGAGGTACTGATAGCTGCCCAGGAATTGGGCAAGATAACGCCTGCAAACCATGTCGTAGATGGTCCGCTCTTCCTTCGTCATCGACGACCGGTCAACACCAGGGTGTTGTGTCGGGATGATCGCGTGGTGGGCGGTGATCTTGCCGTCATTGAATGCGCGCCCCGAGAATCCTCGTGAGAGCGCTTGACGGGCAATCGTGATGCTTTCATTCAGTTCGGGATTTCCTTGCCTGATCGCATCCAATACTGATCCGGCCTCGGCCACCATTGAAGAGGGCAGGTACTCGCAGTCTGTTCTGGGATAGGTTGTCGCCTTGTGCTTTTCGTATAAAGCCTGCGCGGCGTCGAGCACGGCCTGAGCCTTCATCCCGAACCGTGCGGAGGCCTCGCGCTGGAGCGAGCCAAGGCTGTATGGCAATGAAGCCAGCTCACGTTCTTCCTTGGTCTCGACCGACTCAATGCGCCCGGCTTTGCCAGAAACCTTGCTTGCAACAGCCTCGACCCTTGCGCGATCCGTCGCCAGTCCCTCCTTGTCGAGGAAAGAATCAGCAGGAATCCATGACATGGACACTGCCTGTCCAGCCAGATCGAAGACGCTGCTCAACTGATAGTGCGTGATGGGCCGGAAGCAGGTGATTACCCGTTCTCGCCGCACGATCAGGGCCAGTACTGGAGTCTGAACTCTCCCGCAATGCAATGTTCCTTCCTTGCCGCCAGCCCCGAACGCCTTGGTCAGGGCCATGGTCAGATTCATTCCCGCAAGCCAGTCGGCACGGCTTCTACCCATACCCGAGAAGTACATCGGTAGCGTACGCCCCCCAGGCAGAAGCTTGCCCAATGCCTTCCGGATGGAGGCATCATCAAATGCAGATAGCCACAACCGACTGACTTTGCCGTTGTAATTCGCCATCTGCATCAGTTCTCGGGCGATGACTTCGCCTTCGCGATCCGCATCGGTCGCGATCACCACTTCGTCAGCCTGCTTCAACAGCTTCACAACAATCCGGTATTGATCCTTGGTCTTGTCCTTCGGAATCAGATCCCATGCTTGGGGCAAGACCGGCAGCAGGTTGATGTCCCAGGATATCAACTTCGGCTCGTAGTGCTCGGGTTTGGCCAATTCGACGAGATGGCCAATGGCCCAGGTAACGACCGCATCGTTACCAGTAATGCACCCGTCGCCGCGCTTGCCCGCTCCCACATGCGGCGCGATCTCGCGCGCCTGGGAGGGCTTTTCGCAGAGGAACAGCCTCAATCGTTATCTCCGGAATAGGCAATCCATGTTCCCCAAAGAGTCTGTCTTTCCTCGACTTTTCGTAGCCAATACCAGCCACCACGGCTGACGAACATCCCGCAATAGACCATCCTTCTGATCGGAGCCCAGGCAAATCTATGTCGAATTCTGATAGATCCACCATCTTTGCTGCGGCGCAGTTTGGATGCCACAAGTGAAGCGGCAAACCAAAGACAGAACCCGACAGAAATTGAAGGCATGAAGATGTACAGAATGAATAGTGTTGCCCCCTCCATTGCTCCACCCAGGAACATCAGCAGCTCATTCATGCTGTGGGCCTGCCATTCAAGAACCACAGCATCATGGCCAGATTGGCAATATCCACCTCCTGGCCCTTGGCCAGAGGAATGGCAGCGCCTTGCGCGAGGAGGGCATTCCAAATCTTGGTACTCGACTCAGGTTTGTCCCAGCCAGTCCAGCCTTCCTCGGCTTTCTCGGATAGCCTCGCCTTCATGCAGCTGGCAAACAGGTCTACTGCCTCATTGAGCCTGGCAATTTCCTGCTTCACCCAGGCAGGATCAGGTGCTGCACCTTCCCAATTCTTGTCGATCATCTGCTGAGCACCTCGTAGTCAGTCCAGACTTCGCGTATTGCATCCTCGACAACCAGGCGAGGATGAACACCCTCGTATCCTTCGGGTCTTCCAATCCGAACAAGAACCCCATCGCCTTCAAGAACAGCAAGTGCCCCATCTACGACGCTGAGATAGTCCTCCCACCGGTGGTCATTGCCCTGCACATCAGATTGCCCATCAGGCTTGTCGCCGAACGAAGACGCTAGCGCGCGTGCAAGGCCCTCACGTATTCCGGGGCTACTCATTACCACGCTGCTCCACGAGGCTCTTGAATTCCGCCCCGGCGGAGAACTTCGGGACGCGTGCAGCCCGAATCGTGATGGGCTCCGTTGTTCCCGGTTTGCGCCCCTGGCGTTCGGCTCGTTCGTAACTTCCAAACTTGCCGAATCCAACAAGCGACACTTCGCCGCCCCGTGCAACTTCCTTCATGACGGACGCTGTATAGGCACCCAGCAGCCTCTCAGCCACGTTCTTGGTGACGCCTGCACTCTCGGCCATGGCCGAAATCAGTTCCTTGCGATTCATCACTTCTCCAATCAGTGAGGGTGGCGCTTGCCCGATATCACCAGGATGCCACTGCCAAGGAGCACGCCTTCCTGCTTCAACTCGACCCGGATCCGCGTGGGCAGACCAGGCGGAGATCGTCGGCCAATCCTGGTGGCGCTGAATGCGTAACCGTGAAACATCCCGGCCCCAACACCTCGTGTTGAGGCCTCCTCAGCAATGGAGGTCATCGCTGCTGTCAGCATTCCTTCCTCTTCCAGACTCGGATGTCTCATGGGCAAGCCCCTGGCAAAAATATCGAACATGCACATTGATCGCCAATCAAGACATATTCAACGAAGATGGCTTCAATTAGCGTGCATTACTCCGTCTCTGCAGCCTTGGGCTTGAACTTGACCTGCTCCAGGCGCGCGAGGGAAAGGTAGACCTCATCTGCATTGAGCTGCATGGACTTGCGAACTTCACCGCTCTCCTTGTCCGTCCATTCCTGCTCGACCAAACGCCCTGCCACATGCACCCGGGCACCCTTACGCAGGTGAGCGGCAACATCCTCACCCCGGCGATCCCAGACCGAAGCATTCATCCAAAATCCACCGGACTGCTCGAACCCACCCTGACCATCCGGTTTGTACTCGTCCAGGAACAGGCGAATCTCCGCGACCTTCCGCTCTTCACCTTTGACCATCACGGTCTTGAGAATCGGGTTGTCCCCCAGGTTGCCAGTACCGCGAAATTCGTTGCTCATATCATTCCCCTATGAAAATGCCCGTTATGGGCAGAACTGGACGGAAACGGCCGCCCGCCGACGTACTCCTTCAACTCTCATGCTCATGCAGCAACCCATTGGCAAGGTTGAGTGCGGTACGCGCAGCCTTTTCCTTCGCATTCAGCAGCTGGGCCATGAGATTGACCTCCGCGTAGTGCCTCCGCACCGATTCATCCATGCGCTCCAACATGCCCTGCATCCTGTCCCAACTGACGTGGACATGTTTGCGGGCACCGTAGCTGCGCCACATCAAAAAGTACTGACCCGTATCCTTCCGGTAGTGCAGGTACAGATACCATTGGTTGCCAGGCATCTTCTTGGACTCCTGGGCAACCGCTTCCATGTCTCGGACCACGCGATCCAGTGCGCGAGCATTTCTGCTTTGCCATTCGAGCACCCACTGGGACATCCCCACGGACCCCCCCTTACCCTTAAAGGGCCTTTTGTCCATCGCGCTCGTTGACAAGCCGTTCATAGCAGTGACTGCTCCTGCTTCAGATCACTTCCATCACCGTCCGCTTTACCCTGCGCCACTTCCATCAATAGGCGCATCTCCGCCTCGCTCACATCCACCCTGCGGCGGCTGTGGCGCGGCCGAACTTCACCGGTAAAGATCGGTTGCGGCACTTCACCGAATATCCCGACAGCTGCCTCAACCCGCTTCCTGGCCTCATCATTGGCACCAGGGAGAAAATCACTACGTGACAATTGGCGCAGCTCCTCACGGAGGAGGTACTTCTGATAGGGCAGAGTTGATTCGAACAGCGCTCGGATACGCTTCGTCATCTGGTAGAGGTCGTCCTTGCCCTCCTGATCACCGAGCCTGTTTTTCTGCACCATTGTTTTCACAACGCGCGCATACCAGTCGTAGTCAAGAATCAGATCCACGATCATGTAGCCGTAAGGAGAGCGGAACCCGAGCTCGACATCCACTGGCGCACGGCTTTTCAGTACAGACACTCGCAGGCCGCGAGCCTGCATCCGGTCCAGTTCACCCTGGAACAAGGCACCTGATTTCTCGATTTGCTGGCGCAGTTCCGCAACCCTGTCTGTCACCTGAACCAGGATCCAGTCCGCATAGGGGTTATCGTTCGCCGACAGATTCCAGATCGATCTCAGAACTGCCGCAACCTTCTTGCCGCTTGTGATCCCGTAGCCTCGTGGCGAGTCTTCACGCGTACGGCCGATGAACAAGCGGTAGGCCTCCTTCGTGTGGATCTCCATCACGTCGGTTTCTTCAGTGACGAGACTGCCGATCTGCTTCAGAGCCCTCGCTTCGTGGTCAGGAACAATCGGATCGGCATATTGGCGCTGCTGCCGATTCGACTGATCCCGCTTCAGTCGCTCCTCGCGTTCCAGAAGCTCCATGAACCGAGGCCACCGCAGATCCCTTTCATCAGGTTCCGGTGCCTCGATCAGATCCTTCAGGGCATCACGCTCCCCGGCAATGTCGTACCCATCATCAAAGGGAGAGTCCGCTGCCATGGGAAATACCACTTTGTTTCTTGCATCTGCCATCAATCAAGCTCCACAGTTTTCATTTGATAGAATCTCCCAAGTGATATTCGGTGGGCTGCCGGGTTCACAGGAAGACCTGCACGGTTACCAACACCAGGTCATCGCAATGCCGCTGCGGTAGCCGCCATTTGCCAAGTCCGGTCTGCAGCCAGACAAGGCCTCTGTCTCGATCGCCTGGTTCGAGACGCTTCCTGCTCTTACAAGCAGGCTTGCCGTTGAGTTTCAACGGACGGCATTGCACTACTGCCGGCAGCCCACCGAATATCACTTCACACCCACTTCCTGCTGCGCCACCTTCCGGACGGCTGGAAAGTGATTGCACTGCAATCACACCCACTTCCTGCTGCGCCACCTTCCGGACGGCTGGAAAGTGATTGCACTGCAATCACACCCACTTCCTGCTGCGCCACCTTCCGGACGGCTGGGTTTGATGGCACTACCATCACGCGTTGCACACTCATCTGAACAAATCTCCCTGCATCACATCCCGATGCCCCTGTAGCCAGGCATTCCTGAATGCCCTTGACCAGGAGAGCCTTCCAGACAGGGTTCGCTTGTCCCGGTAAGGGCAAGCAGAGGCTGGCAAACCAGCATTGGCCGCTTCAGCCCCCTTTCGACGTGCGCCTTCGAGAGGCGATCTCCGAGAAACGATGGTGGTCTCCTGGCTCATGACTTTCCCCACAGACGTTGGCGCAACTCAGACAGGCTGTGTCTGGCCTGCTCTGATGAGATTCGGTCCGCTGGGACAGGACTGCGCATCAGGGACTCTCGCTGCTTCAGGATTTCCTGCCTGTTGTGCCGCTCTGCGGCAATCCGGTACGCGAGCTCCGGCTGGAATTCGCCAGCCAGTTGTTTCTTCCTGAGACCCCTGAGATAGGCCAGGGGGCTGGCCACATGCCCATTGGCCATCTGGCCGCTGAGCTCGTCGAGCAGTGATTGAGGATTCCTGCTCCCAGCCAGAATCCCGAGCGCTGCCCGTTTTTCCTCCGGTAGCAGTTTGTCCGGAAAGAACAGGTCATCCGGGTTGTGCTCGTTCAGCGAGGGTTGCCGGTCTGCAAAACCCCTTTCCACCCCCACCCCCTGTTTATGGAGGGGTTGGTATGAAGTATTTATTTCCTTATTAGAGAAAGGTGCCGAAACCGCAGAACTTGATTCGCGGTTCGGGCAACTGTTGATCTGCGGTTCGGGCAACTCTTGTTTCGCGGAACCGGCAACTCTTGTTTCGCGGTTCGGGCAACTCTTGTTACGCGTTTTGAGCAACTCTTGTTTGCAGGATCCTGCATCCTTGTTTGCAGGATCCTGCAAACTGTGGAATTCATTGGCTTGCAGGCCGATTTTTCCGATCAGGTTCGTCAGTTTCAGGCGGGTCAGAATGACGGATTGCATCCGGTTTTCCCGTGCTTCCTCCATCATTCCGGAATCGACCAGACGAGCCCGGGCGTTCATGAGCATCCGCCGGCCGAATTGAAGTCGCGTCATGCCATCGACGACAGGGCTACTGAACCAGCCCCCATCGGCCACTTCATGCTGGCCTACTGCCTGACGCAGCTTGCCAAACAGTGAAGACGCATAAAGACCTGCCAGGGCGCTGTCAGCAATCCATGCGAACGGGGCATAGAACATCACCGGCTTACCCAACAGGGTTTTCAGAACCCGGTCTTCCCATGACCATGGACGGTAGGCGGTATTTGCATACTCACAGAGCCTGCGCGACAGGTTGTCCAGATCGACCCTGTACCAGAGCTTCGCCGGCATGCCGCGACGCTCTTCGCTCAGAATTCCAGAGTGCAGCAGTGTCCGGCGTGCTGTTTCGAGTTCTCGAACAGACAATCCTGAGACCTGCTTCCATTCAGTCGAAGTCTTCCAGAACCAGCCTTGGCGGGATGGCTGCTTTTCCATGACCACACGCGTCATGTACATGGCATGCCCAAGCATCAAGGCGGCTTTGGGAGACCCTGTCAGGGCTGCCAGACTGGGGTAGTAAGCGACAAACCGGTTCCCAAGAGCAGAAAGGAGATCTTTGACCTCCTGCAACAGGGCCTCGTCTACTCCTGTATCTGTCTTGAGAATGGGATGTGCTCGCATGATCAGCTGGGTCAGAACTGAATCTGGCCCCATCGGGCATCTGCTTGTGCCGACAGCAGTTCAAGAACCCGATCGATCCGGATCTTGAAATAAAGCTCAGCAGGCAAGCCGTACTTGCGCTCGATGAGGATATCCAGCTCCCGCAAGATGCGGCGGGCAGTTTGTTGCTCGAATCGTGTCAAACCTGTCTCGGTCTTCCATTCTTCACCCGACTTCTTGAACCAGCCCTCGGCTTCTGCTGACAGGCGTTCTGTTGTGTATACGGCATAGGACAGGAACAAGGCAGCCACGGCGCTTCCAGTCAGTCCGACATAGGCGCGCTGGAACACGATTGGCTCATCGAAGATATCCAGAAGCAGCGCCGGCGTAATCGTGCTGTTGACAGCTTCGTCATGAGTCACGCGGCCTTCATTGGCACGGGGAACAAGTCGCTTACTTTTTGCCATTGGACTTCCTTTCCTCAGGCTTCCTGAATTCGTTGACGGCCGCGTAGAGGACATCGAGGGAGTAGTCCTGGAAGAAGCCATGAAGCACGATCAACCGCTCCCGGTCTGTGTGAACTCTTGGGTATTCTTCGGGCATGCCATGCCAGCATTTGTGAACCAGATCCCTTACTTTCTCGTCAGGAAGTGACACCCTTCCGATACGCCGGTCGTTCTTCATGAGCTTTCGGTAGGTCTGGATCAGCCTGTGGTCGACCTGAGGGAAGAACTCATGAACCATCGACTGACTGGCACCGTTCTGGATGAAATAAATCAGGTGCTCGGTTTCTTCCTTGCGACGGTCGATCGTTGCTACGCCCAGATCGAATCCGGACTCATCGATGCTGAAGTGGATATCAGGGTGGCCAGAGGATGCGAGTTGCAGAAGCTCGCTGATGCTCATGTTCCGCAGCCGGTCCATCGACTTCGGACATGCACCCTTCTCAAGCAGAACGGCGAGATCACCGCGTTCCAGTTGTTCAATCAGATGCATCAGCAAAGATGCCCTGAGCGTGTTGTCGATTACCCGAACCATCATCATGGCCGCACCTCCCGAATCAACGAGAGCAAGGAGAGACAGGCACCAGCGATCGGATTCTCGGTATTCATCAGCCATGGAATTGCGAGAAACTCACCCTGACCACCGATGTTGTGCTGGATTTCAAGCTCAAGACCACCGAGGGTCTGCGCGTCACTTTCTTCAAGAATCAGCCCGCGCCAGACATTCGCCTCATCCAGGGCTGCGCGGCATGTGTCAGGGTCAAACTGGCCGCTGGCCATTGAAAGCACCCACCAGGCCGCCTGACGGCTTTGGGCTTGTTCCTTGAGATCGAGTGGGCCATCCTTCGGGAAGCCCATCACATAGCCCAATGGCATGTCTGGCGCAGCTTCGTAACAGCTGCCCAGACCTGCCTGAACAACGATTTCCTGCACCAGTTCGACAACCCGATTTTCTGGCGCAGGCAATGGGAATTCCGATTCGGATGCGCCCGCTCCCACTGAGGCTGAATCTTGCTGTGCAGCGGAGTAGTTGTTACCAGTAACCTTGACCGATACGGTTGGCGTTCTGGTTTTGGATATATCCGACTGGGGGGTGGTTTTTGCGTGAGTTGTAGTCTCAGGCCCGGTCTCGCCTCGTCCGGGCCTCAGAGTGGCACTGGAGACCTGTGCTGAGGCTGCGGTGGATGCCGGCGGTGCGGGTTTGCAGAGCTTTCGAAGATCCTCCAGCGTCATGTTGGGGAATCGCTCAATCGCGGTCAGCATCCGGCCCATATCCCTCGCTTCAATATCGAGGCGAGAGCACAAGGCACGCTCTACTGCAGCCAGGAATTGATCTGCGCTGAATGCTTCACCGGCCAAGACATCCTGGGCGATGCCTTTGGCCGCTGGGGTGACAATCTGGCTATAGAACGTGTCTTCTTCCAGATCGTGGTGATTGGCCAGCTTGAGCAGGAGGTTCAGGCGGGGCTGGATGTTCCGGACGGACAGTCCGGAGAGCCACGGACCGATGTCTGGGACTCGTTCAACTGCGAACCGGTATGCGCTTATGGATTGGAGGTTTACTTGGACCCCTGCTTTTTTTAGGGCGGACTCGAAATCCCTGTGTGATAAAGGCTGCCCTCCTTCATCTTCTAATTGCTTTTTGAGCTCCAGCGTCCCGTTCGCACGATCCCAGAACGTCATGTCGTTGCGCTGGGTGTTCTCGGCCATGTGGGCAATAAGAACGGCAGATTCACCCCGCCATTTCTTGACGATGACGCGTGTTTCGCGAAACTTTTCGTCGCCCGTCTCTTCCCAAAGCTCACGGATCGCCTGCAGTCGGGTATTGCCGCCGGCAAAGAGGATGTAATGGTTCTCCCCGGGCCGCTTGGTGACGGATAGCGGCTGCAGGATGCCATTCACACGAATGCTTTCCTTGAGCTCGGCAAAGGCCTCGTTATTGGCCTTGCGCGGGTTGCGCTCGTAGAAATGGACGCTGGTCACAGGCAGGGATGCCCAAGCATCATCGACTTCAGTGTCGTACCGGAGGCTGGATCGGCTGTTCGGCGCAGGGACGTTCAGGCTTTCCTTGGCCAGTTCGAGTTTGAACTTGTCGCGCATTGCCCGCTTTTCTTCCTCAGGTTTCGGCTGAAAACCATGGCGGGCAGCCAGATCAGTGATTTTGACGGACGGCGGGATTCCGAGCAGCGGTGGTTTCTTGCGGTTCACCATCATTCGTCCGCTCCGCCGTTGTCTGCAGCTGATGAGCCGGGCGAAGGGTGCCCGGACCCCGCGTAATGCCCCGCAAGACTTGGAACAAGCTCCCACAAAAGGGCGTGCATGGTCTCGTAGGCAGAAGGCATGGTGCCTTTACGAGATGGTTCGTGACGATGCGCAGGCACGCACATCGTTGCGGATTCCTTGTAGGACTTGGCATCCGGAACCACGGTGTCCAGAACCGTGACTCGGCCTCCCAGTTTCAGGAAGTCCTGCCGAATCGACTCGGCAATGATCCGGGCGTCAGCGGTTCTGTCCTGCATTGAAATGACTGCTTTGACAGGGCCAACCCGATACTGAGAATTTGGGCTCGGCTCAAGGCGCGCCAACAGCTCCATCGTCCCGGTCTTGAACTCCCGAGCAGACAGGATTTCCGGCTTGATTGGCGAAATGATCTGGGTTGCAGCGAGTGCTGCTGTGTCTTGCAGCGGTCCAACTGTACCTTGCGTGTCGATCAGAACGCAGTCGTAGTAATCATCTGATACAGCAGGCGAATTGAGTGCATTTCCGAGGCGTTCACCACGATCAATGCGATGAAGGAGCCATGTTTGAAGGCTTCCATCCGGATCATCTGATCGGATAACATCCAGACCATCGATTTCAGTTTGCGAGATGCAGTCTTCGGTGACGTAACCGGTCGTGATGACCTTGGTCAGTCCGAATGGGGCCTCGCGTCGGATCCTGAAATACTTGGAGAGCGCGGGCTGTACGTCCGCGTCAACCAGCAAAACGCGCAGGCCCATATCAGCCATCAGCGCGCCAAGATTGGCAGCTAGAGTGGTCTTACCTACTCCGCCCTTGGTACTCAGTACAGTGAACTTGATCATATCCCTCCCCAGGTTTGAAATGGGAAGCGAACACGATCAACTGCTGCGATGCATTCCGCAGCAAAGACATACCTGCGCTATTCCTCGGGGTATTCACCCAAGGTGTAGCCGGCGCGAATCGTGGAATATACATTATGCGAACTCGCCGACGGAAAGAGGCAATCCGTGCCGCCCCGGAAACCCGCATCCAGCCGTCGCCGGAATCGCTCCGTTTCGGGGTCGCCGTCATTTGGTGAATGTCACGAAAATTCCTCTCGCGGTCGCC